>Ga0315555_1001494_pt1 | contig 16895 bp, 13 predicted proteins | sample SalMarSW160380MG_FD_202113 | JGI IMG/M metagenome (GOLD analysis project Ga0315555, IMG submission 202113) | Salt marsh sediment microbial communities from the Plum Island Ecosystem LTER, Massachusetts, United States - Salt Marsh Sediment SW1603-80 ... | reverse complement strand
GCCGGCGATAAATATTATTTGCTAAAGTCTATGATTATATGTTTGGAAGCTGTTATCGATTGGGCTAATAGGCATGCCCAAGTGGCAAGGAGCCTGGCTGAGAAGGAAAGCGACCCGGTCAGGAAGAAAGAGCTGGAGAAGATAGCAGAGCACTGTGATTGGGTGCCGGCAAATCCCCCACGGAGTTTCTGGGAGGCTGTACAGTTTGTGCGATTCATACATCTTGCCCACAGGCTAGAGGTTCCCGGGAGGCCGGGGGGTTCCATAGGGAGGTTGGACGAATACTTATATCCCTACTACGAGAAAGACTTACGTGAGGGCAAGATCACCCGCCAGGAAGCGGCAGAGCTACTGGGATGCCTGTGGTTAAAAACAAGAGAGCTGGAGCAATTAAATTCCTTCGAGGAACGCATTAAGGGATTCGTCGGGTCCCTCTTCGCCAATGTTACCATTGGTGGTCAAACCAAAGAGGGCAGGGATGCCACCAATGAGCTCTCCTGGATTATACTGGAGGTAATGCGCCAGATGAAGCTTTCCGAACCCTCTGTTTATATTCGGTACCATAGCGGCATGAGTCATGAGTTTCTGATCCATGCCCTGGAGTGTAACCGGGATTTTGGGGGCGGGAACCCTGCTTTTATGAATGACGAAATTGGAACAGCCAGGTACATAGACCGGGGCGTTACCCTTGAGGACGCAACAGAATGGGTTGCGAGTGGGTGTCTGGCCATTAACCTGGCCGGCATTGATCAGCATAACGGCCCTTCGGGTCATGTTAACCAGGCCAAGGTCTTTGAGGTAACTCTCTATAACGGTTTTGACCCCAGGACAGGGAAACAGGTGGGTCTGAAGACCGGTGATGTGACCAAGTTCACCTCTATTGACCAGCTTTACGAAGCGTTTTTGAAGCAATCGGATTACTTTACGGAAATCATGCGTAAGGATTATTTCATAAGAAGAAGTTCTTCAATAAGTAATCAGCCAAATCCCGGTTTCGGCTCAGCTTTGTTTCCGGCTTCTATAACCACGGGATTGGGTGCGGGAAAAGGTGGAGTGAAGTACGCTTGCAATGGTGGCTACTGGGTTGCTGACCGCGGCACTTCAGATGTAACTGATTCTCTGGCTGCTATCAAGCACCTGGTGTTTGATAAGAAGAAGCTGACGATGGCTGAATTACTGGAATCCTTGAAGACCAACTGGGAAGGACATGAGGATGTGCATCAGATGTGCCTGAAGGCACCGAAATTCGGCAATGACGATGACTATGTTGATGACATCTTTAACTATATTTCCCTGAAGACACAGGAAATCCTGCTAAAGAGGCCAGACCCGTTCACTGGAGAGAAGCCGTTTCTGTTTAAGGGGGCAGCTGCGGGACACATCGCATTAGGTGAAGCAGTGGGTGCTCTACCCAATGGCAGAACGGCATACACGTCACTAAATGATGGCTTTTCATCAGCCATGCCCGGTATGGATGTCAAAGGACCTACCGCGGTGATAAACTCAGCAACCAAGGTGGATCATACATGGAATGAGGTGGGGTTCGTACATAACATGAAGTTTTCTAAAGCGATGCTGAACACCCCAGAAAAGCTGGAACATCTCCTCACCCTAATAAAGACATACTTTGCCCGGGGAGGATGGCATATTCAGTGCAACATCCATAGTGCTGAGGAGCTGTTGGAGGCGAAAAAGCATCCTGAGAAATATGAGGACTTAGTCGTAAGGGTAGCCGGTTTCTGTGCTTATTTTGTAGACCTGGAGCCTTCTGTTCAGGATGAAATCATAAGTCGAACACTACATACCGTATGATAATATAGTCGTCGTAGGTTTTATGGAGGCATATTTCTAATATGCCTCCATTTTCTAATATACCTCCAAAAGAAGGTGATTCATTAATTAATCTGCTTAGCTCAGTGGTGGTACATGTAACACCCTTTCGGTATGCCAGGTAAAATCACTATTTGATACAAATTCATAATACCCGGAAAAGACTGCCAACATATGCAGGAAAAAAACCCTATTTACTAAGGAACTTCCGCTATTAGGAGGAGCGAGCATGCCAAATAAGACTGGAAAAGAGGATTTGATTGCTGAGATCGTCAACGCTGAGTGGAAGATGTTTTCAAATGTGCCCAATATCGGTGGGAAAGCTTCGTGTCAGGAAGACTACAAGAATTTCGAGATCAACAGATCCAGCCAGGCTACGAGCTGGTCGGAGGCTACTTTAAAGAGCTATCTGGCTGACCTAACCAAAGCAGCTAAGAATGGCAGAAACTTGTTGACAGAGAAGTACGCCCGCATGATGCAGTCAACCTCACCTTCAGAATATGCTGCCATTGAGCATCTTATCCCACCCTTAGACGCTGAAATCCCTGTGTTTATAGATAAGATTGTTGAAATTGTGCTCGAATGGGAGGAGATGCTTTTGGAAAAATATCCTTTCATTCTTAGAAGGGGGAGGCCGCTTCGCAGTTCAGATGATACACCGTTTGTAACATCCGTGGAGACCTATCTCCGGGGAGAACTCGCTACTTATTCCTTAGAGACCCTAAGATTGTATTATGAAAATGTTTTACAGCAGAAGTCTGAAAACGTAAATGGGTCTGAAGCAACCCTTCACTATATGGTAAAACATTACGGTTATAACTCTTTAGAGGAGGCAAACGAAAAAATGAAAGGCGGAGTCTGATGGAATTTTGCTTTCGTCGAAGATTTAATAGTTATTGTGACTAAGATTAAGGATTTGAATTAGACATAAAGGACTCCTTAGAATATTACAAATTTTAGTTTAAAATCACAATTAAACTAAATTGTCGCTAATTACAGGAGATAAATAATGGAAAAACAAGAAGTCTTGGCGATGCAACCCGGGAGGGAATTAAATGTGGAAGTGTCCGAGAAGATAATGGGGCATATAACCATAAAAGACAAGATATTCGGCTATACGGAGAGATTGATTGATCCTGAAGATGGTAGTTCTATTTGGTATCCAGTGAAACCCTACTCCGAAAATATTTCTGTCGCTAAGTTAGTAGTTGAGAAGATGATCGAGATGGGATATGAGGACGCAATTCATTGGGCGGACTTTGGAGAGGGAAAGTATACCAAGGCTGAAGCTATATGCAAGGCAGCATTGTTGGCTGTTTTAGAAAAATTAAACTTAAAAGAAACCTCTGACAAGATTCTGCGCCAGGTTCTGGGTGACGAAGAGAAAAGGAATATCTAAGAGTTTTTTCATTTGGGTGTTTCAATCGAGGAAACTTTTCAGGTGTAGATGGCAGGGGGTTCCCATCTACTATACTACTCTTTTAAGATAAAAAGGAACCTTTTTCTACAGGTTCGGGAGATGAAGTAATCACTTCATAAGTGTCTAGTAGTATATGACACCCCTTTATATAAAGAGTATATACAAGTTTATAATATCTCATTCTTTGGCAAGGTAAGACTGGATCGCAGTTTATTGGCTGATGCTTTAAGTGTGTGTGGCTTGACTGTAAAGCTAAAGGTCACTGATGATAAGTCACTGATTCTGAGGCTTTCATTTATCAGAGAAGGGCTCGGGGAATTTCCCAGAGCCTTTTCATAATGGATTAACCTCAGTGAAACAAGTTCACAAACCTTGAGTGGATTTTGATTCTAAATGCCCCAAGCTCTACTGAAGATTGGATTTGCCGCATGTGCTTTGATACCTAGTCTTTTCTTTATCGCTGCATATTAGATACAGTTATTTTACCTGTACCATCTTATGGCCTTAAACAAATTGAAAAATTTGTTGGATTCGAAAGAAGTCAGGAGGAATATGGCGGTTCATGGTCTTTAGTAAAATACAATCAATACCTTCAAGCCATAGATGCAGAAACATCAAACAAAATATTAGATGAAATAAAAACCTACAATGCAGAGGATCTACTGGCAACCTACGCAGTATATAATTGGCTTGAAGAAAACATTTGTTAGGTGCGTTTTTAGGATATAATTTATCCAGTTGGCGAAGTCGAGAAGCGATATGATTCGAGTAAGGACTAATGATGATGAACTCCAACTCTCACAACCGATTGATAGTAGTTTCGATTCCAATCTATTCTAAGAATTGACATTCCTTGGATAAATGATAAAATCAGGGTGTCGGTTGACCTAGTGTCTTGACACCCTGATTCGTTTAAAATACCCTTGATAGGGAACGGTCTTCTGAATGTGGTAGGCCGTGCAGGATAAAAGGTAGAACTAAAACCTTCTCTAAAACCTTCGTGCTAGTTTACTAAAGTTCGAATCCCTTTAGCCGGGGTAGTTCACTTTTGTTTAACTAAGTGTAGACTGAAAGTAGACAGAAGTTAAACTTAAGTTGCCAGCTAATTAAGGCAATTTTTAGCTATTTGTTCGAGTTGTGTAAAGCCCACCATAGGTAATGATATTACCCTAACGTAGATATACATAAGTACTTACTCGGCAATCTGTGACTACTTTTCAGCCTCAAACTCAGGTAATTGAACTACACTTTCCTGTAAGGTGGTATTCCTCTGAGCTGGCAATCAAGTGCTTATTGACAATAGAATCACCGAGGACTACAATCAGTCCACAACGTATATGTTGACCGAGGGATATTTTGAAAAGGAGGTGAGACATGTCGTTGATACCTGCTTTTGAAATTGGTGTCTGGAATGCCTGGATTTTCATGGTTCTCCTCTTTTTATCATTTATTCCAACACAGATGATGAAAAAAGAAGCACAAAACAAGTTCAATGCAGGCTGGGCTTCGAAGAAGTGGTCTAAAGCTGGCAGGCTTTCGGCTCTCTCTACTCATATCGTAATCCTTCCACTCACTCTTATCTACTCTATTTTCCTGCCACTAAAGATAGGCACCGTATGGTTCTATATAGGTCTCATTATTTGCCTAGCGGCCCTATCCATTTACTACATGGCTACATTCAATATTGCCAAGACTCAGATTGTTAATGAACCAGTTACAAAAGGGGTCTACCGATTCTCAAGGCACCCGATTTACCTCGGCGGCTTTCTATTATTCCTTGGTATAGGCATAGCATGTGCTTCCTGGCTCTTTATTCTATTTGCGCTGGCATGGATAATACTGTGGCTTATCGCTGTACCATCTGAAGAGAGCGATGTAAGTGAAAAATATGATGATGCCTACCGAGAATACATGAAGAGAACCCCAAGATGGATAGGAATACCAAAACCAGGCAAGAGCTAGGTTATTAATGGAGGTAAATCATGTCGCTTATACCAGCCTTTGAAATTGGTGTTTGGAATGCCTGGATTCTTATCCTTGGCCTTGGCCTGATAAATTACGGCCTGGGTTTCTTAATTGCTAAGGAGTCAATGCTGTCCACGTGGCCCACCTATAATCAAAAAGAGAAAAAACTCTTTGGTATCTTTATGGTGGATTGCGTGGCTCCATGGATTTATAGCATCTTCTTACCTCTACAGCTAGGCACCGCCTGGTTTTACGTGGGATTACTAATTTATTTATTGGGTATCGTTTTTCTCACCGCAGCGGTTGTAAATCATGCTACTACTTCATTGGATAAACCAGTTACTAAAGGGCTCTATCGCATTTCGAGACACCCCATAAACCTTAGCTGGTTCTTGGTATACATTGGCATAGGCATCGCCTGTGCTTCCTGGGTTTTTTTGCTATGCGGGATAGTATTCATAATTTTAGGGCAGATTCTGGCAATTGCTGAAGAACGCGGTTGCCTCGAAAAATTTGGTGATTCTTATCGTGAATATATGAACAGAACATCGAGATGGATAGGAATACCAAAACCTTAAATTAGTAGCAAAGGATGAGGAGAAAATGCAAGATGTGAAGAGAATTGAGAAGGAAAAGAAATACTGGGATAAACTCAGTCCCGGATATGACCGGTTCATGGAGAAGCACTGGAGAATCTACTGGTCATCATTGCTGGATAAAATATCCAATGATGTTGATGCGGGGGATACTGTTCTGGAAGTCGCTTGCGGCACAGGTTTGGTAGCTCTGAAGGTAGCTGAGCGAGCTTCCAAAGTCAGTGGCATTGACATATCAGCGCCGATGATTGATGAGGCAAAGAAAAAGATGAGAGAAAAGGGCGTTGATAATGTAGAGTTTTTCGTGGAAGATGCCTATTCACTTCACTTCGGGAACGATGTATTTGATACGGTTATCTGTAACAACGCAATACAAAACATGAAATACCCCCAAAAGGCTTTGGCTGAAATAAAGAGGGGCCTCAAACCGGGTGGACGGTTTATCGGTACAGTAGTTGGATTTGGAGAAGCTCCAATATTCAAGATGCTGTTTACGATTTTCAAACCGTTTATCAAACTACCGGTTTTTCACAAGTTCAACCTAGATGAGATGGCCGATATGATAAGAAATTCGGGGTTTTCTATTGTGAATAAAGAAATCCTGAAGAACCCTCAAGATATGATGCCATTATTCTATGTGCTTGCCGAATTGAAGGAGTGAATCATTCTACTTGTAGGGGAAGAGAAACAATGAATTTGCTTGTTTTCGGAGCAACGGGCGGAACAGGCCGTGCAATCGTTGCCCAGGCATTGGAACAAGGACACAGGGTAACAACCTTCACCCGTAATCCTGATGCCATAAAAACAGAATATGAGAATTTAGTAGTCGTGCAGGGGGATATTCTGGATTACGCTTCGGTCGAAAGGGCTGTTAAGGGACAAGATGGCGTGTTATCGGCGCTTGGTACCAAAGCTATCAGGAGAAACACCACCATTTCCGATGGGACACGAAATATCATCACGGCAATGGAGAAATACGAGGTCAAAAGATTTGTGTTCGAGTCATCAATTAGCATTGGTGACAGTAAACCACAACAGAGACAATTCGGACTACTTTACAAGATTATTATCTTCCCCCTCATTCTCCGAAATATGTTCCAGGATAAGGAAATCCAAGAACGCTACATCATGCAAAGCGCGCTGGATTGGGTCATCGTCCGGCCTGCGGTACTCACCAATGGTCCCCTAACCGGAGTATATCGCAGCGAGTTCAGCGCTACTGACACGTCCATCAAGGCAAAAATATCGCGGGCCGATGTTGCTGACTTTATGCTCAAGCAGCTTACGGATGATACCTATGTACACAAAACACCCAGCATATCATACTAATATATAACTATATGACTATTATTTATAGGGTGTGGTTCTACATAGGTCTTCTATTTGTTTATTATGATCTGCCCCTAATAGTGTTATCACTTGTTAAGTCGTAACAGCACCCAAGATAGCCTCAGGAGCTGGAGGCTGATATCTGCGGTGGGCACTAGTGAGCTAAAGTGTGACATAGGCCGTACAGGTCTCGAACCTGTGACACCCTGATTAAAAGTCAGGGAGTGTTAGTTTAGGCACGAAAGGAGGTGAAAACAGTATTTTTAACACCCTGATTCGCTTTGACACCCTGATTCGTTTTAACACCCTGATTGTTTTCAAGCGCTGGGTCAGAACCGACAAATAGTAATTGGAGGTTAAGATCCGGCATGAAAACGCGTATAAGTAACCAAGAAACGGTAAAGAAGCTCTCTGAATGCATAGACTACTACGAAGTCTGTAACCGAGCCGAAGGTAAAAGCCCGAAAACGATAAGCTGGTACTCCGCAAACCTAAGGTGTTTTCGTAATTACCTAAAAAGCCGACATCTTCCGAACATAATAGATTACATCGACATAAAACTACTCAGAGAGTACATTCTCTACCTCCTGAAGCAAACCAAGTACACTAATCATCCTTTCACCCCCGCACAAACAGAGTTGTTGTCGGCGTCAACAGTACATGGCCATGTCAGAACTCTCCGCGCTTTCTTTTCCTGGCTTGTAACAGAAGGGCTAATCGAATATAACGCCACCAAGGACCTGAAACCACCGAAAGTGCCCAGGAAAGTAGTGTCCACCCTATCAGATGAGGAGATAAAGGTCATACTCAGTACATTCAGCACAACATCCCCTTCTGATGCCAGGAACCGAACAATCTTCATGATTCTACTTGATTCAGGATTAAGAATAGGAGAACTGGTTAATCTAAAGATAGAAGATATTCAAATGAATGAGGGATTAATGAAAGTAATGGGCAAAGGCAAAAAGGAGCGTATTGTACCTATTGGAAACAATGCACAGAGGGCTTTGGAGCGATATTTCTTCCGCTACAGGCCTGAACCAGCTCATAAAGGACTCGACAATGTCTTCCTGTCAATAAATGGCAATCCATTGACAGAGAACGGCATAAAATTGATGTTTGCCAGACTGGCTCGAAGGGCTGGAGTAAACCGGCTCCATGCTCACCTCTGTCGGCACACGTTCGCTACCAGGTTTCTGATTAATGGTGGAGACGTATTCTCGCTTCAGCAGATATTAGGACACTCTACTCTGGAGATGGTGAGACATTACGTTAATCTGGCATCAAGTCATATTGTGATACAGCATCAGAAGTTCTCACCATTAGATCGTATAGATCTACGGAAATAGACTATCGGTCGAACAGGGGCTAGATTAGTTTTTATTCTAGCCCCTGTTTATTTCCAATTGCACATTTTAAGCTATTGTGCAGCCTAAAAAACGTTCCTTTTTTAGTTGGTAGACTTACGCTTGGACCTCAGGCGTGAAATTTAGCGGACCTTTTTATCGATAATACACATTTAGTCAAATTGAGATATTTCAAGAACTAGCACGTTTATCACCCTCCCTGATACGGGGGAAAAGAGGGAAAAACAAAAAGAAAAGCCTCCCATTCGGGAGGCTTAGGTCACCAGGTCCGGGTCGATGGTCAGAAAGAGAGTTCACCTATGGCAGGTGTAGGAGCTCGAATCAACTCGGAAGGAATAAGGTATACAAAATGTGTGCAAACTGTATACCGGTCAGAAAGCTCGATCGTTGCAAGCCGATATGGTATTTCTCTTGAAAGGAGACCCGCGTGGAAACATATTACCAGAGAATCACGTCCACTTGGTAAGTATCTTAACCCTCTGAGTCATTCCCAAAAGACTGGCAAGTCTTTGCGCTTCATTTGCAGTTGCCGCATCAATCTCAACACCAATCACAGTTACCTTTGGGTAAGCGGTAAGGACTTGAAGCATCGAACGGGGGAATGCGTATGTAATTCAGGATTTGAGTAGAAATTGATGTCTCAATTGAGCAGGCTTTCACTAATGATTAGGATATCGTTGATGATGATACTGCATGATAGCCAAGGGGAGTTTAACTCTTCATTCGCTTTTACAAGTTAAGTTCCTCAAAACTAACTCTATCAGTCCATAGACGTCACCCTGACTCTTAAACCATCTTATACCCGCTGTCCTGGCTACATCCTTATATTCCTGAATATACCCTACCCCCAGCGCTAATCGTCCCCTATCCGCCGCGCCGAGAAACACCTTTCTCTTCTTGTTAGCTACCCTTCAGTACCATTACCTCCTTAAAGGCGTCAACGACTGCCTGGCCGAAAGTCGGGTCGTCAACGTTGGCATCTACCTCTCTTAATTCAATCTCTGACTTTAACTTCTCTTTAAGCCCATCAACAAAGGCCTGAATGCTCTGCAGATCATAGAAGTCGCTACCCTCTTTTTCTATAGAGATCCAACCTTTCTTGGGGATGAGGACCTTAGTTGGACCTACCGCCTTGTTGAGCTTCTCCGCATAGATTGAGGCGATGTTCTTTAATTCCTCCTTATTTAGAAACACTGTCACCCGTTGCGCATCCATAATATAGTGTTTCCTTATCTTGAGCTCTGGAGCTAATTCTTCGGCAGTGAGACCAGTGCGCGAAATGGTGTTCACCCCCGCTGTGGCTACCACCTGTGGTAAGCCTTTTTCCCCGGCTACTTCTAAGCGCCTGGGCCAAGAGATCCGCGAACCGCAGAACTTCTCATTGGTTATGCTGGATGGTACCAAATCAATAACGCCGCTAAAGAAGCCTTCCTCGATGAGCTTCTCCATGGCTACCTCTGGCATTCCAGTGGCGTGGAATCCGATAAGCTCGTATTTGTCTCTTAATGAGTCTCTGATATAGCGGGAGCAGTTATCCACGTAGGAGTAAGTACTCATGGCAACCCTCGGCTTTTCTTCCTCGGGGCAGGAAGGAGAAATTTCAGCTTCCACCATGCCACAGATAGCCGCGGCCGCTCTACCCAGCTGGACTTTGAGTAAGCGATTAAGCCCCCTAATGTCAATTAGCGAATGCATTATGGTTATCCCCGTAGCGCCGAAGAGCCTGTTGACACCTGGTGAGGAGGCGGCACTTGAGACAATAAGTTTGGGAATTTGGTATGGCATTTCTCTCATGATAGCGGAGGCCATGCCTAAAGTAGTCAAGCCACCCGGGGCGATCATACCTGCTACCTGCCCTGACCGACATAAAGCGCCCAGTTTAGTTATTGCTCCCTTAATCATTACCTCGGTGGCTCTCTTTCTTTCTTGGGGGTCCCGTAGCTTCTCTATCTTTTCACCGGTAGCTTTGGCCACATCGTCAGCAGTAATGTCTGCATCTAGCCTCGGCTCTCCTCTAAAGCCAATATCAATGATAAGAGGCTGGCATCCTTGCCTCAAGATAAGTTCCTTTAGGTAGCTGACCTCTTGGTCTCTATTATCCAAGGTAGCAATGATGATTATTTTCTTCATAATTCTCCTTCCTACCTGGGTAATATCTTCTCAAACTGAATTAAATCATCAATTTTATAGCAAAACTTTTAATTAACAACAATTACCAGATTGAGTACTTACGGTCAAAATTACTAGCCTAACTGCAGAAGTAATCTCCTTGCAGCTAATGAGTCGTTAGGGGTATTCCATCTTAATCGGACCGGCCGCGAGCATGTCGTCAACTTCCTTATCGGTTAGAGCGAGTCTCATAAGAAATTCCTCGTCGGAGTATTTAACCCCGACTTTCTGGCGCAGCTCTTCTATAGACGGCTCAACGAGTCCAGCTTTTAAAATGCTCTTGGCCTGGGGTAAACTGGTAATTTTATCCATCACGTTTTGGTCGATTGGAGCAGGTGACGTGCCATAGTACCCGGCTACATATTCAATTACCTGCGTAGGTACTTGGCTGTATCGTTTGCCGGTAATAACGTTCATCGTGGCCTGGGAACCTACGAATTGGGAAAAAGGGGTAACCATGACCGGGTAACCAAGCTCTTTACGTACCTGGATTATCTCCTTGAGCACATCTTCAATGCGGTCTTCTATCTTGGTCTCGACGAGCTGTCGATTGAGAGTTGTCAGCATTCCTCCAGGTACCTGATGTTCATAGTAATACGCATCGTATTCCACGGGCGCGCCGAGCGGCCTCCCCTGCCTCCCGGCTACATCGCGAAAATGGGCAGCCATTGCTTCCAGAGCCTCATCATTCAAGTGGGTCGAATAGCCAAGGCGGCGGATATTTTTCAGGATGTTCTCCGTAGAGGGTTGAGAGGAGCCATTGGCAAGGGGCAAACTGGCGGTATGCACGGTCCTGATACCCAGTTGAATAGCTTCCAGGTAGACCAGCGGAGCCAGCCCGGTATTACAATGAGAGTGGATTTCCAGAGGTAAACCCCGAATACGCTTTTGAATGGCCGGTACCAGAATTCGTACGCGGTCGATTGTCAGTAATCCTCCGGGGTCTTTAATATATATAATATCTACATGGGGACTTGCAGCGATTTCTCCCGCTTTTTGGGCGTAATATTCATCAGTATGGATAGGACTGATGGTATAAGGTAATGCCGCAATGAATTTTTCAGCTCCGGCCTTTTTAGTCAATTCGGCTTGGCGTAGAATAAGACCCACATCATAGGAAGGGTCCTGCAACCAGACCTGCTTTAATCCGCTGGCGATAACCAGCTTTAGAGCCAAGTACATAACTGACTCCGGGATCCGTTTCCATCCCATAAACCTTCTGCCGGTGCCCCCAAACCTCAAAGTAGTGTTTGGCATTGCCTTACTGATCAGTCTCATTTTCTCCCACGGATTTTCCTTGTGCCACCGTACACTTACGGCCATATGCATTCCGGTCATAAAGTCCACAGCTGCAAACCCTGCCCTGTCTATGGTGGGAGCAATAGATAATATCATAGCTGTGGTGAGTCCGGTAGCATCCCAGAGACTTTGATTACCATCTCTTATCGTGGTATCGATAAAGCTGATTTCTCCCTTTGATTGCACCATTTCAAACTTCCATCCTTTTGTCTGCTAAAATCGGCGACTCATTTTGGAAACGAGTCGATTGCCCCGCAGGGATAATTTATCCCGTCTTACCCGGCTATTAAATACCGTCCCCAAATTTCGCCCCACCCGAGAAACGTTCCATCATCAAGTCTACAATCTGGTCAATAGAGGTCTTTTTCTGGGCTATAACCTCCGGTCGAGCCTGAAGTAAGACGATATTATTAGGTGAGATTGCGTCTTGGTCTATGGCCCACTCTACATCCTGGGACACACCAAAGTGGTCTTCCAGTATCTTTCCCAATTTAGCTATAGCTTTAACCTCTTCGTCACTTAGGCAGAAAGCGCTGACCTTATCCGGGGGTGTTGCCATCTCGGTTACCCCTGCCTCACCGGGAATCACGCATCTGTATTTTGGTCCTAGTTTCTTTTCCTCCACTTCCAGACTATCTTTGTTCACGATATAGATATCAGGTGTTGACTCGCCGTTTACGACGCTTTCCCCAAGCCCCCAATTGGCTTCAATAATCATCCTTGAAGTATCGCCAGTATTAGGATCAGCGGTGAAAATAACTCCGGCAGCTCTGGCGCTAACCATTTTCAATACCGCTACGCCGATTGGATCCGTATCCAAAGGCATTCTCTTCTGGCTTCTAAAATCCAGAGACCTGGGATTAAATGTGCTTGCCCAGACCCCTTTGACCTTATCCAATATTTCCGATTCCCCGATTATATTAAGATAAGTCTCATACTGACCGGGGCGACTCACCGGCCCGGCCGAACGGACCGAGACGGCAACATCCGGCTTGTTGGACCTCTGGCACAGTTCACGATAGTATGTTAATATTATATTTTCCATCTCTTTAGGCATAACTTTCGATTGTACGACACGACGTATCCTGGTGCTTAGTTCGTTAAACTGACCTCGTTCCTTGGGAACGCCGCCGAAGAGACTTATACACTCCCGTATCTCATGAGCCACGCCTGTCATCTTCATAAAATCCTGGTAGGCTTCAACACAGAGAGCGAATCCTGGAGGCACTGGCAGGCCCATCCTGGTCATCTCACCCAGGTTTGCACACTTCCTGCCTACAATATCGTTCTGCTCTTGGTCCAATTCCTCCAGCCAGAATATCCAATTCTTGGACATAATACTAGCTTCTCCCCTTATAATAATAGTATCCTTAGTCAAGGATTATCTGTAACTGCCAGCGCTTTTAAGAGCTTCTCTGAAGTTGTTACCCATCCGAAATTAGAGAGGACATTGGAAATGGTCGCATCTTGCATTGCATCCGGCCCTATCTGACTTGTTGCATCTGAAACAAGAATGGGGAAATACTCCAGCGAAAAAGCATGCCTAAGCGTAGATTCGACACAAATATTTGTTGCTGTTCCCACGAATATCAGATATCTGGCACTGCAGGTGTGCAGGACGATGTCTAAATTCGTTCCAATAAAACCATCGTATTTTTGCTTCCTGACAACGATATCATCCGGCTGCGGCTTCAGTTCTTTTATGATAGAAACTCCCCATGTCCCGTAAACATGGAGTTTTTCTTTCAATTCAGGGTGCTGGTATATGAATGCCAATCCCTTTGATTTACGCCAGGCCGGGGAGTCCATCCCTCCACTGTCTGATAAGTCTGGACTGTATGCCATCTGCAAGTATATAATCTTGATTCCCTTTTGGCGGGCGGTGCCGACTATTTTAGCGCAGGGTTTGATTATTCTCCGAGTAACTGAAATATCATGGCCGATAATGTCATAATAGCCACCCGCATTTACAAACGCATTTTGCATATCTACGACAATGATAGCTATCCTCGAAATATCTACCTCGATGGCTTCCGGTTCAGCTTGGACAATCACTATCACGCTCTTTATTCCGGGCAATTTCTATTATCTATTTCCGTGCTACCAGCTAAGTAAATGAGTTTATTCATCTATGTAACGACGAACTGCTAGGCCTTTTGCAATATATAGACTAGCCCTAGGTCACCGTTAACTTTCACTCTATCCCCGGTTTTTATTTTCCTTGTTGCCTCAAGACAACCGACTACCGCCGGAATACCATACTCTCGTGCCAAAATTATGGCGTGAGATAAAGCCCCGCCCCCGTCCGTAACGATACCTTTGACTACCTCGAAAACCGGGGTCCACTGAGCGCTGGTTCCAGGTGCCACTAGGATTTCTCCCGGCTGAATCTCACCGATTTTTTCTTCAGTCATTATAACGCGGGCAAAACCTTCCACCACTCCCGGAGCCGATGCAGCACTATAGAGATCAGCCTTTACACCCTCTCTGACAATCGGAGCAGATGTTGAAACCGTAATCACAGGGTCTTTCTTTACCATTTCTTGCACGCGACCGATGTCTCCATAAAAAGGTTTAGGGGTAGTCTTAATATAGCCTTCCCATTCTTTTTTACGCCGGTCCACATACTGATTGAGCTTGACCTTTTTCATGGGTATCATAGCTTTCTCAATCTCATCGGCAACTAGGAAATAGATATCTTGTGATTCATTAATCACACCTGCTTCTTCAAAACGGCGCCCGATTTCTTTCGTTACCCATCGCCCTATCGCACAACAGTAAAGATCAAGGTAATAGTTATGGTCCTCGCTCCAGTAGCCAGCTTTTTGAGCCGCTTTCATCAAGGTAACAAACCATCCCCTCTGGTTGGCGGCTACTTTCGAAATAACATCCTTTTCGGTCTCTTCTCTCTCCTTGACAGCCTGTGCTCTCCTTCCATCTATAGATGAGACCCCTTCCTTGGTGATGGCTACTTTTATCAGAGGTATACCTAAACTTGGTTTCTCGATCCAGTTCGGGGTTGCCCAGTCCAGCATGCGTTCATTTCGCCAGCCATGAACCTCTAGGAAATCCTGGTATTCCTTAAGCCACTGCATTCCGGCATCGCTGTTTCTTAATTTAGAGATCACTATCTCGCTGTCGCCTGTGTTCTGAAATATTTCACTTACACCTAATTCGGCTGCCCGGTTACCGAGACGCCAAATCTCCTTATTGAACCTGAATGTCATGCTATCAAAGCCGGCCATTAATCTAGCAAATCGGGGGTCAGTATTATCGAAGTCAAGTAACTCCCGACACATTTGTTCAAAAAGCCCGAATAAGTAATAAGCTGATACCATCATTTCCATATGGATGTCCCACTGTTTCCTATCCACCTGCATGTAATCATCAAATAGATCCAGGAGATCAATATTACTTAACTTTTTAATATCTTCATATTTTTCCAGCCCGTACCTATTTTTAAGTTCACAATAAGCATTTACTATCTCGGCCTTACGCTTGTCCCAAACTGCATCGAAATCCTCAATGTATGGTTTTATCTTATCTCGGAATAACGGCTCCCGATCTTTAGCTTCCTCCGTAGTAGTCTCGATTACCGTAGGGTAAGGGTAGCCGTCAATAAATCGAATATCCCAGCCTTTGGTTGTCGGTAAGGAGAGTTGTTCGGCAGCCCGCTGTATAGCACGGTAAGCCCACCGTCCCCAACTATCCAGAAAGAAAAGTGGCCGCCAAGGTGGTGTGCCGTGGACTACATCAGCCAGAAACACGGTGTAATTTTTCAAATCATTCTCTGGGTTAAATTCGAACCTTGTGACCCCATACACAGCTGCCATTCCATCCTCCTTATAATCTGATAATCCCATCCCGCCATCAATCACAGCCTCTAGCCATAGGGGATATCCGGCATCTACTGCTTTACATCTACAATTGATTGTCGAATTTTTCACATATTATATCCCTTTTCGTTTGGGCAATCAATATCTTCACTTTAAAGTATTTTGTTGGATAACAATTGCTTATTTTGTTAAATCTCTACCAGATGTAATGCCAAGTGAACAATAATTCGCTTGACAAAACAAGTAAACGGCAGTAAAGTTATAGTGACTCTGGTTTTCCAGAGTCACTGGTATTTTTAAGGGGTTGTCAACCTGATTTTTCCGGTGATGTCAACCTGATTGTTTAAAAACTGAAGATATTTTAAGCCGATTCCAGCTTCAAAAACGCCCTGAAAATCGGGAAAATGTAAGGATTACTTTTAATCAGGGTGTCACAGGTTCGAGACCTGTACGGCCTACTTCTTCAAAGCTAATTTGTAGCTAGACAAAACCACCTAAAATCGGGGTGGTTTTTCTGTTTTAGCTAACGGATAGCTAATCAACGATTTCTTTTATCTCGTTTTCTGAACTATCCTGATTTTTAGGCAAAATTATATCATCAAACCGGTTAGCGGCGGCTTCCTGTAAACCAGGAGTAACGTGGCTATAAGTATCAAGGGTAATCTGTATACTTGCATGACCCAATCGCTCCTGTACTACCTTGGGGTTTATGCCTTGCTTCAGCATCAATGAGGCATGTGTATGTCTTGCATCATGTAGTCGAATACCCTTCAAGCCGGTACGGCGTGCCAACTTAGCCCAAGCGTGGCTAACCGTGTTCGGCAGCAGCGGCTTGCCGTCCGGCTGACAGAATACCAAATCATCATCAGTAAGTGTTAATCCGAGTGCGTGCCTTATCTTCTCTTGCTGCTCTCGATGTTCTCGTAGCATAATGGCTGTGGATGGTGAAAGGGAGAGCAATCTGCGTCCTTTATCGGTCTTGGGCTGCCTGAATTCAAGGTCGGCCAGTCCCGCTTGGATTTCATGACAACGTACCGCTATTTCTGATTTTGAGTCGATTTTGCTATTTTCCAAAGATTTGTCG
>Ga0315555_1001492_pt1 | contig 16898 bp, 12 predicted proteins | sample SalMarSW160380MG_FD_202113 | JGI IMG/M metagenome (GOLD analysis project Ga0315555, IMG submission 202113) | Salt marsh sediment microbial communities from the Plum Island Ecosystem LTER, Massachusetts, United States - Salt Marsh Sediment SW1603-80 ... | reverse complement strand
CTGCTCGATTGAGTAATATCATTAAAACTAAAGGTATTATTTAATGGTATTGTTGATGGATATGTAAAAGTTGTAGTGAAAGTTACATCTGCACCACCACTAATTCCGACTGAATTAGTTGCTTTAATCCTGTAATGATATGTAGTATTCGATTGTAAAACGGTTAAATCTGCACTTACGCTAATTGTTACATTTCCGTTAACAGTACTTGGTGTTGCAGCAACTTCTGTTCCGTAGGAAGTTGAGGTACCATATTCAAAAACAACATTTGTGGATGCATTATTTGGATTAACTGTCCCATTTAAAGTAGCGGAAGTTGAAGTAATATTTGTTGCACTTGCCGTAGTTACTGAAGGTGCGGATGCAGAAGTACTAGTAGTAAATGTTATGTCTGCACCAGTCGCATTTCCGCCGTTATTTGTAGCATTTATACGGTAATGATATGTCGTGTTTGGTTGCAGTCCGGTTAGAGTAGCGCTAACATTAACATCTGCAGTTCCCGATACAGGGCTTTGATCTGCAGATATCGGATTCCCATAATCAGTTGTTGTACCATACTCAAAAAGTACATCTGTGCTTAAATTATTAGGATTAACTGTTCCATTTAATGTAGCAGAATTGGAAGTAACATTTGTCGCACCATTTGTAGTAACGACTGGACTATTAATATTCCCTGTACTTTTAATCTCTACCAAGTCTAAACTTATAGGACCACCATTTGTCAGATTGTCATCGATATACTCATAAAATTCGATATAACCACTTGAACCGATTGGAACGGCTTCATCTAAAGGTATATACCATTTCTGCCAATTTGTATTAAAACTGCCAAATATATCCGGATAAAAAACAGCACCTATCAATATATCAGTTGAATCATTATAAAAATAAATATAAATACTGTCGGCACGGTTAGTTTGGTTTCTCAGCCAGAAAAATAATGTATCTGCTGATTGAATATTTTGAATATATGATGTAACTAACGATTGATCATTATAAATTGTGTTGTTATTCCGTGTACAATATGCAACAGCATTACCACCACCAGGAGGAGTTGAAATTGTTCCAGGTGTCCAGCCGGGAAGCGGTGTTCCCGCTGTTTGACGTGTCCAGCCATCCCCGCCATCAAAGAAATAACTATACCATCCAACAGGTGGAAATGTAGTAGATTCAAAAGATTCAACAAAAGATGAAGAGAAAACTTTGTATTGCTTACTTAAAGGTATTTGTCTTGTTCTCTTAATTGGTTCTTTTACAGTTTCAACTTTTTGTAATTTTTGAGGATAGATAAAAGCTAAACAAATTAATTGACTTACTAGAACAAGTAGTAATTTTTTCATAAAATTTTACTCTATTATTATTTATCTTTTTTAATAAAAACGAATTGACCGCCTTCATCATCTGTATCTCGAACCACCTGGAGCATAGGTGTTTGGTCCGAATTATTGCTTACTGCGATTCGAAAATCACTGAAGAGCTGCTGCGAATCCATGTACTTTTGATGATTTTCACCCAGAGCTTTAATCAGATAATATGTAAAGATCGAATGATGATCTTTCCCGCTGTCCATCACTTCTTCAATACCGCCGGATGTTAAAGCTAAACGGGATTGTTTCCTGTAAACTTCCCTGTAATATTTTTCCATATTATTCGGATCAAACTGGATACTTTGTGCCGGAGCCCCTCTAAATATATCACCTGAAAAACATGCATCTGTTATAAGAAATGTATGCTTAGTTGGAATTCCGCCTAAAAACGTTTTTACATCGCTATTGGAAATATAATCTGCAACGGAATTGCTGGTGGCATCAACAGGGACCCAGTAACCTTTGTTTAGTGCTTTATTAAACTGTCCATGTCCCGCATAAAAAATTAAAAGGTTATCGTCATTTGTTAAAGTCCTTGTCAGATCTTCAAAATGATGAATAATATTTTTTCTAGTTGCATCTTTATCAAGAACTGTAATGACATCGTTAAAAAGATAATCTTTCTTCAGAACATCAGCCACACCTTGTGCATCATTTACCGCATTTTTAAGCTGAGGCCAATAACCTGAATAAGAATTAATTCCTATAACCAAAGCAACATACTTTCCGCCAGTAATAATATCCTGGAGCTTCCTTGTAACCGTGAAAGTATCTATGGTTGTGTTCATTTTATTGTCGATGGCTTTTACAACAATTTTATTATCACCCATCTGCAGATAAAGGTCTATTGAAAATTCTCCATTTTGAGCAAGAAGAGGTTTTTGTTCATTTACAGTAACATCCAGAACTCCGCTTATGTCTGTAGCGAAACCTCTTACAGTTACAACTTCGCTTTTCCGTATTATCTTAATACCTCTTGAAACAGCCGGTTCGGTAATTAAAACCGTTGGTCCTTGATGATCTGCGTTCGAGTTTACTAGAAAATTAATTTCACTTGACATTCCTTTAATATTGAGTGCTTTAATGGAAACCGCATTATCTCCACCTGTTAATGCTATTTTAGTATCAAATTGATTATTATCAGTGAGCTTTACCAAAATTCCATTTATTGAGACTTCTTTTAATCCGAAATTATCTTTAACATATCCCCTAATTCTTAATTTATCAGCTTCATTAACAACTGTTTTATTTGCTGATATTTGAGGTTCAATTAAAATTATTTGCGGCGGTGTAATTTCAACTTCTCGATCCTTTTCTTTATTACTATCAAAAATGAGCCTGCCGGTTTGAGTTGAACCGCTTACTTGAGAATAAGAGATATTGTACGTTATTGTCAAGAACAAAACTAAAATGAGCTTTTTCATTTTATCATCTCACTTTTTATAAAATGCTATGGTCTTGCAGGAGGAGAAGGAAAACCTGTTACTACAGGGTTTGTAGTTGAATTATCACTTTTTTTATTTAAAAGAAGAACTGCTGCTGTTCCGCCCGCGAGGGCAGCTCCTCCAACATAAACATACCAAGGAATCCCGCCCCCGGTTTTTACTTCTTCAGCATCAACAACAAAATAAAAATCCTCACCATTAAGAATGGCTTTCTCTTCTGGCTTTAAAGTCCAGATAATTGTTTTTTTATTTCCGTCACCGTATTTACCTTTTCCAATATTACCGGAAAGATCCGCTGGGGTTAATTCGAAAGACGGGACAGAGGTACGTTTAAGAACTACGCCAATATTATACTCTTTTTCAGGGTCACCATTTAATTGATAATAGATAAATATTTTTCCGTCAGGCGAAGCTTCAAAAGTTGTATTTATTTTTTCCTGACACAATGAAGTATTTGAAATAAAAGGAAATAATAAAACAGCAGAAAAAAATATTTTGAAGAAATTTGTCATCATTAACTCCCGGTTTAAAACTTTATAATGACCGAAGCAATCCTATTATTTTAAATTTACATATGTTGAATTTCCACTAAAACAGGAACAATAGTTCTGCCTTCGCTTTTTGCTTTAAAAATGATTTTATTGTTATAGCTGTAATTAATGTTGTTTTCATCAACAAGTTCTTTTTTTAGTACATGCGTAATTCTTTCCCAGAAAGTTCCGCTGTCTGCCTCAATTTTTTTCATAATACTATCAATATTTAATTCCTTTTTGGAATAAAGAAAACAGTAGTATGCAGGACCTGAAACCGTATCAAGCATATTATAACTTTCTTCATCCGGTATTGCCACATTATTATTTCTATATGGAAGATATGCAACCATTCTCTCATTAAAAGGGAAAATTTTATAAGTTTCATATGATAAATCGGAACTAAATGCATAAACATAAGCAGGTTCGTTGTTGGAAATATGCAGTTCAAATAATGTTCCTGAAGGATAAGATTTATCTGTAATAAAATATTTACCGTTAAAATCGGAAACCATTGGAGAATCGTTCCGTTCATTAAAAGTCAAAGTACCCGAAAGATCCGGAGCATTTGGAGAAACAGGGGATTTATCTATAAGTTCAAAAGCATATTTACAGAAAAAATCAAAATCAGAATACCTTATCCATGCTAATCCTTTTTTTCCCCACCGAGTTCCCCAACTGTTAAGCAGTTGAAATGCTCCGCCGAATTTATTATCGTCGTAAGCAACAACTGTCATTGCATGCCCTCTATTCCAGACTTTATAATCAGAGCTGTCAGGGAGCCATAGTTCTCTAACGGAATTAAAAGAATAAGGGCAATCGAATGCTATTACAACCGGTCTGTTTTCAGCAAGACTTTTTTTCACATATCTTTCTTTATGTTCGGTAGTTGAAGTAGCTATTTCACGGTATTCGATTATCTTGTAATTAGCAGCTTTAACTTTATCAATAGGCAGGATAGCTCTAGCACAATCATAACCAAAATCATCAAACTTTTCTCCGCCTTGTTTTTTTAAAACATCGAGAGCATCTACCAACGAAGTCCCTTCATTGCAGCCGGTAGAATGCCTAATTTGGTTGTAGACAAAAGAAGGAGAAAATGTGTTGCTGTCTATAGTTGCCTGAGACCAATCTTTTCCGATAGCTTCAAGGATTGTTCTTCCGCCGTAAGCAGAAGACCAGCCTGCACATGTGGCATATAATCCCTGGTTCCCGGGAGTAGGAGCATACTGCTTTAAACTGGCTGATGAAGGCAGATCGGAATAGTCACCGCGCATTAGGGGAGCAGCAACCGGACTATTTGCATACAGGCTGTCATCTAATAACGTACCTAATCCATATTGCTGCGGAAAAATCTCAATTACAAATAAAATAGAAAAAAGAATAGTAGAAATACTTTTCATATCTTATAAAGATTTTTTACATTTAGGTGTTATTAAATTTTAATCCGAAAATAAATGAACCCTTAGTATTTATTTTTCCGAATATTTGAGTATAAGAGTTGCGAAAATAGTATTCTGTTATTATTAATAAAGATAGCAACAAAAATGTATGCAAGTTTTTTGTATAAATCAATAACCTTTACGAATTTAGCTTAAATTTAATATTAAATGCTGCTAAAATAATTTGATTTATTTATTATATTTTCTAAGCTATTTAATGGCATTTATAAAATGTAATTATTGGGTGATAAAATGGCACGTGTAATAACATTTTTATTTCTTGCTTTTGCTGTTTTTTTTCAAGCCCCGGTTTTTTCCCAAAATACTATTAAAGCCAAAGTGGCAATTCTTCATAAATCCGGTGATGATTTTGCGGTTCTAAGGAGCAATGATAGATTAAGAGTGGGGGAAATGATCAGGATATTCGTCCAGCCCGAAAATAGCTGTTATGTTTATATAATTCATTCGGATAATAAAGAATCAACACTTCTTTATGATAAAAAGATAAGTGCAAAACATGATACATTAATTTTACCGTCAACATCGGAATATTATGTTTTTGATAATAAAAGTCCGACCGCTAAGATTACGATATTTTGTTCATTAAAAAAGATTGAAGATATAAACAGGTTATTTGAAGGTGAAAATGTTTCCGATAAAAACGAATGGAGTTCATTGGAAGAAAAATTATTTAAAAAATATAAAAAGAACCTTAGTGATCAATCTGAAAAACCATTCCCGATGGCCGGTAATGTAAGTGCGGTTAATGATGAGTTTCTTAGCCGTCAATTGGTCCTATCCGGGAAGGGAATGATAATAAGAAGATATGAAATTGAAATTAAAAAGTAAAAAACTAATAACCAGAATACTGCTGATAAATTTTTTACTTACTGTTTTTTTATGTCTCGTAGTTTATATGTTTAATATTCCCTGGAATACGCTCGACTATAAAGCTGTAGATGCTTTATACAAAAATAATCTAAAGGATGGGGCAGGACCTAAAAACAGCAGCAAAATAATTCTTCTAAATATTACCGATTCGACTTATGATTATTTCGGTATAAATTATTTAAGAAGAAATGATCTTGCGAAAATTAATAACGTTCTTTATTATTTTAATCCGGATGCAATATTTTATGATATTGTATTCCCGCGTTCAAGTGTCGATTCAAGCGATAAATCTTTTGCTAACTCAATCCTGCAAAACGGGAATGTTTATCTTCCTGTCGGATTTAGTCTTTCTAATAAGAAAAAAAATTTCCAATGGGGGAACGGTTATTTTTATGGTCTTTTGAAAAACGGGAATTTCAGCAGACTTGAAGAACATGGCCATGGAGAACCATATTACGCTTCCTATGCTCTTCCACAAAATGAAATATTTGCGCAGGCTGCATATAATACGGGTCATATTTCTATTGTTAGAGATCATGATGGAATTATAAGACATTACCCGATGATTATTAAAATCGATTCACTTTTTTTCCCTGCTATTAGCCTGCAGATTTTTTTAGATTATAATAAAATCCCTTTTAATAAATTAAAAATTGATTGGGGAAATTCAATAACAATTCCTGCATTAAAAAATAGTTTTCTAAATAAAGATATTGTAATCCCTATTGATGATCATGGCCTGGCATTTATACCTTTCCCTGGTTTTTGGAAAGACGAGAAAAATATGCAGGTTCAAAATTTAATAAAGTATTCCCGGAACGAAGATAACCTCGACGAGTTAATGGAATATTTCGGCGGGAATTTTGTTTTTATAAGTGATATTTCTGTTGGAACATCGGATTTGGGACAAATAACTACAGAGGATAATGTTCCTTTAGTTTCAGTTCATGCTGCTTTGTTAAATGCTCTGTTGATGAATGATTTTTATACTGAATGGAAACCGTTTTCTGTTTCAGCTTTAATATTTCCTCTTGGATTAATTTTAGGATTTTTTTCTATCTTCAAAAAAAATACTCCTTTATATATTTCCGCTTTAGTAATTATAGGCGGTTTAATTTTATTTTCATTTTATGAAATGAAGAACTTCCAGTTGTTTCCCCTGGTTACTTCTGCAGGGGCTGTTCTTGTTTTAACAATCGGGATGATTTTAAGTTTAAATGTTATTATTTCAAAAGATCAGGCCTTTATAAAAAGCGCTTTTTCAAAATATGTCCCAACAAATGTAGTTGATCAGCTACTGGAAAATCCTGGCATGTTAAAGCTGGGAGGTGAGGAAAGAATTCTAACAATTCTTTTTTCAGATATAGCAAACTTTACTACAATTTCTGAAAGTATGAAGTCTACAGACTTAGTTTCTTTTTTAAATGAATATCTTTCGGAAATGACAGACATAATAATTAAAGAAAAAGGGACTATAGATAAATATATCGGTGATGCAATTCTTGCTGAATTCGGTGCTCCAATTCAAATGGAAGAGCATGCAAACGCTGCTGTAATAACTGCTATTAATATGCAAAGAAAAATTAAAGAACTTAATAAAGACTGGGAATCCAAAGAGTTCCCTCTATTAAGAAGCAGGATCGGAATAAATACCGGGCAGGTAATTATTGGAAATATGGGCTCGGATAGAGTCTTTGATTACACGGTTATTGGTGATAATGTTAATCTTGCCGCAAGGCTGGAATCAGCAAATAAAAGATATAATACATTAATAATGATTTCTGAATTTACATATAATGAAATTGACAAAGATAAATTCAAAACACGTATATTGGATGTTATTAAAGTAAAAGGGAAGACTAAAGCAGTAAAAGTTTATGAAGTCTGCGGTTTAATATCAGATTCTTTTTCAAATGAAGAAATGGATTATTATAAATTTTATGAAGAAGCCTTTAATTTTTATTTAGCGAAAAATTTTGTTAAAGCAAAAGAACTTTTTGAACAATCTTTAATTTTACGTCCAAATGATCCGGCTTCACAACAAATGTTAGTCCGAATTAATAATATTAAAGAGCAGGAATTGGATGAAAATTGGGACGGCTCAATTGTACTTTTGGAAAAATGATATCTGAAAAAAGAGGTATTAAATCCTATTAATAAATTGAATTTCACTTAGAAACAATCATTAAAGAAAGCTTTTTTTATTAACTGTTAAAATTTTACAGAAATTTACTGTTACGGGAGGGCAATTAATGGCAGCAGAAAATAAAACAACCGTACTTTTTGAAATTCTTTCAAATGAGCAGCAAATCCTTCAGCGAACCGATCAAAAAGCTTTTACATTACTTTCAATCCTGGGAGTATTCAGTGTCTTTTTTATTATTCATTATACAAAAATACCGCCGGATATTTTTAACCTGTCATTAATTACTTTATACTTCCTTTCGGTTTTGGTATCAATCTTATACCTGCTATTAGTTATATCTCCAAGAGTAAAAGATATTGAAGAAACCATTGAACAGGATAAAAAGGCTATTGCTCCAACATTCTTTGGTGGTATTATTAAGTATAGTTCATCAACAGAATATGCAAAAACTCTTGAAACTCTACTTGAGGACCCTAAAATTACTTATGAAATATTTGCAAAAAGTGTATATTCAATCGGCAGAATAAATGCGTACAAAAACAAATATTTCAGAAAAGGAATAGTTGCATTCGTAACAGCAATTACATTAGAATTAATAATTATTGTATCTATTTACTTTAGGCTAGTTGTATAACAGACTTTAGTCTGTTTTGCATATACCATAGACTTTAGTCTGTAGCTCAGACTGAAGTCTGAGCTACAGGTAAAATTTGTTGACAAATGTATACGGCCAATCTTCCCAATTTTTAACCAAGCCCGCTTTTACAGGATTATTTTTCACATACTCTAGAATATTATAAAATTCCTTATCATCTCTGATCAATCTATCAAAACTTTCATCCTGCCAAAATCGCCCTTTACGGTTTAAATATTTATTACATTCAAAAGCTGTTCCTCCCTTTATATATTGCATAATCTTATCGATCCTTTCATTATTTTCTAACAATCTGAAAATTAAATGTATATGGTTCGGCATTATACAATAACAGATTAAAAAGTATTTTTTGCCATCATATGAATGTAATTTATCCTGATTTATTTTGGCTATTTCAGGAATCCCTAAATATTTTTCACCAAATTTCCCGCTGTTAATTAAGTCATCATATTTTTTAAATATTCTTTTTTCCCGTGTATTAAAATGATTATTTGAACCTCGATTTTGTGTTCGTATTTCTCTCAGTAAAGAAACTGGAATGCTGTCCTTTAATCTGTATGTTATAAAATAATTACCTTCCGGGTAATATAAGTGAGGTAGATTTCTCCGATGGAAATGTTTGTGTGTAATTTGAATCCCCTATATAAAGTAAAATTATTATAAAGTAGGCACAGACTGAAGTCTGTGCTACATAAATTTCACACAGGCAGCACCTGGTTCTTAGCTATTACTACAATTCCGCTTTCAGTAACGGTAAATTTTTTCTTATCCGACTCAAGATCGAAACCAATCTCGTATCCTTCGGGTACTATAACATTTTTATCAATTATTGTTCTTCTAATTCTTGCATGCCTGCCAATATTGCAATTATTCATAATTATTGAATCGGTTACATAAGAAAAGCTGTTTACCCTTACATTTGGTCCAAGCAATGATCTTTCGACGAGACCGCCGGATACGATTGAGCCATCGCAAATTAATGAATTTAAAGTTCTGCCAACCCTTTCTCCTTCATGAGATACGGTTTTTGCAGGAGGGAATTGAAATTGATATGTTCTCATCGGCCAGCTTAAATCATAAAAGTTAAATTCCGGAGTTACACTAATTAAATCCATACTAGCTTCAAAATAGCTTTCGATCGTTCCTATATCTTTCCAATATTGTTTTGTCTTTCTATTTTCATCATAAAACCTGTAAGCAAGGACATTCATTTTGGATTTTACCATGTAAGGAAGAACATCTTTCCCGAAGTCATGAGATTTAAGTTTTTTTGTTTCCATTTCATGAAGAACATCTCTAAGCGAATCTGCATTGAATACATAAATTCCCATGTTAATAAATGAAAAACCCGGTTTATCAGGGATCTCAGGCGGATTTTCAGGTTTCTCTATAAATGAAGTTACATTATATTTACTATCAACTCCCACGATCCCGAACCTGGGTGCTTCATCTTTCGGCACATCTATACATGCCATCGAAAGATCGGACTTTGTATCCACATGATATTGAAGCATTTTTAAGTAATCCATTTTATAAATATGGTCGCCGCTTAAAACCAGAACCCACTTGGCTTTTTTCTCAGTGGAAAATAAATTAATGTTTTGATAAATGGCATTTGCGGTCCCTAAATACCAATCATTATTTAATTTTCTTTGGGGAGGAATAGTGTAAATAAACTCGCCTAATTCAGGGTTAAAAATACTCCATGCTTCCAGTAAATGCTGATTTAGTGAATCGGATTTATATTGAGTAAGTACATAAACTCTTCTTAATCCTGAATTTAAGCAGTTGGATAATGCGAAGTCTATAATTCTATATTTCCCTCCGAAAGGTACTGCAGGTTTGCTTCGATATGCAGTTAAAGGGTGAAGTCTTTCGCCTTGTCCGCCCGCAAGGAGCATGGTAACAGTGTCTCTTAAAATTGAAGAACCTGGAAAGGTCATTTTATTTCCTCTTTTTATATCTTCTTAATATATTATAAATATATTAATATTTGATTTGATTGGCAAATAAAGAAATTGTTAACTTAGTATAAATAAATAATTTATAAATGTAAAATATATACTATTGTTAAAATAGCAAATTTTAAATTGTGAGATTAACAATAAATATGGAGTTTGTTAATAGTATCACTTTATTTTTAAAAAGATTTTGGATGAAAAATAAAATAAAAATCTTCGTATCAATATTATTCATGATTTTTCTTTTTATAGGATGGAAACTCACAATAATTCCCCTTAAAGAAACTTTGGCCAAGTTAAAAGAATCGAATAATATTAAAAGAGAAATGTACAGGGGAATGCCTGTAAGCATACCAGCCAGTTATATAACTGATAATCAATATAAAATTGATGTTCTGCATTATAACTTGAATTTCGATCTTTACCCTGCAAAAAGATTGTTAAAAGGGGATGCAACAATTACCGGGATTTTGAAAAATAAAGATTTAAAGGAAATAGATCTTAATTTTTATGATAATATGAATATCTCAAAAGTTTTGTTAAATAATATTCCTGCTTCCTATACCATATCGAACACAAGATTGACTATTCCGCTTGTTAACGCTGGCCTGGATACTTTTAATGTGCGGCTTATATATGAAGGAACTCCTAAGCATGAAGGTTTAGGTTCATTTACTTTTGGTGAAATAGACAGTCAGAGTGTCGTTTATAATTTAAGTGAACCGGTATATGCATCAACCTGGTTTCCATGCAACGATATGCCGAACGATAAAGCTTTACTAGATATGAAAATTACAAATGATTCCGCGGAAACTTCAATTTCAAACGGCCTCTTGGTTGGCACTAATTTAAACGGCAGCAGGAAGACTTTTCATTGGAAAACTTATTATCCGATCTCAACTTATTTAATAAGTATTTATTCATCCAAATATGATAATTTCAATGATATTTATATTTCGCAGAATAAAAAAGATACAATGAAAATTGAATACTACGCATTCCCCGAACATCTTGAATATGCAAAAACAGATTTTAAAGAGCATCCGGAAATGATTGATTTTTTTTCAAAAACTTTTGGTGAATATCCTTTTATTAAAGAGAAATATGGTGTGGCGGAATTTTTATGGCAGCTTGGAGCAATGGAAAACCAAACAATAACAGGGATTGGTTCAAACTTTGTCAGGGGAAGGAGATTCTTTAGTGATATTTATGTTCATGAACTAGCCCATTCATGGTTTGGAGATGCAGTTGGACCGAAAACATGGAAGGATATATGGCTGAATGAAGGGTTCGCTACTTATTGCGAAGCTCTTTATGATGAGCATAATTTCGGTGAGAAAGCATTACGTTCTTCCATGCTAAGTAAATTCCAGGACAATTTTCCCGGTACACTATACGATCCTGGAGATAATCTTTTTAATTCAACTGTTTATGATAAAGGAGCCTGGGTGCTTCATATGCTCCGGCATGAAGTGGGGGATTCAGTATTTTTTAAGATATTGAGAACATATTATAATGAATTTAAATATAAAAATGCTTCAACGGAAGATTTTAAAAATGTCTGTGAAAAAGTTTCCGGTAAGAATCTTGATAAATTTTTTGAACAATGGGTTTATGTAGGAAGGGGATATATTAACCTGGATTACAAGTGGTCATCTGAAAAAGAGAATAATCCGGGAAACAGCAATTCGTATCAAGTATTAATAGAATTAAAACAGACTCAGGAAAAGTATAACAACTATAACTTTCCGCTCGATATAAAATTTGTAAACGATGCGGATTCGAGTCTTACAAAAAGTTTTTATATAGTATCCAGGGATACAACTTTAAAAACAGAATTAAGTTATAAGCCGTCAAATATATTTCTTGATCCCGATAGTTGGCTTCTGGCAAATTACAACAATGTAACAAATCACGGTCAGGAATAATAACTTTTAATTTTTTATGCACAAACATTAATTTTGGAAAGTGAATAAAAACTATTTATTTATTTCGGATATCCACCTTGGCTTGCAGGCAAAAGAAATCGAGGAACAAAAAGAAAAACTCCTTGTAAAATTTCTTTATTTTGCAAAAGATAATTGTAATGAGCTGTTCATAGTTGGCGATCTATTCGATTATTGGTTTGAATATAAAAGAGTTTATCAGAAAGGTTTTTTCCGTACATTAACGGCTTTGCAGGATTTAACGGAGAGCGGAATTAAGGTGCATTATTTTATCGGGAATCATGATTTTATGCATTCTACTTTTTTTCGTGATGAAATTGGTGTAACATTATATGATAATTCTCTTTCGACTGAACTTAATGAAAAAAAATTTTTTATTGCCCACGGAGACGGGCTTGTAAAAAATGATTACGGTTATTTAATATTAAAAAAAATATTACGAAATAAAACATTGCAAAAAATGTATTCATGGCTTCACCCTGATATCGGTATATCTATTGCAAGTTCTACAAGTAAAACCAGCCGGGATTATACCAGTAAAAAAGATTACGGTGAAGAGGACGGTTTGTTTGAAACAGCAAAAATGAAAATTGATGAAGGCTTTGATTATGTATTATTCGGGCATCTGCACAGGCGTATGTATAAACAATATAAACAGGGATGTTATATCAATTTAGGTTCATGGTTAAGTAATCCTTGTTATGGAATTTTTCAAAACAATTCATTTGAAATAGTGGACTGGAAATAAAATGGCAAAAAAGAAAATATCTGATTCTGAATTAAATAGTTATTTCAATGATCTAAGCAAAAGGAAAAAGAAGAGTTTCTTTAAAAAAGGAAATAAAAAATTTTGGTGGATTGCATCAGCTGTAATTCTTTTCTGTTTATTAATTTTTTCTATTTATATAATAAGCGGTTTGCCTTCTTTGGAACAATTAGAAAATCCGAAACCGCAGCTTGCAAGTAAAGTATTTACTGTTGACGGGGAATTATTAGGACAATTTTATGTTGAAAACCGTATTGAGACAAGCATTGACAGCTTACCCAAATATGTTACACAAGCATTGATCTCTACCGAAGATAGACAATTTTATCATCATTGGGGTGTGGATGTGACAAGGTTTTTCAAAGCAATGATAAAAAATATTTTTACGTTTTCCCGGGAAGGAGCAAGTACAATAACACAGCAGCTTGCTAAAAATCTTTATAAGCTGAAATCAGGTCATGAAAATATTTTTGAAACTGGTGTAAGAAAAATAAGAGAATGGATAACGGCAGTTCAAATTGAAAAGACATATACAAAAAATGAAATATTGGAAATGTATTTAAATATTTCATATTTCGGGAGAAGTGCTTATGGAATTGAAGCCGCATCGAGGGTTTATTTTGGAAAAGATGCAAAGGATTTAACACTCCCTGAAGCTGCTTTATTTGTTGCCTTATTAAAATCATCTGTTAATTATGATCCTGTTACAAGGAGAAAAAGCGCTCTTGAGAGAAGAAACCTTGTCATGCATAACATGGTTGTTACCGGAATGCTCAGCGATCAAGAATATGAAAAATTAAAAGAACAGCCGATTACTTTAAAATCCAAAAGGATTGGCGGTTCAGTCTCGGAAGCTCCTTATTTTATGGAATATATCAGGCAGAAGCTGGAATCGATGTCCGACAAATACGGTTACAACCTATATAGAGACGGATTAAATATATATGTATCAATTGATTCACGTATGCAGAAAATTGCAAATGAAGCTTCTGAAGAACATTTAAATAAATATCAAAAGTTATTCGATAAAAATTGGAGCTGGAATAAGAATAAAGATCTTCTAGTTAGTATAGTGGATAGAGCTATTAAAAATTCTGATTTATATAAAAACGCCGCGAGTGATTCTGCAAAAGCAAGAATCTATAATGAATTAAAACATAAAGAAGCTTTTATTGATTCCGTAAAAAAAGATGCAACTACTATTGAAGACGGATTTGTTGTCATTGATCCTACGAACGGGCAGATAAAAGCAATGGTTGGAGGTGAAAACCAGCAGTTTGGAAGAGGATTAAACCATGTTACCGGCATACGCCGTCAGCCTGGTTCCGCATTTAAGCCTTTTGTTTATACAACTGCAATTGATAATGGTTATTATCCCGCATATACATTATTGGATCAAAAATTTAATTACAACGGCTGGTCGCCGAGCAATTTTGAAGATGAATATGACGGTTATATGACTTTAAGGGATGCACTGGCATATTCGGTTAATGTGATTGCCGGGAGAATGACAATTAGTGATATTGCACCTCCGGCTCAGGTCATTAAATATGCCCACAAAATGGGAATCGGATCTCATCTTGATCCTTTCCCTTCAATTGCACTTGGAACATGCGAAGTTACACCGCTTGAAATGACCTCCGCTTACGGTACAATTGCTAATCATGGAGTTCATATTTCTCCTATTGCTATTTTGAAAATTGAAGATAGAAATGGAATTTTAATTGATCAGTTTACTCCTGATTACACTGAAGCTATTTCTCCGCAGACAGCATCAATTATGACAAGCATGATGGAAAGTGTTATTGACTACGGCACCGGAGGAAGGGTAAGGCAATATTTTCATCGGCCTGCTGCAGGCAAAACAGGTACTACACAGGAATATTCCGATGCATGGTTTGTTGGCTTTACTCCGCAGCTTGTTGCGGGAGTCTGGGTCGGTTTTGATGATCACAGGGTTAAATTTACCAGCTCGTATGGACAGGGTGCGCACGCTGCTTTACCTATCTGGGCTATGTTTATGGAAAACACTTATAAAAAAATTGATATGCCTCTTGAATATTTTCAAATGGCTCCCGGTGTTGATACTGTCCAGTTCTGCAAAGAAACTATGGATCTTGGTGATCCGAAAATTGCCACTGAATACTGTCCTGAGAAAGTGACTGATATTATAAATGTAAAATATATGCCGCAGACATGTAATATTCATACAGGAATAAAACAGATTACTCCGGAAGATAAAAGAGGGGATAGTGGGTGGTAAGGATGAATTAAAAATTAAAGATTAGAAATTAAAAATTAACGAATAACAATTTAATCTTTTGAAATATTTATTAAAATCACTTAATAAAAGTTTAATAATTTATTTAATTTATAACATTCAATTTAAAATAATTTTTAATTTTTCATTGTAAATTTTTAATTATTTTTTTTGCCCGGATGGCGGAATTGGTAGACGCGCTAGGTTCAGGGTCTAGTTGGTGTAAACCAGTAGGGGTTCAAGTCCCCTTCCGGGTACTAAAAACTTTTTGATTTCAGAACAAGGATTAACGATTAATGATCTTTGATTTTCTACTTTCTTAAATCAAAAAGTGTTAATCTTTGTTCTTAAATCTTTACTATTAGTGAATGCTATATACTGAATTTTATAAAATAAATAAGTACTAAATTCTCAATACTAAGTACTATCTACTACCCCGGGGCTATAGCTTAGCTGGGAAAGCGTCTCGTTCGCAACGAGAAGACCAGGGGTTCGAATCCCCTTAGCTCCACAAAGCATTGTACGTTACAATAACTTAGGGGAATTATCTACAATATGCTTAAACTGACTCTAATTTTAATTCATTAATATGCAAAAGAAAAGTTTGTTCTGGGGAAGCTATTAGAAAATTTTATTTATTTTCTTGCATAATTTAATTAGGCTTCTTTGCGAATTCTATGTGAATTACCGGATGTAATTCCCATGGAGTATATGATTTCATGCCTCTCTTACCTCTTGGATTGCCGTTTACATGTACTGCATCAAAAAAAAGCTGTCCGGTTACTTTTACATAAACTTCATGAATCATTTTGTTACCGTAAGTACCGGGCTCTTTTCCTTTTAGCAATCTTTGTCTAATAAATTTCCGGGCATTAGAACAACTATCTTTAAGTTCGACGTTCGAAACAAAATTAGGATAAGGTATTTCAACGATAAAGCAAGAATCACCCCATTCCAGGGAATTAGTTAATTGAATATGGAAATCCCCATCGCGATGTTTGTGGGGATCATTTTCGAGAGCCACTAAGTGCAGCCATGCGGTGGTTGTAACTATATCACCTTCCTTTAATCCTAATGAACCAACACTCTTTTGTATTCTCATAGTATCTAAATTTTTTGTGTAGCTATCAACAGGATTTTCCAAATTTAATAAATCATTTATTGGAACATTTATTTTCCTCGAATGATCCGGCAGTGTTGTTTTAATAAGCCAGCGATCTATACCTGGCTGCAATTCATTTTCTTGAGAATATCCGGACTCTTGAGAATATCCTGAAATTTGAATAAAAAGCGCAAGAATAAAAACAGTTACTATATGTTTCTTAATCGTATTCATTTTTTATCTCCTTTGAAATATTATTAATCGGAAACTTCTTTAAATTTTTATACAAATTAAGTTGGATTGTGAACCGCTTCTCTATTGTCGTTTTTTATACACCTAATACTAAAGAGAGTAACTGGATATTTTATTTATTCCTACAATATTGTG
>Ga0315555_1001490_pt1 | contig 16906 bp, 9 predicted proteins | sample SalMarSW160380MG_FD_202113 | JGI IMG/M metagenome (GOLD analysis project Ga0315555, IMG submission 202113) | Salt marsh sediment microbial communities from the Plum Island Ecosystem LTER, Massachusetts, United States - Salt Marsh Sediment SW1603-80 ... | reverse complement strand
TGCTATTCTCAATTTCATTCATCGTCTGGACGGTGAAAGCAATCCACTGTCCATCGGGAGAAAAGCGGGGATCTTTAAGCCGCCGGCAAGCAACTAGATCATCAAAACTCAGGGCTCTCTTCTCCGCCGCCATTCCCGTCAGGATTAACAGAACTAAGAGGGCAGCGAGTTTCCATGTTTTTAGCTTCACGTTTGCTCCTTGGATTTTGCAAGTATCGTTTTATGAAAGTGATTGAATAATTTCCCGGTAGACTTCGGCACCTTTTTTCAAAGTCCTTGCCTGGGTTGAATAATCCACATGATAAAGTCCAAAACGCCGATCAAAACCTTCAGCCCATTCAAAATTATCCATCAGTGACCAGTAAAAATAACCTCTGACATTGATTTTATCCAATAGTGCCTCATGGACTGCGTCAAGGTGTTCTATAATAAACTTGCGACGAAGTTCATCATCCTGGGTGGCTAAACCATTCTCGGTGACATAGATCGGCACACCAAAGGATTTAACTCTGTTTAGGGTATGATACATTCCCGCCGGGTAAATTGCCCAACCCATATCGGTTTTAGCCAAATGCGGGTTGGCATATTGACGCACATTGGACTCCGATTTAAAATCCGGCCGACATAAAATTTGGGTATAATAATTGAGTCCAAACCAATCGAGAGTCTCGGAAAGTCCGGGAATATAGCGTGTGTAACATCCCATTTTCCCCAGATAAAATCTAAATCTATCGGTATGAAAAGCCTCTAATACCGCCTGATTCATCCGCTGATCTATTAACCCGGCTGCCAGCCAGTCTGGCAACCACCACTTACGCGCCGGATCGAAGATCAAAAGACTTTTAACAATCCCAACCTGGCAGGATATCCCATCTCCATCGGCATCATTACAATCAATTTCGTGAATGGTCTGGAAAGCTCGAAAATGGGCTTTTAAGAGATGATATAATACCTGAGCCGTAAGGTACAGGTCCTTTTTACCTGGTGGGAAGAGACCCTTCTGCCAACCCATCACAGCATAGATAACCGGTTCGTTGAAAGTTGCCCAGAAATCTACATAAGCTCCCAGAGTTTCCGCAACTTTAGCCGCATAATCGGTAAAATAATTCACCGCATCAGAGTCTTCAAAACCACCTTTTTCATACAACCATAAAGGAATTGTAAAGTGGTGTAAGGTCACAAAAGGGGTGATATTTTTCTCCCTCAGGTAAATGCATTTTTCCAGATAATGATTTAAAGCCCGTTGATTCCAAACTCCCGGTTTTGGCGAAACTTTACTCCATTCGATGGAAAAGCGGTAGGCATTACAACCTAATTGGTGCAATAATTCTATATCCTGACGATAGCGATTCCAGTGATCAGCAGCTAATCCAGCCTTTGCGCCATTTTTAATCCGCGGTCTGGCATGTTCGTCATAGGAATTTTCCCAGATAGACCAATCATTGCTATTACACCCGCCTTCCACCTGATAGGCAGCAGTCGCAGCACCCCATAAAAAACCGCGCGGAAAACGAAATTTGGAAATATCAATTAAATGATTTTTCCATGGCACGTTATGCTGCCGATAATTCAACCAAAGTGTTACCAGAATGATTGCCAGAATTAGCCAGATAAGGAGATTGATCATTGCGGTATATTTTAAAATTGTTTGCTAGAACCTTTACCAACAGCCATTCGAAACTATCAAAGTTTCCCGTAAAGGGCAAGGAAAAGGTGGTCTGAAAAGATAAAACACCACCACCCACTAAAAATCACATCTTGACTTATAAAAACTAAAGAAGAAAGGTCGGAGTTCACTCTAAGAACCCCGACCTTTTGATATTTGTCGAAACGACTTTAGCTAGCGTTAGAAGGCAATACCGATTGAGAAGACATTGCCATTACCAAAATATTCCATCGGTTGGAAGGCATAATCCAGGAATAACTTACTCCCACCGATAGAATACTTCATTCCGCCACCTAGAGCAATACTGTAAATCGTTTCGCCGTAATCCGGGTTATCTGGATCTTTAACCAAGAAGTGATAACCGCCGCGCAGGTATAAAAGATTCATGATACCTAACTCAGCACCAACTTTTAGCTGATCCTGCTCGAAGTTATTATTCTGAAATTGACCGGCAACCAGCAAATCACCAACACCCAGATTCAGCTTATAGCTCAACCCCATTTCCAGAGTTGAGGGCAGCTGATCTGAGGAGGTCGGGCGGTAACGATAGGCTGAGTACGACTCACCGAGATCGGTTGCTTTTTCAAGAAAAGCTGAACCCTGGTAGTGCATATTAGTTCCGATATTCTTAATCACCATTCCCAGGGATAGCCCTTCAATAGTAAGCAGCTGTTGATATTGAATGCCAATATCGACGGCAAAGGCGGTAGCCGATGCGCGCGGCACGCTTTCGTAAATTACATTGGCATTTACCCCAACACCAATCCGGTCTGTAAGGAGTTTGGAATAGGATAAACCTCCGGTTGCAAAAGTTGGTGAGTAGGTAGCGCCGGTACCATCCATATTTTCGATGGTGGTAATCGGTATGTCACCGAAGCTGAAACTCTTCAGACTGACTCCCAGAACACCTAAGCGTCCGGCATTGAAACCAACGGCAAAATAGTTCACATTAATATCAGCAATGATATTTTGGGTAGTGAACATTGCTGCCGCTCTTTCTTCCATCCTACCCAGACCAGCCGGATTCCAATAGATTGCATCTAGTGAACTCACATTGGCCAGATCGGCTCCTCCCATCCCGATTGCTCTGGCACCAACTGGAACCTGAACCTGGACACCCGATGCCGTACCGACACGGCTGGCATCACCGGCATACAGGAAAGTGCAGCATACAAAAGTGATGAGCAGGAGGGATATCAATTTATAGGATATGTTATGTCTCTTCATGTGTTTCTCCCTTTCTATAATTTCTTCCGTATTATACATACTAATAATACTCAAGTATCTGACGATCCTGAATGACCATAAACTTTAGAACCTTCTCTTTCTTCAAATCAGGCAAATCAATATGGGCAACATACATACCGCTGCCAACTGGCAGATTTGCCTCATTTTTCAGATCCCATTGCAGGAACTGAGAGGTATTATTCTTATCCAGTGTTCTTACCAGAGTACCTGCAAGGTTGAAGATTCTAACCTTTGCCTTCGTCGGCAAATGAGTAAAGGTCACATATACATCGTATTGATCGGTAGACAGTGAATTGTACGCATAATAAGGATTAGGGAAGACATTGATCTTCTTAACCAGCTCCTTCGCCAGATCAGCATTGCCAATGGTCGGTGCGGTTGTCGTAAAGGTAAACTCATCAACACCCAATTGAAGCGGGTTGTCGAATACAATTGAAACGACATCACCTGTTTGCCAATCGGTCCACCAGTGGACTAATGTCCAAGTCAGAAGATCACTATTGGCAAGCTCCGTAGCCGTTTTCGTCTGAGTTGTTGCATAATCCTCGTGTAATATCCACGTGTACTCTCTGTCATATGGATTGAATGCATACATCGTATCAGTTGTAGCCGGATTACCTGAACGATCATAGACTACCATCGATATCTGCTGGTTGTTTTGGACATCCCAGACCTCAAAGGGAATCCTGATTTTGAAGGGTGAACCATCACCGGGATTATTGGCATCAGGATGCTCATCAATGGTATAGTTACGGGCATCAACCAGTACGGCTTCGGAACCGGTGCCGGCTTTAATTGGAATATAAGTACCCCCACTTGCCATGGTGACTGGATTGTCATAGTCATATTCTCCAGTAAACCGCAGTTCGATATCACACTGGAGCAGGTCTATATCGTCAGTGCCGTGCCATCCGCCGTCAGGAGCATAATCATAGCAATCCAGAGCCATATCGGTCGTTCCATATGACCAGCCCATATAGAGATAGCTACTAATCAGAAATGGCATACTATAACCCGCATTCTGATAATCATTAGCATAGTAGACATATCCGCGTTCTGGATTGTACCGATAAGGTGAGCGGGTAGAAGTATAAGATGTAAAATCTATAGGCGCATCATAACTGGCATCAACTATAACCTGAAAACCATCAACAACACCACCAGCTTGAGAACCTTCTTCTGCCTCAGTATCAACATCCACACCATTTACAATCGTCTGATCAGTCAGCACATCCTCATTTGTGGTTAGATCCCTAACATTCCAATGCTTGACTGTCTTGAAAGCATAAGCCTCTTCGCTAATCACGCAGTTGCCCTCAGCATTAACAACGACAGCATCCGTGATGCCGTAGGCATTACAATCATCCGCATTAGCCGGATCGTCACAATATAGACGCGCCCAGCCATCATCATAGACAACGTAGGCAACCGTCAGTGGTAAAGTGGGAGTATTGACATTTACCGTCATCAGCTCGCCACCGGCGAATGCTCCGGCACCGGTCAAATCAGTCGAATCTTGGACCTCATTACCAAATAACACGGAGTTATCCGACTCATTAATCAAGGCGGTAATTCCTTCGGGACCGGAAGCACTGTTAATTACGATTTCTGGCGGAAATGTCAGCTTCACACCTTCGGCGTAATCATAATCTGGCGAAACCAGATCAAGCACAAACTTTAGATCCCTGGTACCTGCTGTCGGGGAAGTATAGGCTACACCCGAAATTGTAGAAGGCGAGACATCCGTCACTTTTCCGAGGGCTTTGCCAACCGAATCTGCATAGTTGGTCGTCTTCCATTCGCCATCAACATCCATGTAATAGTGCTGCTGGTTAAAATATACTTTATAATCATGACCAGTCAGCTCATATGGGTCAATGACTTTATAATAGGCACTACCGTCGGCAGCCCCAACTGAATGAGTTAATTCATACTCATTTTCATGAACTTCGGAAAGAGTATCACCCGGCAGCGGTTCCTGAATTGTCACGGCTTGAGCAATAAGTGCCGATTCTAATGCTTTATCCTCGATTAGTTCTGGATTGGGATGATAGTTGTACGCAGTAACTCCAAAATAGTAAGTACTACCTTCGTAAAGCGGTCCTCCGGTAATATAGTCCTTGTCAATTTTGAAGTAACGCTGAACACCTACATCGGCACCTCGCTGAATGGGTACCTTAACGTTTTGCCCGTATTGAGACAGGAAGCGATTACCTTCAATCACTTCTATGCCATCTACCTTATCAAAGGTAGCGAGAAGAGTCGCCTGATCCCTGGAAGCCGTTGGTGAAGGCAATTGATAAACATTATAACCCTCAAAAGAGTAACCAGCAATTACCGGCCCTTCGGTAGCTGCGACAGCAGCCAGATCAGAACCCCATTCCAGGACAACATTATCCTCAAAGGCTCTTGTGGTTACCTTCGGTCCCGCAGGTGCCTTCGGGACACCGGCAAAGGCTCCGTTAAACAGGGTCTGAGCCACTGCATCGGTCATCTTCAGGTCGGTAATCGAGCTAAAACGGGTACTCCCGAGACCACCGATAACTGCTACGACGACTTCCTGGGTGTCACCATCGGCAAAAGTAAAAGGTCCCGAGCACAATGCCATCCGCCGATCACCAGGTGTGAAAAACTGGTTGTGATTATCCAGGTCGCCAGTTTCCGTAACTGGATCACCGGCCATCGGGAACTTTGTGACCACACCGCCATCGGCAACCGGTACATTTCCCTCCGTCCAGGGAGTTGGGGTATCAATATTCTCAGTTGGGATATAACCCCGTAACATATTCCACCAGCATAGCGTACCATCATATACACCCAGCGGCGGATCGCTAATTGGTGAACCTGCGGCAAACCAGGAGAAACCAGTCATCGGGAGATTCACTTTTCCAGGACCGACGACTTTTAGATCGAATACGCCATAGTCTGCGGCATCATCCACTCCGTTGCGATTAAGATCCTGTCCGGCGACGCCATCAACCAAAGGTCCCTGAAAGAAATCATAACCAGCAGATGCCGGAGCTAAGCCAAAGGCGGAATATTTACTGTCACTCTCCTGACCATTATAAACATAACCTATACTCAATAAAGTATCACATCCTAACAGGTCATCTGATGCCTCACCTAAATCCGGATCGCACCATTGGGCAACAGACATCTCGTCAATATCCTCGCCGGATTTATTGATCAACTTATACTTTTTGAAGATAATCTGACCCAAGCGGGCACCTGGTTGATTATAAGCCCAGGCGGTTACCTGAAGCTCAAATCCAAAGGGCTCAGAACCATACAAACCAAGGGCATTTGTCCGGTTCAGGTCATTACAGACGAACCAGACTACCTGATCGGCATTGGCAATACCCGCCTTATCAACATCCGGATCGTAAGCTCCATCACCATCTACATCAACAAATGGTGCCCCTAAATCGGCTGGCCACTCCTCCCAGTCGGTTGCATACTGATCAATAATTTCCTGGGTCATGTCCTCGGTTACGGATACCGCACCGGTCATATTGGCTTCAGCAGCCTCCTGGACCACCATGGCGTGCGTCAGGGTTTTATAATCCGGCCGAATCCGGTAAATCCGAGCGCGTGAATCAGACGGGCTGATTGCCGTTCCATCACTCTGAATCCAGCCTGGGGTAGTGCCGATATTGTAGGTTTGACCACCTACCCGGATCTCTGTACTACCATCATCTTTGGGATATTTACCACCCCAGATGAAGCCATCCTGGAAGATCGCACCGGCAGTACCACGCGGATAAATACCACCTGAATTGCCGTTGGGGTCAATACCTGACTTACCATTATAATCCATCCAGTAACTCCAATTGGAGATATTGGATAGTGTGCGTGTTACTTGATTTTGAGCGGCTTTAGACAAAGGCTGCGTCGTTTGACCAGTTTGCTTAGCCATCAGACCAATGGAAAGTAACAGCACAATACTTATTACTAATCCAATTACTAAACCTCTTAATTTCATATTATATCCTCCTTAAAGACTATCATTTCTGCAAATACTTTTTTAGAATTCGAACTTAACGCCAAAGAAAATCTGGCGCGGTTCACCATAAATCTCTCTGGCAATATTATCCCAGTAAGCCTGGGCGTTGTTCAGATTGATGGCTGTATACATGTCAATATACTGCTGTCCACCGTTTGCAGCGATAGTCGAAGCTGAATAGGTCGGATCACTCAGAAAACCATCATCGGCGGCGCCGCCAGTTTTTTCATAGACATTAACCACATTTTTACGATTGAACAGATTGTTAAATAGGATATACACTGTACCTCTAATCCGCGCAATATCAAACGACTTATCCAATCGCAAATCGGTATAATAGGTCCATGGAGTTGTGGATGATCCAATTGGTTCCGCAGCAATCCGGTCTCTGGTATCCTGCATATAGTCTATGCCGGCTGTATAGGGATCGCTTTGCCCACCAACATTGACATTCACATGAGTATAGGGATGACCACTGGAAAATCTGAATAGTAGATTGACTCCAAACTGGGATAAAATCGGACCGCCATCGCCCTTACCAAACCGGTAATCCAGATTGACTGATCCGCTGTGAGTCGGTGAATAGTCGAGAGGATTGATTGTTGTTGGCATCTGCGCATTAAAGTACAGGGCGCCATAAGCGGAATTACTATTAGATTGAGTACCTTCAGCCTGGGTCAGGGTATAATTAATCTGCGAAGCCAGACGGTTTACGCGGCGTAAGGTCAAGCGGAATTCCAGTCCTTTGGTCGTTGCAAAATCACCATTCACAAAACGCGAATAGTTCCCCGGAATTGCGGCACCCGGATCAATTCTCTGATTAATTATCTGGATCAAACCCTTGACATTTTTGTAGAATGCGGTTACATCAAAGGCGGCATTCTCGGCAATCTGCTGCCGTAAACCAGCCTCATACGAGGTTGTCTTTTCCGGTTCTAGACCATAGCCAATTGGAGCAAGGAAGTAATATCCCTGGCGGACAATCTGGCGGGCATAAGTAAAGGTACTAAAATACATATTGTCGAGGCTTGGCATCTGGGCAAATTTCCCATATTGCAGATAAAACGCAGTTCTGTCGGTTACCGGGAAAGATAAACCCAAACGCGGGCTGATTATTAAATAGGGATCAACCTTCTCCCACGCATCTTGCGTTAGCATACTGGCATCTTGATCAACTTCCGGATCAGCCGGATCCCTTAGGGTCCAGTCATCAGAATCGAAATAATCCAGGCGAACTCCGGCATTGATAATCAGATCATTATACTCGATTTTGTCCATTATATAGGCCGAAAAATCCAGCGGCTTGCGTGGTCCATCGACATAACCCAGACTATTACCATTATCATCCGTATAGCTCTTGTCCTCTGAAATTTCATTACCATAAATGTCATATCCGTAGGTATTGACCAAACCATTAAGCATCCAGATATCGGCTGGTACAGCTTCCATACTGCCGTAGGTTGTATAACTGAAAGTTCCATTAGGAGCGGTATAATCCATAACCGATGGGGAAATATCAAAATGACAAATAGTATAAGAACGCAAGTTCATCCCGGTTTTGACCTGATGATATTTACCCAACTGAGTGGTAAAATCGGCAATTAAACCGATGTACTGCTGTTTCTCATTCGCGTAGAAATTGTAAGGATAACCATTTCGTTCAACTGGAAAACCATTGAGCACATAATTAAATTGAGGACGCCAGGCATTCCGAAAGGTAACTTCTCCGTCGGTATGCTCGTAAACAGCTGCGCTATCGTAGTACTGAGTCCAATCGTTGCCGAACCAACTGTCACCTAGTTCATTGGTATATGAATAATAACTACCCTTAACATCCAAATAGGTAGTAGGTGAAAAGATTTTGGTTGCCTTAGCAGTTAACAGCATTGTATTGCGTTCGTAGTATTGCGTCCGATCATTTAAGGTATTCAGCATCGGAGCATTGTTTTGAGCAAAAGTGGCATCAAACTTACGATGGGTATACAACGCGGCGATATTCAGTTTAATCGGCAGATCGAGGGTCAATGTTCCATTTAAACTGTATTGGTTATCCTGCCTATCCGGAGTAAAACCGTCAGGATAAACTAATGACACCGTATCATGCTCTAAATTCGATGGGTTGCTATCAACCAAATCTTCGAATTTGTAGCCCTTGCTAAAACGCACTTCCGAATCTTCCTGATTATTAATTTCACCCGCAACAAAGAATCGGGCTTTGGGTGAAAGCAGGGGACCATTAAGAGTTACGACTCCCAGCTTATGTCCGTACGAATAAGTATCCAATAACTTTTTCCCTTCAGCGGGATCGCCAAAACCATCGGTACGGAGGTCTACCGAACCTCCAAATTTCGAGGCACCAGTTTTTAATGCAGTTACAACAATTCCGGCGTTGGCCCCGCCCATATCAGCAGTATAACCGCCGGCTAAAACCTGCATTTCCTCAATTGCCTCTTGAATAGGCGAGAGGGCATTCTGATTGGTCACCGGATTAACAGTAGATACTCCGTTAACCAGGTAATCAACCTCATCATCTCTAGCTCCGCGAATATGGATCTGGTTATCCTGCACGACGACACCAGCCATCGTCGAAAGCAGGGCATTGGTTCCCCGAATTGGGATACTTTCCAAATCCTCCGCAGTGGTAATCGAAATACTGGAAGTTGCACTCTTCTCAAACAATTTCCGTTCGGCAGTAACTGTGACCAACTCCCCTTCGAGTACCGTCGGTTCCAACTGAAAACTCAATTCAGTCGTTAAATCTGCGTGTACCCTAACCTCCTTAATTAGCATTTCCTTGTAGCCAATGTAGGTGGCGCGAGCATTGTAGATTCCCGGGGTTACGTTGCCAATCGAATAATATCCGTGGATATCAGTGGCAGCACCCATATAAGTACCCTCAAGAACCACATTTACGCCTCCAAGGGGCTCACCGGTCTTTTGATCAGTTACTGTACCGGAGATCTTGCCAACAATTCCTGCTAACAAAAATGTAGCAGGAAGAAGGACAAGTAGAAAACAAATCGTGACACGTCGTACCATATTACTCCTCCTTATAAATTTTTTGTTAATGTAAAACCCCACACTCTGGGGAATCTAAAGAATTTAGGATTCCTTTGTCAAGCTTTTTTTATAACGGTACCCCTTACTTTTTTAAATGTTTTTCAAGAACCTCATCCACAATTCCATAAGCTTTCGCTTCTGCCGAGGACATAAAGAAATTTCGATCGCTGTCACGGGCTATTTTCTCAATGGGCTGATCGGTCAGTTTTGATAATATTTGATTAAGCCTTTCTTTGATTTTGACAATCTCTTTAGCATGGATCTCAATATCACTAGCTTGTCCTTCTACACCTCCCAATGGCTGGTGAATCATAATTCGTGAATTAGGTAAGGCAAAACGTTTCCCCCGTGTACCTGCTGCCAAGAGGAGAGCCGCCATGCTGGATGCTTGCCCGATACAGATTGTGGCCACTTCCGGAGCAACATACTGCATCGTATCCAGAATTGCCAGGCCAGCTGTAACATTGCCCCCCGGACAATTAATATACAAGGATATATCCTTAGTAGAATCTTCCGCCTGTAAAAACAACATCTGGGCAATTATCAGACTGGCCACATGATCATCAATCGGATCACCTAAAAAAATTATCCTTTCCTTAAGCAGCCGGGAATAGATATCATAAGCTCGTTCACCTCTGCCAGTTTGCTCCACTACCATGGGAATATAAATCTGACTTTCTAAGGTTTTTTTACTCATTCTAAATTCCTCTTCCTAAAGTCACTTGTATGGATTGATACTTTCTTTTCCTTTGCAAAAATTCTTAGATGATCAAATACTTTCTGTTCCAATAAATCATTTTCCAAACGGTCCCGATTTTCGCGCTTATAGTAGAATCGAGTTACCGAGTCCCGATTATTTTCGGCATACTGATTGGCAATTTGCTTAATTTTTGCCTCCAATTCGTCTTTAGGAACTTCAATGTGTTCAACTTTATTAATTTTTTCCTGGATCAGGTACCACCGGATCTCACGCTCTGCTATCGGGCGATACTGTTCGCGAATCCGCTTAGTGTCTAGCTCCTTGCCATTGCTTCGTGAGGTTATATCCTGGATAATACTATCCAGGAATCGGGTTAAGCGCGAGGGTGGTATCTCAAAGGAAGTCTGTTTGATTAAATAATCGGAGATGGCTCGTAAAAACTCTTTCTCGGCGCGGTTATTCCACTCAGCTTGAAGTGATTCTTCGACCCTCTTTTTCAACGCCTCGAGATTTTCGGTACCCTCAAAATGCTGGCGAATGAAATCCTCATTTAGTTCCGGCAGATCATGCGCTTCAACCCGTTTGACATTCACCTGATAATGGCTCTTCTCACCCTTTGGGGAGGCGAGATAAATCCGGGCACTTTCACCACTATGAATCCCTACCAATGAATCACACCCTGGCAGGCCAAAAATTCCTTCCCCAACCTTAATCAGCCGATCCTGAATCTTTTTCCCGATTAGCGGTGTGCCGAGCTCATCAGTCTCTTGCAAATCGGCAATAATAAAATGCCCTGGCTCGGCACCGGCAGTCACTTCCCGAACTTCGGCATGATGTTCCCGCAGATCCTCAAGATATAATTCAACATCCTCCTTATCAATGATATAAGTGTTTTTATTGACTTGAAATCCCTTCTTGTAGTCGGGCAGCTTAATTTCGGGATCCATTTCAACAACTATCTCATAATTAAAAAACTTATTCTCGACATAATTGGTATCTTTGATACTCATATCCAGCGCCGCTTCAATTCCCTGTCCCTTTAGTACACCCGGGACAGTGGTCTCAATCACGCTATTAGTGAATTCATATTTCAGGCGGGGACCTAAAATCCGTTTAGCCACATCCGGCGGTACTTTGCCAGGGCGAAATCCATCAACGGAAAGCTTTTTGCGCAAATTCTGAAATGAACTGGTGTATTGACTCTCTACCTCATTCCAATCCAGCTCAACGTTTAGCTGTCTTACAACGGTACTAACCTCATTTACTGTAACCTTCATCAACTTTCCTTACCAATTAAAATTAATCTTCGCGCCGTGATTGAAAGTCTTCACAGAAATTCCTCCGGGACCTGGCATTTCGATCGTTCTAGGCAAGATTCTAAATTCAGTGCATTCACCCGCCAAAGCCTCGTGCCAGAGGTGGGATTCGAACCCACAATCTGCATTAGGCAGAACTAGGTCCTAAGCCTAGCGTGTATACCAATTTCACCACTCTGGCAAATAACTTCCTTTGGCAGGTCTACCAAATCCCTCACTACTGCTAAAAAACACCTTAATTTAGCAATTTCGAATGATTTGTACAGTTCTGTTGTTTGTTTAACGACTTGGCCTTTTCACAATCCCGCCCCATGGCACTTCTTGTATTTCTTGCCGCTGCCACAAGGGCAGGGATCGTTACGACCGACTTTAGGACCAACTTGAATTGGCATTCTTTTACGGGGTTGATTATCGCCGCCCGGGTTTTGATTCATCGGCGATTCTCCAGTGGGAGCAGCCGCTGCCAGTCCCATACCTAAGGAATCCTGATGCACCATTTGAAAAGGCTGCGGCCGCCGAGCCTGCCGGGACTCAACCGGCGGAGCCCATAGCTGCGCCTTGAAACAGAGCTTCAATGTCTCACGATCGATATTTTCAAGAATTCCGACAAAGGCGTCAAAAGCTTCACCTTTATACTCGAGCAGAGGATCCTTCTGACCATAAGCCCGCCAGTTAATGCCCTCCTTCAATTGATCCATTGCGTAAAGGTGATCACGCCAATTCTCATCAATTGTGCGCAGTGAGACATACTTTTCCAGATAACGCAGCTGGTCTTCACCAACATACTGCTCCTTACGGCCGTAGTAAGCCATTGCCCGGTCAAATATTGCCTTTTTAATATTTAACTCAGAAACATCGCTCAAGTCAGAAAGTTTCAGATCAATACCAAGAGTATTATTAAGTTCGCCCCTTAGCTTATCCCAATCCCAATCATCCGGCATTCGTCGCGAATCGGTACACTCATCCACCAACTTCTCGATCCACTCACTTAAGATATCCTCGATTTCCTGTTTGATATCTTCTTCCTTGAGCGCATAGTTGCGGCGATCATAAATAATCACCCGTTGCTGGTTCATGACATCATCATATTCCAATAAATGCTTCCGGATACTGAAGTTGCGCGCCTCGACTTTTTTCTGCGCTCGTTCAATAGACCGGGTCACCATCGGATGAGTAATGACCTGCCCTTCCTCGATTCCCATCCGATCCATAATCGCCGCTATCCTTTCGGAATTGAAGAGTCGCATCAGATCATCTTCCAGTGATAAGAAAAATCGCGATGCTCCGCGATCACCCTGGCGTCCGCTGCGTCCGCGCAACTGCAGATCAATCCGGCGCGCCTCATGCCGCTCGGTGCCGATAATATAAACTCCACCCAAATCGTTGACTCCTGGACCAAGCTTAATATCGGTGCCCCGACCAGCCATATTGGTCGCAATTGTGACTGCCGATCGCTCACCTGCCCGGACAACGATTTCCGCTTCCTGCTTATGATGTTTGGCATTCAAGACATTGTGAGGAATTCCGCGCCTTTTTAACATGCGGCTGATTGTCTCCGAGACCTCTACGCTGATTGTACCCACCAATACCGGCTGACCTTTATGATAGGATTTCTCGATCTCTTCCAGAATGGCATTATACTTTTCCCGGCGGGTTTTATAAACCTGATCATCATGATCAATCCGGATACACGGCTCGTTGGTCGGAATAGCAACCACACCCAGCTTATAAATATCTTCAAATTCCGCGGCTTCGGTTAAGGCAGTGCCCGTCATACCGGCGAGTTTGGCATACATCCGGAAGTAATTCTGAATCGTGACCGTCGCAAAGGTCTGGGTTTCAGCCTCGATTTTGACACTCTCTTTAGCTTCAATCGCCTGATGTAAACCATCACTGTAACGTCGCCCGGGTAAGATCCGACCGGTGAACTCATCAACGATCAAAACTTTCCCATCCTGAACAACATATTCCACATCTTTTTCAAAGAGGGTATAAGCGCGCAGCAATTGCGAGATATTATGAAATCGGTCGGAGATTTCGGAATGAATCAGATCAAGTTCGATTTTCTTCTTCTCTTTTTCAGCCTGAACCAGCGAGGGATCTTCATCTATTTTGATCAATTCCTCCGCCAGATCCGGAATAACCAGTTCGTCAACCTGGATCCCCAACAAGGCAGCCAATTTCTCTTCACCCTGAGGAGTCAAGGTAATGTTGTGCTGCTTCTCCTCAATGAAGTAAAACAGATCCTTGAAATACTCATCCTGACTGACCGATTGCCCGGTTTTCCCGCCGGTCAGTAGCAGGTATTCTCGTTCACCCGCCTGCAGCAGGCGTTGATAGTCGGGATCTTCCAGCAACTTCCGCAGTCGGCGATTTTTGGGCATCCCCTGGGCAGCAATATAAAGATTACGAGCCGCCTCATTCTGATTTTTAATCCCCTCAAATTTGTCCGGCAACTGAGATAAGATGCGGGTCACGACATCCCGTTGATGACGGACCAGGGTAGCTACTGCCGGATTCAATTTATCATATTTTTCATGCCGGGATGAGGTAACCGGACCGGAGATAATCAGTGGGGTTCGGGCTTCATCAATTAAAATATTGTCTACCTCATCCACAATACAATAATAAAATTCCCGTTGAACCTGATCCTCGGCAGTTATCGCCATATTATCCCGCAGATAATCGAAACCAAACTCATTATTAGTGCCGTAAGTGATGTCACAATTATAGATCTCCTGACGCTGATTATTGTCCATGCTGTTGAGAATGCAACCGACAGTCAGCCCGAGTTCAGTATAAATACGTCCCATCCACTCGCTATCACGCTGGGCCAGGTAATCATTGACCGTAATCAGATGAACTCCCCGACCAGTTAGAGCATTCAAGTACAGCGGCATGGTGGCGACCAGGGTTTTACCTTCACCAGTTTTCATCTCGGCGATTTTGCGCTGATGGAGGACAATTGCCCCAATCAACTGTACATCAAAGGGAATCATATCCCATTTGATTTTCTGACCCACGATACTCCATTCCTGTCCTACCAGGCGGCGGCAAACTTCCTTGACCATCGCAAAGGCTTCCGGCAGTATCTGATCCAGGACCTTCTGCTCCGCCTTAATAATAGCTTTGTACTTCTCATCGCGAGTCAGATTGGCATCTTGAATGTCCACCTCAGCCGCATTTCGAGCTTCGACAATCATGGCTTTAAATTCTATGGTTCGCTGACGCAATTTTTCAATCGGGACATCTTTCAGGGATTCATAAATTTGATTGATTTGCCCAACCAGGGGCATAATCTTTTTTATTTCCCTTTCGGATGCAGTACCGAAGATTCCGGTCAGAAATGAGCCAACACTCATCATTCACCACTATTTTTGGAAAATCTTATCGTTTATCGTTAACATTTCTCATCTGAAAATTAATACCATCAAACTAACGGGATTAATTAAAGAAAATAAAAGCTGAGGGAAAATTTAGAGTTTCTCCGGTATCTTTTCAGAAATCAAATGGAGGACAGCATCAAGAATTCCATTGACAAACGCACTGCTCTCATCAGTCGAATACTTCTTGGCAATTTCAATTGCTTCAGAAATGGACACTTTGGGGGGAATATCATCAAAAAATAAAAATTCGCAAATTGCCATGCGAATAATCAAACGGTCAATAATGGCGATCCGCTCAAAATCCCAATTTTCCGATTTGGCCTTAATGTATTCATCCAGTTCCTTGCAGTGGATTGTGGTAGTCTCAAATAACTGACAGGCAAAAGGCTTAAGTTCCTCAGGGAGTTCTTCGGAACCGTTGATGATATGGGACTCAACTGTCTTTATATTATTACCGGACAATTCCTGGGCATAAATAGCCTGCAGGGCTACTTCACGAGCAATGCGTCTCTCTCTCATTTTCAATCAACCTATAACCATTCCTAAAAACACGGCTAAAATTTAAACATTTTTTTGAATCTTGGACATGTTTTTCTCATAATTTGTCTTTTATGATGCTAATCCCAGATATATATTAGCAAATGAGGTTATCGAGGAATAAATCAGAACTAATCAAAAACAATCACCATATTCAAAACAACGGGAGAATCAACGATGAAAATTTTAATCTGTACCCTAATTATCATCTCCGTTTGCTGCTCCAAAACCAAGTCTGATCTAACAGTAGTCCCAAATGTTGATCTCAATCGTTACCTGGGCAAATGGTACGAGATTGCCACAATTCCCCAGCGCTTCCAGCTCGGCTGCCATTGCGTCACTGCCGAATACAGTCTCCGTCATGACGGCAAGGTTAAAGTTGTAAACAGTTGCCATAAGGATAGTCCCACCGGTCCTTTCAAATCCGTCACCGGGCAGGCAAAGGTAGTCAAAGGTTCGAACAACGCCAAACTCAAAGTCAGCTTCTTCTGGCCTTTCTGGGGCAACTACTGGATCATCAATTTAGATCAGGAAAATTACCAGTGGGCAATCGTCAGTGCGCCATCCAGGAAAACACTGTGGATACTATCCCGGACGCCCGAAATGGATGAAGACCTTTATGAAAAATTGGTGGAATTTTGTAAAAGCGCAGGGCTCAATACCGATCTCCTGCTTAAAACCGATCAATCCTGTCATTTATAATTAGCAGTAATTCCGAAGGAGCCCCGATTCATCGGGACAGCTGAGGAATCGCTTTTATCTACCACTTATATTGTCATTCCGAATGAGCGCAGCGATTGAGGAATCGCTTTAGATTACCTCAATCAACCAATTTTACCCCTCACCCGCAATAAGCGGGATTCGGGATGACTGATAGTTAATATATTACTGGTTACAGGGCTGTGCTTTGTAATCAGATTAACATCTACTCTTAAGTTGAATTATTATCAGACGCATTGCCCTGCATTAGTTTTTCAACCGGTGTAAGGT
>Ga0315555_1001488_pt1 | contig 16921 bp, 15 predicted proteins | sample SalMarSW160380MG_FD_202113 | JGI IMG/M metagenome (GOLD analysis project Ga0315555, IMG submission 202113) | Salt marsh sediment microbial communities from the Plum Island Ecosystem LTER, Massachusetts, United States - Salt Marsh Sediment SW1603-80 ... | reverse complement strand
AGTATGAGTTTCTGAAGGAATGCTCAAAAAAAGGGGATGAAGGAATAAAACGTTGGAATGAATATCGAATAAGTAACCCTATGGAAGAAATTTGGCTACAAGGTGCAGATTTATATTTTTTGAACTTACCAAAATGCAAATTGGAAAGTGCAAATCTCAAGCGAGCAAATATTTTCTGTTCAGATCTTCATGAAACAAATCTTTCTAACGCACACTTAGAAAATGCTGATTTAAGAGAAACTGATTTGTCATGGGTAAGATTTAATGAAACACACTTAGAAGACACGATATTTTGGAACGCTAAACTTAAGAAAGCATATCTTAATAAAGTACATCTCGAAAATGCCGATCTTCAAGCAGCATATTTGGAAGGTTGCAATATTAGATGTTCTAATATTGAAGGAGCGAATTTTCATATTGCTCAAGTTGATAGTTCTACTCTTATCTGGAAACCAAAAATTAATCGTTACTCGAAAAAGAATAATTTTACAAATTTTAGCGGTGTATCTCTTGATGTCATGAGAATAGATCCAGGATCAAAGCAACTTTTAGAATATAATATCCGTCGCATGAACTGGGAGGAGTGGTACAAAGAGCATTCTTTTCTAAAGTGGCTCGTTAAAACATTCTGGTGGATGAGTGATTATGGCTTAAGCACTTGGCGAATTATAGGTTGGTTTTTCGGGTTGGCAGTTGGTTTTGCAATATTATATAGATTGTTTCCCAACTTTATTAAAGTGTATGATACTGTTGGAGGTATTCGTGGTTTTTGGCATGCATTATATTTTTCTGTTGTTACAATGACCACATTGGGCTTTGGTGACATTGCCGCCAATCCTGATAGCTGGTTTGGCCAGACGTTGTTAATGGCACAGGTGATTTTGGGTTATGTTCTTTTAGGTGCATTAGTGACGCGGTTTGCGGTATTGTTTACCGCCGGCGGCCCGGCGGGAAAATTCGCAGATGAGAAGACGATGTGGCAGAGGTTGAAAGAACTTTGGAACAAAATCAAGAAAAAGGGATGAACGGTCAGACGAGTCACGAGCGACCAGCGGCGAACGATTCCCGCTTTCACGGGGACAAGCTTGCCCCTGCGGAAGCAGGGATTGCCTGGTGGCACTGGCATCGCCGGTTATATAACTGGGTTCTTCATTTCGCCCATACAAGGCACGGTGCGACGGCTTTATTTGTTTTGAGTTTTGCCGAATCGAGTTTTTTCCCTGTCCCGCCGGATGTGTTGCTTGGTCCGCTGGCGCTCGGGGCGCCGAAAAAATGGTTTCGCTTTGCTCTTGCCTGTTCGATTGCATCGGTGCTCGGCGGAATTTTGGGTTATTGTATCGGTATGTTTCTATGGTCTTTGATCGGCCCATGGGCATACGCACATCTTGGATCGATAGGCTTAACGGAGGCGAACTTCGCCAGGTTCCAGGCCGGTTACGAAAAGTGGGATTTCTGGATAGTTTTCACCTGTGGTTTTACCCCGTTGCCGTACAAGGTCTGTACAATATCGGCGGGTGTGGCGAAAATCAATTTTCTTGGTTTTCTGATTGCCTCGACCGTCAGCCGAACCGCGAGATTTTTTATCGTCGCCGGACTGATGGGCTGGAAGGGCGAAAAGATTCGGCCCTTTGTCGAAAAATATTTCAACTGGCTTTCGCTTGCGTTTGTAATCCTCTTGATTGGCGGATTCCTTGTGATAAAATGGTGGCATTAAGAACTCCCACTGGAACCGTGGGCTAAGTATCGGAGTGTAGTCATGGATGATAAACAAAAACGAACTCTCCTGAAAGTTGCCCGCGATACAGTCGAGGCGGTAATCAATCGCAGGCCGATGCAAAAGCCCAAATCGGATGACCCTGAACTGAACGTGCCCGGCGGATGTTTCGTGACTTTGAAGAACCACGGCCGATTGCGAGGTTGTATCGGCCAGTTCACTTCCGACGACCCGTTGATTGAGCTGGTCGCCGAGATGGCAAAAACCTCGGCTACCGGTGACACGCGCTTTTTGGCCAACCAGATAAGCCCGGGCGAGCTTAACAAACTGGATATCGAGATTTCGGTTCTTTCGCCTTTGGAACGTACCGACGACCCGCTGAGTCTGCGGCTCGGAATCGACGGCATTTATATCAGAAAAGGATACACTTCAGGCTGTTTTCTGCCGCAGGTTGCCACCGAGACCGGCTGGGACAAGGAGGAATTTCTCTCGTGCTGCTGCGCACACAAAGCCGGCCTGATGCCCGATGCCTGGCGCGACCCGGAAACGGAAGTGTATTTGTTCACAGCCGATGTCTTCGGTGCAGACTTCAAGGATATATAACTTTCTATTAACGATTAGTTTTATGATTGAACACCGGGTGGGGCCGTACGGCCCCACCCGTTTTCTTTTCGATGCTATTGTTCGGATTAGTTTGGAATTGAGCCTCCCTGAATTTCATTGACCCTTATGACCTTGCCGTTTGACAGAGTGTAGCTGACTTTATACAGACTTAATCTCATGCCCTTTTCATCCCACTGTCTTAAAAGTGTTCTCTCGTATTTGCCGGCCTGCCTCAACTTATCTATCTCTTCACGGGCCGCATCGAACTCTTTCTGGTCGGAAATATCTTCAGACGCAATCGATACCGACAGCGAACCGACTTTGGTAAAGCCGCCGTCCTCGTTTTCTGTGACTTCAACCTTCGGTCCATCTGTAAATATATAGGTTATTATCTTACCACCGGCATAGGTTAAAGGCAGCAGAATCATAGTTGCAATTGTAACCACTGCGGCTACCCGCCAAAGTGAGACTGGTCTGCCTGCAGGAGCAAAACACCTGCGTATGATATTGTCACTTTTTTTACCTTCTGTAAAAGTAATGTTCCCCTGCAATTCGTCCAGCAGGCCGTCGGGCGCTGATGGTTTCGGAGCGGCCCTGAGACATTTTTCAATTTCTTTTTCAGTATTCATATTACTTTTCCTTTTGCAATTGGGATTGTCTGTTTTTGTCGATATTCGTTTTCTTCGATGTCTAACTTGTTTCTGAGTATTTTCAAGACTTCGCGAAGTCTGTATTTAACGGTACTTGTCGCAATCTCCAGGACTTTGGCTGTTTCTCTTATGGATAGGCCCTGGTAATAATGCAGGTGCACAACGTGTTTTTTATCGTCATCGAGCAAATCAACAGCTTCGTACAGACGCTGAACCGATTGGCGTTCGGCGGCGTTTGCAAACGGACCCGGATTTGTATCCGGGCACTCGTGCCACCATTGATGAGGATTCGTTTTTGCGCCGGCGGCGTTGCTGCGTTTCCAATCGATGAATGTATTATAAGCGATTCTGTAAAGCCATGTCGAAAATTTGCTTCGTCCCGTGAAGCCGTCGAGTGACGACCAGACCTTTAGAAATGTTTGCTGGGTCAAATCCTCGGCGTCGGTTTGACTGTTGCAAAGACGCCTCAAATAGGCGTAGATATCTTCATAGAAGATTTGTATAAGCTCACATGCCGCGTTTTTATCTCTTTTCCTGATTCGTTTAAATAGATGTTTTATACGATTATTCATAAATTTTCCTGTTATTACATCCCATAATCGGTAAGGCTATCAGTATAGACGAAAAAAAGAGGCTGACTGGATAAAATATAATGGATTCTTTATGATTTGCAGCCGATGGTAATGATAACACCAATTTATAGAAATGTGTATAGGAAGGAATGCGGTGAAGAAGTTTCCCCTGATATGGATAATAGTAATTATTTGTCTGGCCGGCTGCACATCCGATAAATCCGTCACGCCGGATGCCCGCGCCCGGCGAATCGGCTTGTACACCAAATTGGTCGTTGAGTATTTGCAGGATCAGAACCTGCCCGATCTGGAATCCGTTGAGCCGTGGGAAAATGATTACGGTCCGGGTTTGAAACTTACAACCAGCCATTACGAGGTTTACACAACGCTGTTCAATCGTGAGATGCTCTGTAAAGTCCCCCGGTTCATGGAAACTGCTTATAGTGCATACAACAGCCAGTTGCCGAAACCGGTAGAAACATCGACGAAGTTTCTTGTTTATCTTTTCGCAGAGCGCCGGCAGTGGGACCATTTTACGTGGAATTTTGCAGGTCAACAGGCGGAAATGTTCTGCAAAATCAAGGCCGGAGCATATTGTCATAACGGCGCCTGTGTTACATACGATATCGGTCTGGAACGGACCTTTCTGGCTCTCGGCCATGAGGGCTGGCATCAGTTTAACAGCAGGGTTTTCAAGTTTCGCCTGCCGAGCTGGCTTGACGAAGGTGTGGCGATGCTTTTCGAAGCACATACGACCGAGGAAGGAGCGATTTATTTTGTGCCGGGCCAAAACACACATCGATTGAACGCCCTGAAGGAGACGCTGACAAATGATACGGTTATTCCCCTGCGGGAGTTGACGGCGATAAATCCGGGACAGGTGCTTGCCACCGATGAGACCAAAGACGTGATGGCGTTTTACAGTCAGTCGTACGCGTTGGTTCGCTTTTTGAGGGAAGCGGATTCCGGCAAAAGACTGGAGATTTATCACAGGCTCCTGGCCGACGGATTGACGGGCAACTGGCCGCTCGATGAAATCAGTAAAGAAGTAGCCATCGACAGAAATGCGCCTAAAACCATTCTTTGGAATCACATCGTCGGCACGATGTTGTTTCAAAAATATATCGATGAGGATTTCGAGCGAATCGAGCAGGAGTATTTGTCCTTCTGCAGGGAGATAGCTCGAATATAAATATAGCGAGTGAATAAAAAGCGGAAATTTTAGTTTTAATGCGGAGTACATACTGATGACCGAAACATATACAGCACAAATCATTTTGGCTTCAGCTTCTCCAAGACGTAAACAGTTATTATCGAAGGCAGGTTACCAGTTTGCGGTGGTTCATCCCGAAATCGACGAGTCGGCATATTCGGCCGAGCAGGTCGATTCCGAACAATACGCCCGACAACTGGCGCTGGCCAAGGCGAAAAGCATCGCCGAAAAGCACCCGGAAAGCCTGGTCATAAGTGCCGACACGATTGTGGATTTCCAGGGCGAGATAATCGGCAAGCCCGCCGATGCGAAAGAAGCCCGGCAGATAATTCAAAAGCTCTTCAGTGCGCCTCACCGGGTGATTACCGGCCTTGCGATTTGCAGATTGAGCGACAACACCGAATTGGTGGCCTGCGATAACACGACCGTTTTTCCGAAGCAAATTACCCAGGAACAAATAACCGGGTATATAAAAAGCGGCCTCTGGAAGGAAAAATCCGGTGCATACGACATAAAAGAGAACGGCGACGAGTTTGTCGAGAAAATCGAGGGCAGTCTGACAAACGTGATGGGTTTGCCGATGGAGCTTCTGGAACGCCTGCTGGGTAAAATTTTCTCTCAGCAATAACCGCAAAGCCAGGGATTCTTCTGAGTCCATAAGTTTAATATTTCGGGTTTAGTGCTTCGGATTTCCGGCAGCAGGCCGGCGAATTGGCTTTGAATTGGGTTTGTTTTTACCCTGCCAAAATGCCGGCTTTTTGTCGTATTCCTTTTATTTCAAAGAGCTTACGCCAAATTACCCATTTTGAAATTGGGTTTGTTTTTCATTTTTTCTTCTATTTTCTATCTTCTGCCTTCAGTTTTCCGTTTTCCGTCTTCCGTATCCTGTCTTCTATCGTTACCAACTTGTCTCAGCGAAGCTGAAAGGGATGCCCCGCTAAGGGGTCCCTAAAAGGACTTACGGCAAGAGCAAGCTTTTAATTTGACATTCCCTATCCGCATACTCGCTGCGAACTATCCATAGTTCGTGGCGCATTATACCCTAAAACCGCCGAAAAACAAGCAAAATCCCCGTTTTTAAGGCAAATTGACCTTTAGATGGACTTGTCTGACAAAGGAAAAAGAGCAGAAACTAAATTTATTTAAAATAATGCTTGACATGATATGCATTATTGTAATAATTGTAATAGTTGATATAGAACAAGTAGCGAGAAAAATATGCAGTTTAATATTGATAACAGCTCGGGCAGGCCGGTTTACCAGCAGCTCATGGATCAGGTTAAACGTGACATCGCCCTTGGCAAGCTCACCAAAGACGAAAAACTTCCCACGGTACGACAATTGGCCGGTCAGCTTGCCATCAATCCGAATACCATCGCCAAGGCTTATCGCCAGCTGGAACAGGAAGGGATAATTGTGACCAGGCCCGGTTCCGGTGCATTTGTTGCAAACCTTGATAGTAATTTAAGCAGGGCCGTGAAGAAGAAACTTCTGTCTGAGGAACTGGAGCGAATCGCGGTCGATGCCTATCACATGCAGATAGACCGGCACATCCTTACACAGTGGTTCGAACAGGCGGTTGAAAAATTCAACCTGGCCGAAGAGAAGGAGAAAACGAATGAATGATAACGCCATTAACGTTGAAAATCTGGTCAAATATTTCGATGGACGCTGCGTTTTGGATGGTATCTATCTTAAGGTGCCGCGAGGCTGCATCTACGGCCTGTTGGGACGCAACGGCATCGGCAAAACGACGATGATTCGAATCCTTCTTGGTCTGGAATCACCAACACGGGGACAGACTTCCATGCTGGGAATCGATTCGACCAGACTTTCGGCAAAAGTCCGCGGCCGAATCGGCTGCGTGGCCGAGGGGCATAACCTAATTCAGAACTACAAAGTCAGCCGACTTATCAAACTCTGCAAAGACCTCTCGGTTCGATGGAACAATGAATTCTTCGAGCACCTGATCGAAACGTTTCGTCTTCCGATAGATCGAAGGATAAAGGATTTGTCCATGGGCATGAGGGCGCAATTGAACCTGGCGCTGGCCATGGCGACCGAGCCGGAGCTTTTGATTCTCGACGACCCCACGCTCGGACTGGATACCGTCGCACGACGACAGTTTCTCGAACTTGCTATTGAGCTTATCCAGCAGCAGGAACGAACGATTTTGTTCTGCTCCCATATACTAAGTGACGTCGAGCGAATCGCCGACCGCGTGGGTGTACTCGCCGCCGGTAAGTTAGTTGTGGACTGCCGGCTGGAAGAGCTGAAAAGACGTATCAAAAAATTACAGGTTATTTTCCCCGATAAAGCGCCGGAAAACATCTATATAACGGAGATTATAAATCAACAGGTCCACGACCGGGAGATGGTCTTGACTGTTGCCAACTGGAACCGCCGGAAACAAACTATTCTGGATACTTTCAAGCCGTCAAGCTGCACTGAAGTTCCAATGAGCCTTGAGGATATCTTTATAGAATGTACCAAACCTGCTCAGGAACTAATTCAGACCGGAGTACAGGAGATACAAAATGCTTAAAATGCTGATGCTAATTAAAAGAGAAATTTACGACCACATCGCATATTTTTTAGGGGCGATTATCTTTTCGATGATTATTGTAATCATCACGTTATCTGCGACACACCGTTCCGATAATCACGATGCTCCTGAATTGGCTGTAGCCCTTTCGTTTCCTGTTATTATAATACTTATAATCGGATTCACTTCGATGGGGATATCACAGATGTACGCGGATAAAAACAAAAGAATATCCGCTTTTTTATTAACTCTCCCTGTCACCCGCGGCCGGATTCTCGCGGCAAGAATTATTACAGGTATCCTTGCTATTGTGACATTATTTGTGCCTCTGATAATTACAACCATTATATTATACGGACTTCTCGTGCCCCCTGTACCTGTCATCAAAGGAATGATTTTCGATATATTTGCGACGATAATATTAACAGCCATAGCCTGCTATTGTATCGGCTTACAAACAGGCTGGATGACCGGCAGGATCCTGCCTCCATTAGCGGGATTAATTTTAACCTTTATCTTTGCTTCGATTATCCTTATCAAAGGTTTCTGGCCACAAGTCTGGTTATTATTGATTATATTTATTATTGCATCTGTTGTTCGTATCCGGCAGAAATTTATGAAAACTCCGCTTTAGGAATAAACTCATGAAAGCCTCGGCCAATAATTTTGTGAAAGTTATTACTACCGGATTTGTTGTTTTGATTTTTATGTCACTTTTGTTGTTCTGGTTACGCTTGTATTGTGAACATAATTTAGTTGTTGATATACTGCCTTCCGATGCAAAAGAAATCCGCATCGAACCTTCCGGATTAGTACCGGATGAAATTGAGAACGACCCTAATGCGACAATTCATTCCTGGGTGAATGCACGGATAAGGGATGAAAGAATCCTGGGTATTATAGACTACTTTAATAAGAGATCTGAAGGAGAACAATTCTCGACTATTTACCTCAACGACTGGCAAGTTGTATATTTTGATAAAAGTTCAGGGCACATAATATTTAAACAAAAGATTGAACAAGAAACGTCTGATGATACTTCAACTCACAAGTATGTCGCACTCTATATCGGCCCGGAGGGATTTTCTACAACTCCCGATAAAAAGCTCGGAAAGTTTATTTCTCCAATTGTAGATGAGAGCAACTCAGATCCGTGGCTTACATTATATGACAAGAAATTACGGCGATTTTTCAACATTAAATTTAATGAGAGAATCGTAGCCAAAGGCCCTCAATTACCGAAAGACGATTTTCATAGGCCGGTTGATATTGGAAAATTAAGAAAAAATCCCTATATTGTAAATTTATCCTGGGATGGACCTTATGCCGAACAGCCGGAGAAGTATATTAGAAAAGGGGACTATACAAGCTACCGATCTAAACCAATCGTCCGGATAGAAGTAATAATAAGTCAGGGACTATTTGTGTTTGTTCTTGATGAAACCGGCCGAATAGATTTGCTTGACAGGGAAACACTCGAATTTGCCGGTACGGCCGGTTATTTGCCTGCACCTGATACTTTGTTTCCAGACAAACCGTTTGCAAGACCCGGAGATTTATTGGCATACGAGGTCCTGCCGCTGGTTTTGAATACCGATCTCCAATACAGGGGATTGTTCGTAGCTTCTGTTAATAGAGAGGGAACCGATATGACACTCGGTGTCTTTGATAAAGATGGGAAGGTAATCAAAGGCAAATCGAGCAGGAGCATATATTACACGCAACGCGGTCGTGAGGAGGAGGTAGCTTCTGGTAGAGCAGCTTATTTCCACCTCCCCTGGGGGCCGGCATTGACAATAACAAAGTATTTATTGGAGAATCTGCACCCGCCGATTTTATCCGTCGTCTCGTATTTCACGGCTGATAGTATCGAGGCCGCATCTGGTCACAGTGCATTGTTTGTCCTGCCTAATTCTTTTATTGCCATGAAGGGCCGGGATGTTAAAGGAAGTTTCGCAAGTCGACTCTTATTTGCACTGTTTTTGATATCGCCGTCGATCATCCTGTCGATATTTCTTGCCTGGCGAGTTGGTAAAGATGCTGCTTTTATTGGGCTCTCGGGCAATGTAACTTTGTTATGGATATTAGGGACTATTGCCTTTGGCCTTGTTGGATATATTACTTACAGGTTAGTCAGGCCGAAGTTTGCCCTTGTCACATGCCAGAATTGCGGCAAACCAAGAAGGCCGGATATGGAAAACTGTCATCGCTGCAAAAGCAAATGGCACATAACGGAGCTTATCCCGCCGGCCTGGCGGGTGGTGGACTGAACAACATACACCGTAGTTGCTCCAATTCTTCGAATTACATGCGAAAAATGCACATCCGGGGCGGTTGAAAAAAAGGTTGTAATTTGCCGGGAATTGATATAGGATAAAGGTGGAATTTGGTTGTCGGAAGCTCGTTCCAGCGTGGTTTTTTGAAGAATTTCGGCAATTTGGCCTTATATTTAACGAAAGGAACAGAGGATGAATACAGTCAATCGTCGTCAATTTCTCAAGCAAAGTCTTACAGCCGCTGCGGGCACGTATCTGGGTTTATCGCTCTGTAAACCCGGGTCGGTTCTGGGTGCAAATAATGATATTCGCGTCGCCGTTGTCGGTGTAGGCGGACGCGGTAGTGGACTTATTTATAATTTCCATGAAATAGAAGGAGTTCGCGTCGTGGCCGTATGCGATGCGGATAAGCAGCGTGTTGACGATAATCTTAAAAAGTTAAAAGAGAGAGATGAAAATGCAGGCGATGTACAGGGATACGTCGATTTTAGAAAAATCCTGGACCGTAAGGACGTTGACGTCATCGCCATCGCCTCGCCCAATCACTGGCACTCGCTCATGACGGTTATGGCCTGTCAGGCGGGCAAGCATGTCTATTCTGAAAAGCCGGTCAGCCACGCAATCTGGGAAGGCCGCAAGATGGTCGAAGCGGCGCGCAAGTACGACCGAATCGTACAGACCGGCACGCAGCAGCGTTCGTGTCCGGCGGTGCAGGAGGCTGCACGTGACGTCCAGTCCGGCAAATACGGGAAGGTACTCTGGGTACACTGTTCGAGGTTAAATTCACGACAGCCTATCGGTAAAGTCACCGAGCCGCAGCCGGTCCCGGAAACCGTCGATTACAATCTCTGGGCGGGTCCTGCCCCGATGACGCCGGTAATGCGTAAGAGTTTCCACTACGACTGGCACTGGCAATGGAACTGGGGCAACGGCGAGATGGCTAACTGGGGTGTTCACTATGTCGATGACCTGCGTCATATATTGGGCTGGAACGATGTGCCGACGAAGGTCGTATCTGCGGGCAACCGTTTCCTCTGGGACGATAACGGTGAAACTCCGAATATGCTCTTCTCATTACTCGAGCATGGCGATGTGAAAGTTGTCGTCGAGATTAGGAACCTGCCCGATCCGAAGCGCCGCGGAGGTAATACCGGGGCGGTTTATCTCGACCGCCGTGACGGTAATTATATCCAGTGCGAGAATGCAACTGTCCGCATTTCACGCGGCGGCGGATGGGCCTACGACAACGACGGCAACAAAATCCATCAATACAAGGGAGACGCCGGGGCTAATCACGTCCGCAACTTTATCGGCGCCTTACGCAGCGGCCGCAGGGAAGACCTAAATGCGGAAATCGAAGTCGGCCATCTTAGCACGGCGATGTGTCACCAGGCTAATATTTCATTCCTGGCCGGTGCCGAGGCTTCCCCCGAAGAGGCTCGCGAGAGTTTCAAAAGCCATGAAGATGCTGCTAATACGCTTAAAGATGTGCTGGAACAGCTCGACGGTAACGGCGTGGACCTTACCAAGCAAAAGCTTATTCTCGGTCCGCAACTGACTTTCGACCGCGAGCAGGAACGCTTCGTCGGTGAAAATGCCGATAAGGCCAACAAATTCGTTAAGTGTTCCTACCGCGAGCCGTTCGTTGTGCCCGAATCGGTATAACCGTAGGGAAGGTTCGTCACTGCATAGGACAAGAACGTTACCGACGAGATAAGCGTCCGGGGAGAAGTTTTGCCACATCAAAATATTTTCAAAATTCCGGAAACCTTTTACCGGTATCTTCGTAATAAACGTAAAAGAATTGGATGAAAGTGTGCGGTTGAGCAGGCCAATTAATGGGTTGTTGAACAAACGAATCAAAAATTTCCGAAGGAGATTCACATGAAAAGCAAAATGGTGGTTTTCGTATCAAGTATTGTCTTATTGTCCATCCTTGCCTCGATTGATACTTATGCCGACTCAGGCGCTGATTACTGGCCGGCATGGAGAGGACCGGATGCGACAGGTGTAGCCGGAAACAGCAATCCGCCGCTGACCTGGAGCGAAACGGAAAATATTAAATGGAAGGTCAAGGTACCCGGACAAGGATTATCGACTCCTGTTATCTGGGCGGATAAAATTTTCTTTTTAACGGCCGTAAATAGCGATAAAGAAGGAGCATACAAGTTCGACTTCGTTTGTATGGACAGAAATACTGGCAAGATTCTCTGGCAAAAAACCACCCGTGAGGAAGTGCCGCATGAGGGACATCAAGAGACCGGCAGCTTTGCTTCAAATTCATGTGTGACCGACGGTAAATGCGTTTGGGCGAGCTTCGGCTCGCGTGGCGTGCACTGTTACGATATGGATGGAAATCATAAATGGAGCAGGGATTTGGGAAAAATGAACATAGCCAGGGCTTTCGGCGAGGGAAGTTCCGCTGCTCTGGCCGGTAATGCGATTATAGTTGTAATGGACCACGAAGGCGACTCTGCCGTTTATGCCTTAAATAAAGATACAGGTGAGACGATCTGGCAAAAGAGCCGTGACGAAGCAACATCATGGGCGACTCCGCTGCCGGTCGAAGTCAACGGCAGGCTACAGGTCGTCACCAATGCGACGAATATGGTTCGCAGCTACGATGTAAAAACCGGCGATGTTATCTGGCAATGCAGCGGCCAAACGAGGAACGTTATTCCGACCCCGGTGACCGGCTTCGGTAAAGTAATCTGCATGAGCGGTTTTCGCGGCAGTGCCCTTCATGCAATTGAGCTTGGACAAACAGGAGACTTGAGCAACACCGATGCAATTAGCTGGAAGGTTGGCAGTGATACTCCCTATGTACCGTCTCCATTGCTCTATGATGATAAAATTTACTTCTTATCAGTTAACAAACCTATTCTTTCATGCTACCAGGCAGAGACAGGAAAGCCGAATTACACAGCGCAGAATCTTGAAGGAGTCGGCAATTTTTATGCATCTCCGGTCGGAGCGGCGGGACGGGTATATTTAGCATCCCAAAACGGTGTCACGCTGGTAGTCAAACATTCGGACACATACGAGGTCCTAGCCTCCAATAAACTCGACGACCGGTTCGATGCTTCCCCGGCTGTGGCCGGCAATGAATTATTCCTGAAGGGAAAAGAATACATATATTGCATATCCGAACGCTGAGATTTACAAATCTTCACCAATTTGTTCTTGGAGATACAACGACATCGCTCGATAAAATGGTATAAATGTACCGGGATTATCGGTCTGTGTTGTTGTTTTTGCCAAGCATCATCTATCTCAGTGTATTTTCCTATCTTGTGGGAAATTATGTACTTAGGGCGGTCCAAAGGCCCTGGAAAGACAAATATTCGAGCGATGATTGTGCATACTACCCGTAATTAACCGTATGGAGAGTTTCAAAGCGACTGCGTTAACCGGCCGATATACTTACTATCGCATTACTGCTTTTTCTGTAAAAAATTAACTGGGAATTATGGGATTGAGTTTGTACTATATGTATCGTAACCTGCCGATCCAAAAACACATTTTTGGAGGATAGAGAAAATGAAACGTTTAACAATTCTTATAGTAATCTTAACCTGTTTTACAGCGCTCTGCCTCGGCCAGCGTAGAGTCCGGGCCGTAACCCAGAAGATAATTCAGCTAACAAGACCGAAGACGGTAGGAAAAGTTTCTTTCGAAGAGGCCCTCTCGAAGCAACAGGATGTTCTTATGTTCACCGGGCAGACGTTCGAACGAATACTAATAGGCCAATTGGCCTGGGCGGCCCAGGGTGTTAGAGAATTGCAAACAAACCTGCAAACAGTATCTTCAACAGAAGCAGCTTCTCCTATACAACTTTATCTTGCAACGGACGAGGGAGTGTTTGCTTATCAACCGGACGAAAATAGCATGGAACAGACAATATATCAGGATGTACGTAATGCGCTTTCCACTGCGGCCGCTCCGATGGCCGATTCTATAGCCTCGGCCGGATGTGTTTTTATTATCACTGTACCGACCAGAAGGCTCTCGACGCAACGCAGAGCAAGTAGCAGAACGTCTATGTATCTCCAGGCAGGTCATATGGCTCAGAATATCCAGCTACAGGCAATCTGTATGGATTTGGGCTCTGTGACTATTAGTGACTTTGATACGCGAAATGTTAATACCGCCTGTAGATTGCCCAGAAACGTTGAACCCCTCTATATAATCTGCGTCGGTTATCCCGCCAGCCAGACTGTATCAGAGGCGGGTGACGATCAGACGGGCGAGACAATAAAAAGAGTGGCATTGATAGTACCAAGCAGAAATTTCCGTGACGAGGAGTTTTTCGAGACTTTAAAGGCGCTTGATGCAGCATCGATTCAGAGAGTTGTAGCAAGTAAACGAATAGGGATTATAAGAGGATTCCTCGGGGGTGGTTTTGAAGCAAATATGCTTGTCAACCAATTGAAAGTGGATGATTACGATGCGTTTATATTCATCGGTGGTGCAGGAGCGGTTGAGTATGTCAACGATCCTGTTGCTTTGAATCTAATCCGTGAGGCGGTTGAAAAAAGGAAGATTGTTGCAGCGACTTCCACGGCACCGTCGATACTGGCCAATGCCGGCGTACTCAAAGGGGTGAAAGTGACCGCTTTTTTGTCTGAACGTGATATTCTCTTACAATCCGGCGCCGTATATATGGGCACGCCCGTTGAGCAGGATATGAAGATTATAACATGCAGTGGTCCGGATGCGGTGGTACCTTTTACCCGGGCTTTGACGGACGCCATCACCGGCAGGTAGTTTCCTCACTAAAGATTTTCGTTATGAAATGCCCCTGTCACTGCCGGAGCTGTAACGATTCGTAATCGGCAGCCTCCTGTCCCTGCCGAATGCCTTTGGCGTGATTTTTACTCCCGGTGGAGATTGCCGTCGCTTGTATTCGTTTTTATCGACCATGCGGAGGACACGTAGCACAACATCTTTCGGCAGGCCCAGCTCGACCAGCTCTTTGGCGGACTTGTCTTCTTCGATATAGCTTTTTAGAATTTTATCGAGCAGGTCATAGTCAGGCAGCGAATCGGTGTCCTTCTGGTCGGGCTTCAATTCGGCGCTGGGGGGACGGGTCAATACATCAGCCGGGATGATTTCGCTGCCGGATATCCTGTTTATATGTTCGGCCAATTTGTAAACCATCGTCTTGGGAACATCCTTTATCACTGCAAAACCACCGGCGGTATCGCCGTAAAGCGTGGAATAGCCGACCGCCGTTTCGCTTTTATTACCTGTTGTCAGTACCAGAGCACCTGCACTGTTGCTCAGTGACATCAGGATCGTCCCGCGAATCCGGGCCTGAAGGTTCTCGTATGCGATGCCTTCACTCTGCCAGCCGGGCACCGGTTTCAATGCGTCATCGAACTGTTTCAGCACGGGCTGTATGGGAATCGTTAGAAATTCTACACCGAGGTTTGTTGCCAGTCTTTCGGCATCATTTATCGTCTCAGGCGTATTGAACTGCGTTGGCATTGTGATGCCGGCAACATTCTCCGGCCCCAGGGCGGCGACGGCGACAGCGGCGACAACAGAGGAATCTATACCTCCGCTCAGGCCGAGCAGGACCTTCTCGAAGCCGTTCTTGCATGTATAGTCTCTTGTCCCGAGCACAAGAGCCTGGTAGATCTCATCGATTAAATCGACCGGCTGAGGAGATGCGATTTGCAAAGGCTCGATTTTTACGTCACCATCCGTTCCGGTGACAATATCTGCAACGAGTAAATCCTCCTCGAACGCCCTGGCCTTTGTGATTGTCCTGCCGTTGGAATCCGCCAATATACTTCTGCCGTCAAAAACGATCTCATCCTGCCCGCCGACCAGGTTGCAATATGCAACTGCACAATTTAGCTTCCTTGCACATCGGCCGACGACGTCTTCCCTGATTTGAATCTTGCCGTAATGGAAAGGTGAGGCCGAAATGTTCACGGTTAGCTGGATTGGACCGGAATTTTTCAAAAAACCGGCCAGCCATTCCATGTCCCAGATATCGGCGCAGATTGTAACGGCAACGTTCATCCCGGCCACATCGATTACCAGCGGTTCGGCGCCGGAATGGAAATATCTTCGCTCGTCGAACACGCCGTAATTCGGCAGCCGGACCTTGCGATAGGTTTTAATGATTTTGCCGCCGTGCAGCACTGCAGCGGAATTGTAACTGGTATTTCCGACGGTCTCGACAAAACCAGCGATCAGCGTTGTGTCCGGGCAGTCGGCGGCGATTTTTTCAATACTCGCTGTGCATTCCTTCAAAAAATGCTTTTTGAGAACCAAATCTTCCGGCGGATAGCCGCAAACTGCCAGCTCCGGAAAGACCAGCAAATCCACATCTTCCCGAATTGCCCGGTCATAGATTTCCCGCATCTTCCCGGCGTTACCGTCGAGGTCACCGACCACCGCATTGAATTGTCCCAAAGCTATCCGCATAAAATAGTTATATTCGTCAAGAATTTGTAAAAAAATCAGCGGTTTGTAAGACCGGATAAAATCTTGCAGATGTTTTCTGCCATTTTTTACATTTTGTAAAAATGGCGAGAGGGCGGGATTCGATTTGCCCTCTCTTTGTAATATTCTTAATGAACTCATTCTACAGCTTAATTTTAATAAAAGCAAAGATTTAAATTCTCTCGTTGATTTACTATTCTTGTGCGATTTTTTACAGGCCCTTGAAACGTTGTGTCGAGCATATTGGTATCCGCTTTATGCTTATTTGCGAGGACGAGGATATGATAGGCATCAAGCAGAAGATTACACTCAGGGATTCTTTACCAGTTTACTGGAAAAACAGGGTTTGCGTTTGGTCGATTCGGAACGAGGCAAATTCCGCTCGTACCTTTTGGGCGCTTTAAAACATTTTATTGCTGATGAATTCGCACACAACCATGCCCAGAAGCGTGGTGGAGGTCAAACGATGCTCTCTCTTGATTTTGAGAATGCTGAAAACAAATATGGAACGAGGTGCATTGAATTCAACTGGAAAACTATATTTTCGTCCATCTGATGCAAAATTTCTCAAACTCGAAACAGCCAATATTGAGGTATATGCTAATATGTGCTTAGATTGTGGCTTTATCAATTTTATGGGAGATCCTAAGAAATTAAAAGAACTTACTGATTAAGAATGACTAACCTATTTTTAATTTTAAATAGACCTTCAATAAGCGTACTGAAGTACAAAAAACACTTGCTTAAAGTTAAATTCCAAATCAGTACTGTCCCGTTAACTTTTAATGTTTTTACGATAACACTAAATATACAATAGACTTAAAACAAATTATGGCCGGTATCGATTTCAATTTGATCATGTATGATAATGGCTCTGGACGACTTACAG
>Ga0315555_1001484_pt1 | contig 16942 bp, 15 predicted proteins | sample SalMarSW160380MG_FD_202113 | JGI IMG/M metagenome (GOLD analysis project Ga0315555, IMG submission 202113) | Salt marsh sediment microbial communities from the Plum Island Ecosystem LTER, Massachusetts, United States - Salt Marsh Sediment SW1603-80 ... | reverse complement strand
AATTATAAAAATGGTTGTCCACACACTTTGAGAAGAAATCGGAGAAACAATCGCTGAAACCCCTTATTTTAAAGGATTTTTGAATTCAGGAAATCCCTAAAATGGCCCGTAACTGTCAAAGTCGAGAAGAACAAGTCCGCAAGCTTGGCCTGTCGCAGAATGTTCAGCACATTACAATTGAGATTGAATTTGCAGATGAGGAATGCCTCCTAATGGGTTCCGGCCAAATGTAAACAGGAATGTCTTCAAATTTTAATCAACCTTATTTCACTCCTGAGTGAAATGCCCGGCCCTACTCCCTCTCTTTTTCCTCTTCCGGGGCAGGCGTAAGTTCCCGCCCCTGTGAATCAATCGGGGAAACTTCAGGGACCTCCCCCGATCCGGCACCCATATCCTTCAGTCTCTGTATGGATGGCATAATACGGCTTTCCAGGGACCCAACCGACTTATTGTAGGATTGCACCGTCATATTCAGGCGTTTTCCCACATCACCCAAATGCCCGCTGAAGGTGACAAAACGGTTATACAGCTCTTTCCCCTGTTCGGCAATCTTCTGGGCATTTTCGGCCAGCTGTAGCTGCATCCAGCCATAGGCAATCACTTTAAGCAGGGCCAACAGTGATACGGGCGAAACAATCAGTACCTTGTTTTCCAGAGCTTCTTCCAGCAGTTTGCCGTCCCTCTCAAAAGCTGCCGTCAATCCGGAATCGTACGGTACTACCATGACCACAAACTCCGGTGAACGGTCAAACTGAGACCAGTAGGCTTTCTGGGCCAGGGCTTTCATATGGTTTCGCATGGCACGGGCATGTTCGTCCAGTTTTTTCCTACGGGCATCCTCTTCCTGTATTTCCTGGGCCTCCAGGTAAGCATTCATGGGCGCTTTTGAATCCACCGGGATAAGTCCCTGGCTGGGAAGATGAATAACCATATCCGGACGCCCTTCTTCCGAGGTTACCTGCTCACTGAAATCCACATAGGAAATCATGCCGGCCATTTCCGCAATCCGGCGCAGCTGTACTTCTCCCCAGCGTCCCCGCACGGTAGTGGATTTGAGGGCCTGCGCGAGATTCAGGGTGGTTTTCTGCAGTTCCTGATATGAGACACCCAGCTGTGACACCTGTTGAATAAGAGCCTGATAAGCCCCTTCACGTTTCTGCTCCAGGTTCCTGATCTGTTTATCCAGTTCCTGCAGATTTTTGCCCAGAGGATCTACCATATTTTTAAACTCTTCCTTCTGAAGTCCCCAGTCACGTTTCTGCAGTTCCAGAACCTCCGATAATTTTTCCCTGGCCTGACCCAGAAACTGTGAGGAATTGGAACTCAGTAAATCTGCCGACAGGGCTTTGAAGGTCTCTTTCAGTTTCTCCTGGGTTAGCTCCAGCCATTTCATGCGTTCTGCATCCGCCTCCAGGTCCTTTTGCAGACGCGTATTTTCTATCAACAGCAAATTCATCCTGCCACTCAGATGTAATTGCTGCAGGAGCCAGCCCAGTAAAAAACCAACGACAACTGCAACAATCACATAAATAATAATCAAACTCATTAAACTTTGCTCCATTTCCGAATTAATCAGGTAAAGGATAATATAAATCATACGGGAAAGTCAAGTATATATTCCGAATGATCATTCCATTTCCCGAAAAACTATTTCCTTTGACCAGCTGTCACCAGTGGTCTTCACCCTCTGGCAATTAAAAATAAGAACCAATAAATCAATTATTTTTATCCGCACGGATTTTAAATAAATAAAATAACGTGAGTACGAGGGAAATTTTAAAATCACTAATTGATAATTGAATCTTCGCACAATATGTCGTTTTGATCGGTGAAAGCATCATTTAATCCACCCGTCAGGACGGCACTGCCGGACGGGCCGGACCGGCCTCCCTGATAAAATAGGGAAGGGACTTTCAAGAAAGTTTCACTCCCGGTGTCCAGCAAAAATTGTGGGACATGCTTAACTTATATATAAGGATGGAGTGCCAGGAGGAAGTGATAATTGCCCTTAAATTGAACGACACTGGATTTATATTCTTATCGGCAAAAGCATATTTTCATTCAATCGTTTGAAAGAGGTTATAAGTGTTCCCTCCGGACACCAATCTGCCCTCGTGCAGAAGAAATGCCCACCAAGCGACATAATCACTATAATTAAAAAGAAACCTGAAATTTTAACACTACAGGCTTTTTAATCACAATAATTATCCTGTATATGACCGGAATTTTCAATGGGGATATTGGTTTATACCGGGTTACCAATATTTACCTGGGGAGAATGAATGCAAATGGCTGCATAAAACTGAGCATCAGTTCGGCAGTTTTCCAATAATCCCGGATATCCAGCGGATGCATTTGTGCCCGAAATCGACCGGCTCACAGTACATCATGGGGCAGGCTCCGCCAATAACGCTGATCCCATTTCCCTCGCAGAAACGGATGGCAGATTCAGAAACGCTGCCGGTACCGAAGGATCGGTGTATCCATACCCGTTGAATGCCCAGTTCTGCACAGCTTTTTACAATATCATCCGCTGCTTCAGGCGGGGTGCAAATAACCACTCCGTCTACTTTTTCAGGTAAACTCCGCAAGTCCAGATAACAGCGGTCTCCTTCCACCTCTTCCGTTTTCGGATTCAGAGGATAAACCGTGTACCCGCTATTTTTCAATTTTTTGTAAATAAGGTTGGCTGCTCCACCCTGTGGATCCCGGGAGACCCCGGCGATGGCAATTTTTTTAAGGGATAAAAAATCATTCACTTTTTCTTTAAATTGATCCATGATTCAATCCTCTAAAATCTGAATTTGTATTAATTTTCAGTCGGCATATCAACTCTATTTTCTTATCAAACAAGCATAAAATTTAAATCATTGACAAGCATTGAGTACACTCATATCACTTTGCAGCCGACAGGTCCGGGGAAATTGCAGCACTTTCCCGCCATTCCCGGTTCCGGTCAATCCAATACCCCCAGATAACAAAAATCCACTGCAACAGCCCCACATCGGCAATGGCTTCGGCACCGGGCGGGGCCGTTCCAAAAATATTAGCACTGTAAATAATTACCAGGAAACCTACCAGTGACCACCATCCATAAACACCCTTGCGGTTTTTAGCCTGTGTGGCAGTGGTGTAAAGATAGACGCCTGCCACAAAAACAGCACCCTCTACAACCAGAGTAGCAGCCAGCGAATTCCATAATCCCAGCCCTACTTTCAGATTAAGGCCGGGAAGTAAGGGCAGATCCGGACGGTGGGTCAACAGGTCCAGTATCCAATGACTTAATACCAGGATCCCTATAACCAGGGAGCCCTTTATGTTTCGCTTGAAAATATAATAAACAGATCCCAGTATTACTCCCCACATTAACACACCTGCCAGACTGTGGGTATAGGGATAGTACGTGAAATTCAACGGTGTAACCACTGTATTCCCGGGCTCCACCACCACCCGCTCAATACCCAGTAGCAGAAGGATGGGCCAGATCAAATCAACCCACTGAGCTGACAGAATAAGCGTACCCAGAGATGGTTTGGAATCGATTTTTTTTGCAGCAAAAGCAGTTCCGAAATGACCGATGAACATCAGAATCTCCTTTAATAATTTTATTCATTCTATCGGAAAATTATGTATATATTAAATTTTGTGTGTTCACATATTCAGTAATTAGATGAGTATGTTCTCCTGCCAGCCCAGTTTGATCAGTTCAATAGCAGAAGGATTTGCCGTACCGAGATGATGCCGGGTATCCGCCATAACAATATGCTTTGCGGGTGGATTCAGAGGGCGGTCATCCCTGAAAAACTCTTTACGTTTGGCGATAATGACTCTTAATCCGGTGGCGTCTACTGCCACCGGATCAAATCCAACCATTAATCCGTTGTAACGCCAGGTATATTCCGTATTAAAATTGTGCGGGCCCACACTATGAAAAAGGGGAGTAAACAGTACCAGGATATTCAGACGGGTTTTATCCTTTACCACCGGTAATTTCCAGATGGATCCCAGATCCGCACAGGAATCGCCATGGTAGTCCGATGGCTTTTCCACGAACATGATGTAATTTTTCAGGAGTGTGCCCACGCCGGACCAGTGATGAGTCCGAATGGGACGCACATTGATAAGAGCTGAGGCATTAATAAAGGTTGAATTTGATAAGACACCCCTGTCCTGCACAGCCATATTTTTTTCCGGAACTCCCGCCTGAAGAATTTTTTTTCTAATGGCATTTTCCAGCTCCGGCGGTGTGGGCAGAAAACGCCATGCATTGGATTTGATTCCGACAATATCCCCGGGTTTAACAATCTCCTTCCAGGCGTCCCCCGGATCCTTCCTGTTCACCAGGGTGCTTATCGCATCGTCCAGCATATTCTGAACAATGATTTCCCTCACACGGTTGTTTTCATCAAACAGATCGGGATGCCGTACCAGGACAACCCGGCTTTTTTTACGGCCCTGAGAAAAGATTTCATTCGGCAGGTTAAGATACAGTGCATTCCCCACAGCCAGTGCAGTACTATTTTTCAGGAATTCACGGCGGGTAATGACTTTCTTTTTCATAATCACCTCAGAATCATATATTGAATCATTTTGATAATCACCGATGTCCCGTATTGGGTTAAACTGAAAGCTGGACGCGTACAACTGAATGCTGCTTCTGTGCAATTCGCTCTGCAGTTTTAATTCATCACATGCAGAGAAAATTTATCTGAATTCCGGTACGCGGTCCAGCAGCTCCAGGGCATTCTCCCGGCCGGATGCTTTAAAAACAGCTTTAACTGCATTTCCCGAGAGCCGGCAGGCAACCCAGCTGCCATCCTCGATCCTAAGCACATGTTGGGGTGGATTTTCCGGCATAAAGTTCCGCAGAAAATCGCGGAAAGCTGCTTCCGCAGCGTTGACCTCGGGATAGGTAACAAGCAATAAAAGACTCCCATCCCGGTATTTTGACAGTACGGCGTCAGTTGTGGAATCGATATGAAATAGATTCTGCTCAGAGATAAAATAATAGGAATTCAGCCAGACTGGATGTTTAAAATAACGGATACTTGCATCCAGCCGGTCCTGTTTGGGCAGAAGGGAAATTATTTTAGGCAGCGGCCCCTTCCGGGCAATCTTTTTATCAAAGACTGCAGCCAGTTCAAACATGGCATTCCTGGATTCCGGCGTTTCCGGGCTGGCCAGAATTGAGATATACCAGCGATCTTTCCAGAAAATGAGCAATCCCGGGTTATACTGGGAACCCTGTCCAAAGGTGGTATCAATCGTTTCCCGGGAATAGGTAAAGACTCCGTAAGCATTTTCGGACCGGCCCATGTCAAAAACATCTACCACCAGGGATGGTTGCTGTTCACGACTGTAGGTAAAATTGATCATTTCCAGAAATCCGTAGGAAAGATAAAGTTCAGCACCTCCATCGATGTAATCATACAGATTATCCTTATTATAACGGCTTTCTGCTTCTCTGGTCCAGCCATAGACAGTATCAGGCAGTAAAAATGAAAAAAAAACATCATCATTATTCATGGATTGTTCTCCTGTTGCCAACGCCCATAAGCATCCGGGTAACAGAAAATAGGGTAAGAACACTTTAAAACCACTTATTTTCACAAATATAACTCCTCATTTCAAATTTAGGGAAACCTCTGCGCCGGTGTAATTGCGATCTTTTACCAGCAACACCTCCCGCAGATCCTTTTCCTGAACCTGCCGGAGGAAATCCTGGAAGGCCACATAATCGGAAGCCTGAATTTCAGGCAGGGAAAGCTGGTGAACATTTTGGATAATCAACTTACCATCTTTAACATTCCCGCTGTATTTTGCACGTCCGAAGGGTGAGAGTAGAGAATCCTGATAGGAGACAATTTCCGGTGTAAATTGATTTGGCAAATGCATTTCCATGTAAAATTCCTGTGTGAAGGGAAATCTTAATTCTATGGAATACGTCCGGGACTTAGACCTGAAGTAGTTGGGGATCTCGAAGGGCGACATTTCCGCAGGTTCAAAAACCAGTTCACCGGCACGTGCCCGGGCAAAAGTGGGCGTATGGAAGTAATAGTCCAGTTGCAGGGGATCCTGTACTGTCTCCATTCCCGAGACGGTAAAAGTATCCAGCGTGGCTCCCACGCATCTTTCCGCAATATAGGTTTCCATCCACAGGTCCGTCTGCTCTGCAGCGGAATAAAAAAAGCCTTCCCGTAGCTCTGAGGCCATGGCTCCCCGGAAACTGGTTCTTCCATGAATTTCGGCACTCCCATTCTCCTGCAATTTTACCTCCCAATGGGTCTCGGCCCGGTTGCTATCCGCCGGGAACTTGGGAGTTATCAGGATGGAACCATGGCCATTATCTCCCACCACCAGAACAGGAACGCCCTGATCATACCAGGGTAACTGGCCGAAAGGACAACCTTTCTCAGTAGCATCCATCCATATACCACCGTCCCCGGCGGGGGGGGAATAGGCTATGGCATGGTTAAAATGAAAAGGTGATGGCAGAGTGGTATCCACCCGGCCATTCTGGCGGGTGCTGATTAACACTGCCGAAACCGGAATATCACTGGCTTCCGCCAGGGAGCAGAGCAAAGTGGCCATGTCCTTGCAGTCTCCATACTGATTGCCCAGAACCTCCGGAGCAGGGTGAGGCTGGTATCCACCAATGCCGATTTCCACTGCAATATATCGTACATTATCGCGAACCCATTCATAGATCCGTTTTAATTTTTCCTGTTCATCCGTTACGCCGGCATTGAGTTTCCCCGCCAGTTCTTCAATAGCAGAATTTGTTTTCTCCCTGGAAGAAGCCAGTTCATCATACCAGCCGGCCACATCATCCCAGGTTTTCACGCCAACCGGGGCAAAAGACAAGCGGGAAATGATTTCCTTTTTAGGAGGCATGGCAAATTCCGAATTAAGTGCCGGAATATTCCGGGCATCCCAGCAGGAGGTAGACTTGAAACCCGCCGGGGTCTTGGTTATCTGAGGATTCAGATCTATATTATATAACCGGAAATTTAAATTCCACTCGGATGGATGAATCAGGGTAAAACGTGAGTGCAGGGTGGGAATTTCATCCTGGAACAGCCAGGAGTGCCATAAGGTCCGTCCCCTGACGCTTACTCGGTAAAAATATTCAATAATTGACCCCGGCTCCAGTGCAGGCATGGTAAAAATTTTAGCACGCTGGTCGGAGTAAAAAATAAAATTCGGATACAGATTTACATCAAAAATATTCTGTTTGTCCAGAACTGTAATTTTACCCCCGGGAGAAATGGTGCGGGCCTGAATATGGTAAATTGTTGCACCGGGAAAGTAAGGAATGACTATGTTGGCATAGCGCTGACCCTCATAATTTAATATTTTGATAATTTTGTGGCGTTCAAATTCACTGAATGAATTGTTTATGTTACTGAAAATTTCCATTCTTCCGTCATCCAGCAGAACGATTGCACCCTCATCCGGAAATTCCTCCCGGCCCGGCGTGTGCTCAATACCAAGATCTTCCCACTGAACTGCTGTCTCCCATTTGCTGTTTCCGGCACAGGAAAAAACCGTGATAACTGCCAACAAAAAGGTGAAAACATGGAAGAAAATGTATTTAAAAGCCATTTTCCATACATCCGATTATATTATTTACCGGAATTAAAAGTAAAAAGAAGTTAGTCCCGATTCAACTTGCAAAATCGCTTTTTTAATATGGTTTATCGTTTTTTACCCAATAAAGCACAGTTATGATCCATCGAATCAAATTTATTAAAGATTACCGGCCGGGAGGTTACTTGTGCGGTGGATACATTCCGAAAAGGAAGTCTTGAGTGTCGTAGAAAACCTGTTTCTCCCCTGGCATGTAAATCCGGAACTTATTCTTTCAGCCAATGGACGGGGGAACCGCAGAAAAGTGAAGTCATACCGTATCACCGGCTGAACAATTTTTAATAAACCACCGGATCAGTTAATCCGGCAAGCGGTCTGGGTGCGTCCCTGCCGGGTCATAACAAACTGCCACAACTGGGTGACTCGTGCCCTGAATCCTCCGGCGCAGCTCAACAGGTAATAACGCCACAGCCGGTAAAACCGCTTACCATATTTTTTCAGGAGTTGGGGCCAGGCACTATTAAAATTAGTATACCATGCCAGCAGTGTCAGATCATAATGCGGACAAAAATTATGCAAATCCTCAATCACGACTATATTTTCCAAAGCATGGCTGATCTGGGCAATGGATGGTAACAACCCGTTTTGGAAGACATATTTGGACGTCCAGACATTGCTGAACCAGAAACCAGAAAAATAACATGCTATTAATCAATGAATTAGAAATAACGGTGGTATACAATAAACCAACCCTCTTGGCCGGTTTTAGTTAGGAAGAAAACAGACTGTTCAGTTCGTGCAGACTCAGCTCATCGAAGTTATTGATGTTCTTGTGGGTATGGCTCAATTCCTGCCGGTTGTGGGTGGTTGTGATGCCGATGACTTTGCAGCTGGCAGACAAAGCCGACTCTACACCGGAAAGAGAATCTTCGATCACAATGCATTTCTGCGGTAAAAAACGGATGGCAGCGGCAGTTTTAAGATAAATCTCGGGATCAGGTTTACTGTTCTCCACCGAATTTCCGTCCAGAATCACATTGAAATACGGCAAGGTGCCGGTCTTTTCCAGGATAAATTGTACATTTGATGGCGGAGCCGAGGTGGCCACCGCCCTGGTAATCCGATTATCCCTGAGCAGATTCAGAAAATTAATGAGCCCTTTCATCGGTTGCAGGTGTGGTGCATAAATTCTTCTGAAAAGAGCTTCCTTTTCATCCTCAAAAACCTTTAGCTGTTCGGGAGACACCGTTTCTCCAAACAAGCTGGTAAGCCAGTCTTTATTAGTCCGGCCGAATATATTGTTCTTCAGTTCATCATCAGTAAGATGATAACCATGCTGATCGCAGAATTGCTGCAGGGCGATTTTATGATAGGGATTACTGTCCACCATCACTCCGTCCATGTCAAAAATTACAGCAAAATCATCTATTTTCATATTTTTTACATCACCTTTTTTAACCAGAGGGATTTTAATCCTCTGCCCCAGAAAATTTACCTTACATTTACTATTATTCTTTTTACCCTCTCCCCACCAGACAGATCTGCAATAAGTTTGATGCATTCTCACTGGCCAGGCGGAATCAATGGGCGGACCATCTGTCTTTCAGCTCAACCTCTTATGAAGCCTTTTTGTCACTGTTTTCTATCCAAATCTTCAGCCGTTTCCCGGATCAATTTCCAGGCTTTTTCCACATGGCGCCTTTCAGTATGGGTCTGTCCGATGCATAATCTCAATGTATAGCGGTTATCTAATTTGGTATGAGTGAGGTACAATTTCCCGCTTCCATTTAATTGTTCTTCCATTTGTTCATTGAAGGCATCACCCTTCTTATGCCTGAAACATACCAAATTCAGGGGGGCCGGGGCAGCCAGTTCAAAGTTGTTATCCTGCTCAATCCAGTGAGCGAAATCCTGCGCCAGCTGAACATGCTTCCGGATGTGATATTGCAGACCTTCAATCCCGTAATGCCGGATTACAAACCACAGTTTAAGTGAGCGGAACCGTCTGCCAAGGGCAATCTGCCAGTCCCGGTAATCAATGACTGCGCCCGATTCAGTAGCCTTATTTTTCAGATATTCCGGAAGTACGCTCAGTGAGCGTATCAGGTCATTACGGTCTGCCACATAAAAACAGTCGCAGTCAAAATTAGTGAACATCCACTTATGCGGATTGAAACAGTAACTGTCCGCATACTCCAGGCCCCGCTGAATGAAACGGAATTCCGGACAGATGGCCGCTGTACCGGACATGGCCGCATCCACATGGAGCCAGATGCCATTTTGCCGGCAAATCGATCCGATTTCCGGCAGGGGATCCATGGCATTGGACGAAGTGGTCCCAACCGTGGCACATACATAACAGGGAATTTTTCCTGCTTTTTTATCTTTTCCGATCTCCTGAGCCAGCATCTCCGGCCGTATGGCAAAATTATTATCTACTGCAATAATATGTAAATTGTCCGTTCCTAATCCGGCAATTTTGACTGCCTTTTCAATGGATGAATGGGCCTGAGTGGAGGCATAAGCCACCAGATTTCCCACGGTTCCACGGGCATTGCTCTGGTAACCGGTTGCCCTCTCGCGCGCCGCCAGCAATGCAACCAGGGACGCACCGGAAGCGGTATCTTGTATAACTCCTCCTCCACTCCCATCGGATTTAAATTTTTCCGGGAGTGCCAGCATATCTGCCAACCAGTCCAGAACATGGGTTTCCAGCTCAGTGCAGGCAGGACTGGTAGCCCAGATCATTCCCTGTACACCCAATCCGGCTGAGAGCAATTCCCCCAGGATTGCCGGTCCTGATGCGTTGGCCGGGAAAAAAGCAAAAAAATCAGGTGACTGCCAGTGAGTAATGCCCGGAAGGATAATTTTTTCCACATCCTGCATCATGTTCTGGAAGGAGTCCCCTTGCCGGGGTGCATTGGGGGGAAGTTTGGAACGAACCTCCCCGGGGGATAGCCGGGACATGACCGGGAAGGATTCAATACGATTATAATAATCCGCGATCCAGTCCAGAAGCAACCGGCCATTCTCCCGAAACTGCTCATTGGTCATATGATAATTTTCGCTCTTAGTCATTTAAACCTCCTGGTTATCTCTCAATGGAAATTCCGTTTATTTTTTTACCGGTTTATAGGACTTCATAATTTTAAGGACTTTTTCCAATGGCAAAGCGTCGGCCGTATGTCCCTGAAATCCGGTAACGGCGGAGGCGGTAAAAAGAGAGTTCAGAATAGCCTCTTCTGTCGCTTCAATTACCGCCATAAACAGAGGTGACAACCGGTCATCCCGCAGGCATTCATAGTGATAAAGAGCATCCTTTGACCGGTCAGGAATTCGCATTTCTTCCGCGGTAGAGAAAGCGAGTACATAATCGCCACTACCATGGGAGGAAATACCGCCGGTCCTGCCCAGACCCAGCATGGCCCGCCTGGCAAGCCGCTTCAGCTGGCGGGCATCCACCGGGGCATCGGTAGCCACCACAATCATGCAGGAGCCATCCCCGGTCTCATTCTGTAACCGCTCCTTATCCAGTTCCCCGCCAACCGGTATGCCCGCAATCTGCAACAGGCCGCCAAAATTGGTCTGAACCAGTATTCCCACGCGATAATCCGTCAAACCGACCGTAACCTGTCGTGAAGCGGTACCAATTCCTCCCTTATAACCAAAACAGACCGTTCCTGTCCCTGCACCCACCGTTCCTTCCCGCACCGTATCTGCCGAAGCCGTTCGAATGGCCTCCATAACATGATCTACCGTCACATACCCGCCACGAATGTCATTCAACCAGCCGTCATTGGTTTCACCCACCACTGGATTCACAGAACGCACCAGGCGGTTTTCCGGAAGCGAGAGAGTAAATTCAATCAGTGCCCGGGCAGCTACAGGAACACTCAGGGTGTTGGTAAGTATTACCGGCGTCTCCAATTGCCCCAGTTCTTCCACCTGTGTAACTCCCATCATTTTGCCGAATCCGTTGGCCACATAGACGGCTGCCGGTACCTTTTCCTGAAAGAGGTTGCCGGCATGGGGAATAATAGCGGTAACCCCGGTCCTGACGTTACTCCCTTCCACCACACTTACCTGCCCTACAGACACCCCCTTCACGTCTGTAATGGCATTTCCGGGTCCCGGTTTTAGAGTCCCGATAATAATTCCATAATCCCTCACCCGCTTTACAGGACGGGTTGCCTGGAAATTACCGACTGATGCCATAAGAAATAACATAATAAAAATTGTCCTGAATAAAGTTATCATCTGAAATGAATAGTCCCGATAAAATTTTTTATGAAGGAAGTATAATTAACAAAATATCATATTACAAATTTTTAGAAAAAGAGACAGGGTTAGTAAAATTGAGAAATATGGCGGGTAAAAAAAATTTAAGGAGATATGCACAGCGATACATTCGTTTGGTAAATTAAAGGACAACCAGTCAGCGGAATTTTAAGCGGGAGAATTATGTAAGTTGCAAATATCAAAATCAGAAAGCAGTCATTGGGAAATTTCTTCTATAACAGTTCTCCCCTGGCCACTGCCTGGACTTTTCCGCCGACTTTAATCACTATTTCCTGTGGCGTTTCCTGTGCTTGCAGAAAGAGAAGCGAGGGTCGTCCAATCTCCATCCCCTGCTCCACCCGTATATCGATCCGGTTCTGGCCGAAATAGTGATGTTTTACCAGATACCCGGCCAGACATCCGTTGGCACTGCCTGTGGCCGGATCTTCCGGAATTCCGAAATAATCAACATATACTCTCACATTTAAGTGGTTTTGGGGATTGTAGCACTCCGGAGCGAAGACCAGAATAGCCTTGGCTTCCGTATTGCGGATCAATTGAAAAAACTTCGCCTTATCGATTGAGGATCGTTTTACGGCCGCTAAATTCCTCAGGGGTGCAATTATGAATGGCAAGCCGGTTGAAACCTCCTGAACGGGAAAACGGTTGTCAATATCATCAGGATTGAGATTAAGAATTTCAGCTATTGTTTTCCGTTCAAATCTCTTCATAAAAGCTGGTGGTTTTTGCGTCATCCATAATAAGTCCGGCTGTTGATCACTATAGGTAAAGTCTATCGGAATCTGTCCCACCTTCAGATTAAGAATCAGACGGTCTACTTGTTTTTTTATGATCTCCTGCTGAATTATAAATGCAGTTCCCAGGGTCGGATGTCCGGCAAAAGGGACTTCTTCCTGCGGAGTGAAAATCCGCACATCATGTCCATCCGCACGGGTCCCGGATTTAAGAATAAAGCTGGTCTCCGAATAGTTCATTTCCCTGGCAAGTTGCTGCATTTCTTCCTGTTTTAGGGATTTCGCATTTAATACCACTGCCAGTTGGTTACCGCTGTATTTTTTCTCCGCAAATACATCTACAATATGAAAAGTGTACATATTCGTTTTACCTCCATTCATTCTGAAGTAGTCTCATTAGTAGGCATTGGCCGTTATCCCCTGCTGTTGAAGACGGCCCTTCAGCTGAACTAAAGCATCCCGGGTAACCGGTAAAATCTTACGCGATGAATAACCGCGGTCCAGTGTATAAATTTGAACCTCAACAGGTTTAATCTCTTTAACGGCTGCGATCCAGGCATCCAGATTATCCGAAGTAAAATTCCCTCCCGGCCCACCTGCAAAAAGGGACTGAATAGTAACATCGGGCAATTCCTTCAAACCGGTGGTGATAGTTTTAAACTTAATTCCCCGTGCGGGACGGTTAAATGCCCGGAAGCATTTTTCAAGTCCGCAGTCCAGCTTCATGATCCTGACGTCAAGTCCGGAGACGGCATCCCGCACGGCAGGCCAGGAGACGGTTGACGAATTGGAAAGAACAGCTGTCCTGGCCTCCGGCAGGTATTGATTTCTCAGGCGTATCACCTGATCCGCAATCGCGGCAAAATCCGGATGCAGGGTTGGTTCGCCGTTGCCTGAAAAGGTAAGGTAAGCGGGAGGGGAAGATAAGCGTTGCAGTGCATCCTCCAGGGCGGTAATTATCTCAGGGATCTGTGGCAAGGGATGGGCTTGCGAGGACGGGCGTGCCCATCCATACTGGCAATAGACACAATTGAATGTGCACAACTTGATCCGAGTCGGAAGGATATTAATTCCCAGGGAGCGTCCCAGCCGGCGGGAATTCACCGGGCCGTAAATGATGCCCCGCTGTAAAGGTATTGTATGATTACTTTTTTTGTCCATTAAGTTCCCTGATTGCTTTGCCAAGTCTGAACATGCCCTGCCTGATTTCTTCTTCGTTTAAACTCGAAATTGAAATACGAAAATATTTATTTTGATTTGAACTGAAAAAATAATATAAACCGGGTGAAACTAAAACACCATTTTTTAAAAGAATGTTTTTGAAGTTCTGTTCACCGGAATATTCTTTTTTTAAGGTTCCCCAGATAGTATATCCGCCGTCCGGCCTGGTCCAGCTGACATTATGTGGCATATATTCCTGCAGTGATTTTAAGGCAACAGACATTCGTTTACGAAAGGTTCGGTGCATTTTCTTCAGGTGCAGATCGTAGTAGCCGTTGCGAAGGAAAGCGGACACTGCAGCCTGCAGCACCCCACTCCCGGTAAGATCAGTGAATCGTTTAATAGCACTCAGGCGCCGGATACATTCTTGGTCAGCAGCAATCCAGCCGATTCTGACTCCTGGAAATAATACTTTGGAGAAAGTACCGAGGTAAATAACCACATGATTTTTATCCATGGACTTGATGGGCAGAACCACTTTACCATAATATTTCATTTCTTCCTCAAATCCATCCTCCACCAGGGGAATGTGGTGTTTCTCACAAATGGACAACAGTTCCTCACGGTGAGTCTGATGGGTGGTTATACCGGTAGGATTCTGGAAATTGGGTATGGTATATACAAACAATAGGGGTTTATTTCGAATCTGCCTGGTGAGGTATTCCAGATCCATACCGTCCGGGCCCATGGGGATTTCCATCAGTTTCAGCCGATGAAAGCGCATGAGGGGGATGACATTTGCATATGTGGGAGATTCAATAGCCACTCTATCTCCCGGTTTTCCCAGTAATGACAATATCAGGTCGATGGCGTGCTGCGCTCCATTGGTAATGAGAATTTCCCCGGCAGAGGTTGATATCCCATGAACCTGCAATCGCCGGGCTATATCCTCACGCAGGGGAAGATATCCCTGATGCTCCCCATATTTGAGCAGTTTCGAACCGATATTCACCAGAACCTGGTTTAAACAGCGCCGGAATTCCGTGGTTGGAAAAATCCGCTCATCCAAATCCAGGGGAGATAAATTAATCAAATCTCCAGGTATTCCGGGAGAGTTTTCTGGCCAGAAATGCAGAAAATGCCGGAATAATTCAGCACTTTCCGGATTACTTATATCAGACCAGTGGAGGATGCTCTCTGCCGCGACCTGGTTTTTCCTGATCACCGGGGGGCGTTTCCTTACGCGGGTATAGGAACCGGGACTGCTTTCTATATATCCCAGGGCAGTCAACTCCAGGTATGCCCGGTAAACGGTGGTACGGTCCACCCCCAGACGATCCGCCAGAATACGGGTGGACGGTAAATTATCACCAACTTTCAGGGAAACGTTTTCGATGAATTCAATAATCTGCTGAATAATCTGCTGAAAAACCGGGGTGTTGCTTTGCCGGTCTATTTTAATTAGAACCATATGGTGTCTCCGCAGAATTTTTTAAATGCAAAATGCGAATAGTATGAAAACTTCCAGTACGCGGGTTTGAATACAGCCGGATTGATAGTAAAAAGCCTGAACCGAAAATATTCCTCGAAACCCAGATGACGGTAAACCGGTACTCCCATTCGGGATGCCCGCAATACTGCTATATGAATCCCCGTTTCTGCCGCTTTATTCATACAATGTGCTGTCATGGTGGTCCCAATGCCTCTTCTCCTGAAAGACGGGACGGTTCCCACAAAGTAAATACCGGCCACCCCGGCAGCCATGAAAAGACTGGTGATTGCCACAGGGCTATCGTCCATAATTCCGATAAAATGCCTGAAAACCGGCCGATTGCTTACATAATCGTAATAAAATAAATCAATAAGAGCTTCAACACAGTACAGCGGCAGTTGAAAGCTCTGTTTTAATATTTTAATATAAATATCCAGATCATAACTGATGGTAATTTCTCTAATTACAAGATTTTTATTAATATCAATCTTCAATGGCCCCGGTTCAATAACCCGGGCCATTGCCGAAGAATCCAGAACATGCTCAAATTTCAAGCGCAACAGCCGCTCAGGTAAATCGGTCGGTGCAGAGCGCGGACTGATCCACCAGCTGGCCGGAAATTTCAATGACTTAATTTGACGGACCAGGTCTTTTATCTGCTGATCACATGTAGGGTATGAATAATGAGCCTCCAGCACGCCATTCCAGGATGGATAGGGGATGCCGGAACAGAGCCAGCTGACTTCATCGTTGCGATAAAAGCACCCCTGCGGAAACCGTGAAAAAAGCAGCCGGTAATCAATAAAATTTTGCTCTATAGCCCAGATCATGGCGTGTTTTGAGGTGTCCTGCAAAATCTCCATAAGATCATATGCTCCGAAACATACTATCATTCTTTTGTCAAATTAAATTTACAGTATTAATTGGTTGGTGAAAACAACCAATTATTATATATTATGACCCCTCCAATATGACCATCAGGCGGCAACAGATTGTGCGATATATATCATAAACGGTTTATCTTAATATACCAATGACCGATGATAAGAGAGAATCACAAACAGGATGAATTGAATTATGGAAAATGTGCTATACCTTTTAGTGGGTTCTCTTTTAACTTTGCTGGGATTTGGGATGAAATGGTATTTAAATGCGCACGACCGGTATGGGAAATACCGGTCAACCACTATAGAGAAGCGACTGGACGCTCATCAGAAAGCATTTAATCTTACTTATGAAATCCAGAAAGGGGCACATCCCGATAAATTTGAGAGCATCTTCAACCATTGCCAGCAGTGGTGGAGTGAAAACAATTTTTACCTTGAACCACATTCCAGGAAGTTGTTTCATGATTGTTACTGGGAACTTCTCATTTTCCATAACAAAACTACCGATCCGAATATGGTAGAGCGCAGACTGCATTTCATTAAAGAAGCCCTTCCGGAAACCCGTAAATATTTAACAGAAGAAATCGGTCTCACCTGGTTGCGTGATCCTTCACCGGAAGAGCTTAAAAACAATCATTCGGGATAAAATCCCCTCCTGTTTTCCGCTTTGCAACACCCTAGAAATTTTTGAGGATAATTTGGCATAGCTCCGCCTGTTCATCATCCATATGCAATAGCTTGGTTTTAGTATGTTGTGAGTCAGGCAGGGTGTAGGTGAT
>Ga0315555_1001483_pt1 | contig 16946 bp, 11 predicted proteins | sample SalMarSW160380MG_FD_202113 | JGI IMG/M metagenome (GOLD analysis project Ga0315555, IMG submission 202113) | Salt marsh sediment microbial communities from the Plum Island Ecosystem LTER, Massachusetts, United States - Salt Marsh Sediment SW1603-80 ... | reverse complement strand
GGTTTTACCCAGTATTTTATGGCATCCTTTAATTCCGCTTCCCTGACAATCAAGGTCACCTCCGCACCCACCCGGTACAACTCCAGAGCCACATCGACCGCAGAGTTTCCGGCCCCGATCACCGCCACCTTCTGGTAAGCATAGGGATGAGGTTCATCATAATAGTGTTTCACTTTCGGTAACGATTCTCCCTGAACATTTAACAGGTTGGGATTATCATAATAACCAGTGGCTATGATTACGGTTTTGGCAAAATAGTGTGATTTTGTGGTGTGAACTTCAAAATTGCCCGGCTCGCCCGCCACACCGGTTACCTTCTCATAAATTTTTACCTGAAGTTTCCAGCTCCCGGCAACCCGGCGATAATATTCCAGGGCTTCCCGGCGGCTGGGTTTGTATCCATGCGAGATGAAGGGAACTTCACCGATTTCCAGGCGGTCCGAAGTAGAAAAAAATGTCATATTGGTGGGATAGTTGAAAATCGAATTTACCAGGCATCCTTTTTCAATAATGATATGAGAATGATTCCACTGCCGGGCTTCAATTCCGCAGGCTAGTCCGATGGGACCGGCACCTACAATCAATACATCATATTTATTTTGCGATTTTTTCATGGAAAATTCGTTTTTAGATATATTAAAATACTCACTTTCCGGAAGCCGGAAGAATTTTGCCCACAACCTCCCCGAAACCTACCCTGTAGCCTTCTCCCTGGCACCAGCCGGTTATTCCCAGAATGTCACCATCTTGCAGAAATTTTCGTTCCTGACCGCCAGGCAGCCGTAACGCCTTTGATCCTCCCCAGGTTAATTCCAGCAGACTTCCGTAAGAATCCGGGGTGGGGCCGCTGATGGTCCCCGACGCCAGCAAATCTCCGGTTTGCAGATTACAGCCGTTAATGGTGTGATGTGCCAGCTGCTGGCAGATGGTCCAGTACAGATATTTAAAATTGGAACGACAAATAGTGAAAGGGACACTTACTCCTTCTTCCTGAATCCAGACTTCCAGCTGAATATCATAAGCTCGGTTTTCTTCCCCCTGCAGGTAAGGTAAAGGGGAAGGATCCTGTTCAGGTCCACCAGTCCGGAATGGTTCCAGCGCGTTCATGGTGACCACCCAGGGTGAAATAGACGTGGCGAAGTTTTTACCCAGGAAAGGACCCAGCGGCTGGTATTCCCATTTCTGGATATCGCGGGCACTCCAGTCATTCACCAGAACCATTCCAAAGATATGGTCTATTGCATCATTGATGGGAATGGGATTACCCAGCTCATTCCCCGGTCCTACCAGGAATCCCATTTCCAGCTCAAAATCCAGCAGGCGGCTGGGAGTAAACCGGGGACGATCTCCCGAATCCTGAACGGTCTGACCCATGGGGCGCCTGATGGGCGTACCGCCAAGGACAATCGAACTGGCACGACCATGATACGCCACCGGCAGATGCAGCCAGTTGGGCATCAGGGCGTTGTCCTTTCCGCGAAACATGATTCCCACATTGGTGGCATGTTCACGGGAAGAGTAGAAATCGGTATAATCGGTGATGCTCACGGGCATCTGCAATAGCACCTCTTCCGGCCGTAATAATGCTTTCTTCCGCAATTCCTGATTATCTCTCAGAACCGGATTGTCTTCCCGCAACAGATCAGTGATTAATTGCCGTGCTTCCTTCCAGGCCGACCTTCCCAGAGCCATGAAGGGGTTCAGAACCGGCCGGCTGAATACTTTGTCATGATCAAGCAGGGTATTTTTGAAAAGACCCTCATGTTCGATGACTGACAGATCCAGGATAAAATCACCGATGGCCACACCAATGCGGGGAGTATCCTCCGCGGATCGCCGGAAAGAACCATAGGGCAGATTCTGGATGGGGAAGTGAGAACCCGCCGACACATCTATAAAAGATCGCAACGAAGATTTACTGTTATGCATGTAAATAATTCCTTCCGTTTTCCTGCCGGTTTAAAGTAAACCCAGATTTTGCAGATCTTCGCGAGGTTCCGTAAAACTGCAGCTGCCAAAAGACAGAATTTTCCCCTGTCGCAATGAACTGATTTTATCCGTCGCAAGCTTTAAGTCCCTCCAGCGGAAACCATATTCCTCAAACTGAAAGAGGGAGTCATCTTCTTCCAGAACAATTTTCTGTATTTCGGTAAAGGGCAAGCGAAGGCCAAAAGCCAGCAAAGCTGCTCCAAAGATGTTAAAAAAACCATGCATATGAGTCTGAAGCGACTGATTGACGTGCCGGACTGGATGGTGCAATCCGGCAGTGGCTTTAAACGGGACATTAAATTCCGAACAGTAATAGATTGCTGTGCTTACTTCTTCAATTGAAGGGAAAGCCTCTACCGTTTCGCCGCCACAGCGCAACTTGAATCCCGGAATAATGGGAGAACCGTTCTTTTGTTTTTCAGACCATACAGCGATACCTTCCAGAAAAACGGGAACGGTTTTGGACCAGAAATTATCGCGTTCCGGTTCAAAAAAAATGGGGATATTTTTGAGATGGTGTTTTTGCCAGGACCGTTCAATCTCATCCAGATATTTCAATACTACCTGCATGTTAGTCATTTCCCGGAGATCCAGGGGCCAGCGGCATTCTACAACTTCAATTGAATGTTCAATTGACATGTTGTCCAGGAGGTTGCTGGCCGCCCATATGCGTTTCGCACCTTTAAAAGAAGAATCGGTTTTATTCTCCCGTTCGGTAAGTAGGATGCTGAGCCGGAGAGGGGAAGAATCATCAGACAGCTGTTCACGAAAAGAGTCGAACCCGGAAACCTGGCCTACGGGACAAATGAAGCGGCCTAGCATCCAGGCCTCTTTTTCCTCCCGGTAATCCAGGTATGCGGATACCGCCTGCTCAAACGGCAGTTTTGCCGGAGGAAATAGTCCGGCATAATCTATTATGTCATTCATGAGGGCTGCGAAACTGCGCTTCATTCACTCTCCTTGCACAACTAAAAATCTTAAAAAAATCTCTCCGCACATGGGCAATAAAAAATCCCCGCGAAAGACCCTGTAATTGGATAAAAATTAATCTACCCATTCCGCAAAAAAGACATTGGTGTCGCCTTCTTTTTTATTAAAGCGGTTGGAACAAAAGACCAGATGTTTCCCATCCCTTGTAAAAATTGGGAAACCATCAAAGGTATCATTATAGGTAATTTTTTCCAGGCTGGTTCCATCACTATTGATTATATAGAGGTCAAAATTCCGGGGATTTTTACTTTGCACATTAGATGAAAAAATTATCCGTTTATTATCGGGGTGAAAGAAGGGAGCGAATGATGCTTTGCCAAAATCAGTAACCTGCCGGATATTGCTTCCATCAGCATCCATCACATATATTTCCAGGGTGGTTGGCCTCACCAAGCCATTATCTACCAGGTCTTCATAGTCTTTTAATTCTTCCTTGGTTTGAGGCCGGCTGGCCCGGAAAACTATCTGAGTGCCGTCCCAGGAAAAAAACGGACCGCCGTCATATCCTTTTTCAAAGGTCAGTCTTTTCTGGTCCGTTCCATCCAGGTTCATGGTATAGATCTCGGGATCTCCGCTGCGCAAGGAAGTAAAGACAATTTTGTCTCCTACCGGAGAAACCGTGCCTTCGGCATCATAGCCAGGGCTATCAGTCAGTCTCTTCAAGATGGTTCCGTCCAGGCTGGCCAGAAAAATGTCATAACTGTCGTACAATTTCCAGACATATCCCTTAGACATATCAGGCGGTGGCGGGCAGTTTTCGCCGGCCAGATAGGTTGAAGCATATAAAATTGCATTATCGCCTGGCAGGAAATATCCACAGGTAGTCCTCCCCTTACCGTTGGATACCAGTCTTCCCAAGCTTCCATCCGTTTTCATGACAAATTCCTGATCACAGGGGTACGGGCTATGGGTGGATTGATAAATCAGCATGCTTTCATCGAAGGACAGATATGCTTCGGCATTTTCCCCCTCATCGGTGATCATCTTAATATTTTTAAGATGTTTTTCTCCCGGCAGGACATATTGATTTTCAGAAACAGTCCTCTGGCCGGACTGGCATCCGAACAATACTGTAACCAGCAATAACCAAAATAATTTATGATAAGAATGATTCCGAATCATTTTAGGTCCCTTTGTTATAATGAAGGCTAAACTTATGAATTTTTCACAGGTCAGGCAATGTGCAATATAGAATAAATAAAATAGGTAGCAGAGGCAAGATTACCACATAGTGGTCGCTATGCGAAAGATCAAAGATGAAAGATTCCCGCCGACCCTGACTCCTTCCGGTCGTCTCGGCGGGACTAAATCTTCCGAGATTTAGCCAGCATCCAGAATCCAGAACTTTCTGTCCGCTTTATGGTTTGCGATTATTTTAATCGTGAGAGCAGGTTCTGTAACTGGAGGGAAAGATTCAGGAATTTACCACCAGTCAGGAGAATAGTGGAATGGGGAGAGAGCAGTTTAAGTAACTTCCCGGGAAGAGCACCGGGATCCACGCAATGCTCAATTATTTTCTTATTATGATTAATCCGGCGTATACCTTTTCCGATTAATTCCGCATCCTTGCCTACAGTGACTATCATATCGATGGGGAGCGCAGAAATATAATAGCCGATTTTCATATGAACATCCTGGGTAGTTTTTCCCAGTTCTTCCAGACTTCCCACAACCAGGATCAGGTTTTTAGAGAAATTTTTAAACTGAACCAGAGATTCGCAGGCTTTGGAGACAGAATTTACCGTTGCATTATAGGTATAATCGAGAATGAACACCTCACCGCTCTGGATCAGGTTTCCACGTCCACTGATCAGTTGAAATTTCTCTTTCAGCCCTTTTGAAATTTCTTCAAATTCAAAATTCAACACCCGGGATACCGCAATAGCCGCCAGAGCATTTGAAACTGCGGTAGAGCTATAAACCGGTAAATCAAATTTATAATAATTATTTACCATAAATTCAATTCCATGGGGTCCGTGGTGGTTTATCTCCGTGGCAAAAAAATGAGCGGCACCATTAAATCCAAATTTGATAATGCGCTGGGTGCCGGAAAAAGTATCCATACTACTCACCAGGTCATCGTCGATATTCAGAATGGCGAAATCTTCACTTTTAAGCTGGCGAATCAGTTCCAATTTAGCATCGGCAATAAAGTATTTATTCCCCAGCTTCGCCATATGAGCTTCTCCGATATTGGTCACCACCCCAATGGTTGGTTGCGCCAGGGCAACCGCCAGTTTAAACTGCTGTTGATTAATAATGCCCAGTTCAATGAGACCATAACGATGATTCTTATGGAGTTGCAAAAGAGTAGAAGAAACTACTGAGGCCGTATCGCAATCCAGGGGCGTTTCCAGAACCGGTCCTCTCTGGGACAGAATGGCGGAAAGCATCCCCTTAGTAGTACTTTTGCCGTAGGTTCCGGCAATACCGATTACCGGAATTTCAAAATTCTTCCGGTATTCCCTGATTTTACGTAAATTTATCTCAACATATTCCGAATACTCCGGTGGTGTCAGGAGTGATATTTCTTCAGAATAAAGTTTTTCCAGATCTTTTTTGGCCATGTCTAATTTTCTGCCTACAGCATTACCGGAATATGAAAATTTAACAATAATCCTGCTCTATTTCCACCACAATCGGAAGAAAAATCTGACCACCTTTAGAGATTATCGGTCTAAATTGATATTTTTTTTAATTCATTTATCGGAATTCTTTAAAAATACCAACCATTTTTGTGTCACTTTTATCGTATCATTCATTTAAAAGTTTCGATAAATTACTTTTAGTAACAAAGCTTGCGGGAAATCGTATGACTAAAAATTAAAATAAGGACTTCAAGTGTTTGCAATTGAAACATCAAATCTGACCAAATATTACTCCAATGGAAAAGTTAAAGCTCTGGAAGATCTTTCTCTGCAGGTAAATAAGGGCCAGATATTCAGCCTTCTGGGTCCCAACGGTGCCGGTAAAACTACCCTGATTAAATTATTACTGGGAATCTGCCATCCCACCCGTGGAAATGCCACTTTACTGGGTACCAGTATCGGCAATTATAAATCTCATGCGAACCTGGGGTATCTGGCTGAGAACCAGCGTTTTCCCGATTTCTTAAATGCCCATCAGGTGCTCTACTACTTTGGAAAAATGAATGGACTTAAAAAAACACTGTTGCTTGAACGCATTCCCGGCTTGCTGCAGCTGGTGAAATTGGCTGACTGGGAACACGTAAAAATCCGGAAATATTCGAAGGGAATGCTTCAGAGGCTGGCTATCGCCCAGGCAATGATAAATGACCCGGAACTGCTTTTTCTGGATGAACCTACAGATGACATAGATCCGGTTGGACGCCGTGAAGTACGAGACATTCTTATTGATTTAAGGAATAACGGAAAAACCATCTTTCTGAACAGTCATCTACTATCGGAAGTAGAGCGGGTCTCTGATGAAATTGCCATCTTAAAAAACGGCCGGCTCATACGTAAAGGAGACGTTCAGCAGTTTATCTCCGTAAAAGATACCTATCAATTAAATTTACAGAACGGGGAGAAGCTGATTTTTCCCATCTGTGAAAAATTGAATATCGCTGTCCGCAGACAACAGGATGTCTATGTAATATCGGTGAATGATGACCATCATTTAAATAAACTGATCGATACTTTAAGAGAGCAGCGGATTATTATCCGGGCGGTGATTCCCTATAAAATATCACTGGAAGATTTTTTTATTGAAATTCTGGAAGAAGAGAAAGGTAACTGAAGTGAAAATTCTTGCTATTGTACAACTGACATTCCGTGAGTCATTTGCAAAAAAAACGTTTATTGCTTTCTTTGGAATATCCACACTTGTATGCCTGTTGTTTATTTTTGCCCTGAATCTGGATATTGTGGACGGGTTAAAATCGTCAGTCTCAATTTTCGGAAAGGAAACCCCCGAGTTGGTCAATATTAATAAGCTGATTATTGGTATAGAGAGCGCAGTAGCCGTGTTCCTTTTCACCGGGGGATTATTCATGTCACTTTTTGCCACCAGCGGACTGATTCCCAGTTTCCTGCAACCCGGTACCATAGATCTGATACTGTCAAAGCCCCTGAACCGCATTCAAATTCTATCGGGACGGTTTCTGGGGGCCGTTTCCATTGTCTCCTTCAATGTTATATATCTGATTATTTTCAGCTGGCTAATTTTGTCATTTAAAACCGGGATCTGGAGTGGGGGTTTTTTGCTGGCCGGCATCATGATAATCATCACATTTGCCATTCTGTATTCTCTGATGACCTTCCTGGGAATAGTCACCGGCAGTGGAGCATTTTCCCTTATGATCACTTACCTGATTCTTTTCTTCAGTCCTCTTTTGCTGGAGCGGGACAAGATCTATGCCCTGCTGTCCGGGAAATTTTATGGATATCTATTGGATGCATTATACCATTTTTCCCCAAAAACTTCGGAATTGGGAAATATTACGCGTTTACTGGTGCAGGGATCTCCGGTCTCATCATGGCTACCGTTATGGACCTCCCTCTTTTTTGGAGTAATTATGTATATAATATCAACATTTCTATTTTCACGCAAAAACTTTTAGGAGCTTACCATGAAAAAAATTATTGTACTATTTGTTTTGTTTGCTTTTATTACCGCAGCCGGCTGGCAATGTACCCGTGAGCAGCCTGAGCCACTTTCCCGCAAAATGTGGGGACAAATTGCCCTGCTCCCCGAGTCTGCACCTGCCATTGGGTACGTAAACATTCAATCCCTGAAAGACAGCCCTTTCTTCTCCATTTTTGAAGACCATATTGGTAAAAAGCATTTCTATTCAGATGAGTACCAGGAGTTTATGGATGCTACCGGCCTGGACATCCGCCGGGATATTCATGAAATCTATTTCTGTTTCCTTCCGGAAAAAGAAGGCGGCCCGGAGGGAATACTGGCAGTTATCAACGGAAGTTATCAACCAGAAAATATCATAAATTATATCAGAGGACATGAAGAAAATGAAACTCTCAGCCAGGAATCATATCAGAATTTTACGATTTATGACCTTGATGATAATGAAATGAGCGTCTGCTTTGCGGACAGCAATCAGCTTATAGGCGGAAACCGGGATTTGGTCGAGAAATGGCTGGATAATTATTCTTCTAAGAGCTCAAAAATCACTCCGCGGACATTGGATCGTGTCCGTAGCCTGAGATATAAAAGCCAGGGATGGTTATCGGTCGATGTCCGGACTTTTATGCATAAAATGATGAGCACCATCCAGCGTCATTGGGAAGGAAAACGTTTTGAAGGATTAAAATCCATGGAGGATGTAAATTTCTCCATGAAAATAGAACAGGACATAAAATTTTCCGGCGCTGCCATGTTTAGTAACCATGAAACGGCAAAGTTATTTAAAGAGGCAATAAAGGGCTGGATTGCCACTGCAAAACTGGCGGTAAGCCAGGAACGCAAAGCTGTGGATGTTTTAAACAAGATTCGGGTGGACAGCCATGGCAATCAGGTATCGGTAAGATTTACCATGACCCGTGAAGATGTGGAAACCTTGAAAAACAGTCGTCCAGATTTGGCGCTCCAATAGCTACATTTTGCAGCTCCATCTGAGGTCAGGATTACGAATAAGATAAAAGATAAAAACCTGTCTGGCCAGGGGACAGGAAAAAGGATAAAGCTGAAAGCAGAAATTCATCTGGCGGTTACAAATTGTTAATTCGCGGGGTTCGAATGATTAAATTCAGTCTGGTTTGTTCATCATCGACTGCCAGAACCTTATACATATTTTCCTTTCCCATAGGTGGTTATGGATTTTCCTATCCTGATATTCATTTATACATTATAAATTGAATTTAATCAATTTGTATCAGAGATGGCGGTCTTATAGATAAATCCCAAATTTATCCGGAAAAATTGAGGAAACCACCACTTATTGAATGGTTCCGCTATGTCAGATTCCGATAAATCCTTTGGTGATTTTCCATCCCCGATCAGGCTTTCTACCTGGCTCTGCATAGTTTTTATATAGTGGATCATATTGTCGATATCGTCTAATCCGCCGATATCACCGTGCCCCGGTATTATCTTTTCGATATCAAATTTTTTCAAGGTGTCCAATATCTGAAGCAAGGTATCGGGAGATCCGTCTGCTAAATAGGGATGCATGCCAATAAAGACCAGATCACCTGTAAACAGAATTTTATCCTCAGGCAAGTACATAACAACATCATCAACTGTATGACCGTTTTTGAAAGAAATCAATACAACCTTTTTTTGAGTGCCTTTAATAATCAATGTATCGTTGAAGGTACTATCCGGCAGAGTTGTCCGAAGTATAGGGTGTGATTCTATTATTGCTTCATAATAACCAATCCACATCAACAGACCCAGACTTTTGGCACTATCTTGCTCCGTACTATAATTTTCTCTAAGCTCTTCAAGTGTTTTTTGTGAATAACCTTTTTCCTCTTCGATTGTTTTGGGTTCATTTTCTTTAATCATTTCCCTGGTCTTCGGAGTGCTGATAATTCGGGCCTCAGGCAAAAAAACCTGGTTTCCCCTGATATGGTCATTATGGTAGTGGCTATTAACTACAAACTTCACCGGATTTTCGGTTAAATTTCTGGCTGCCTTGAGCAGATCTTCTGCTGCCAAGGGAGAAAGAAATGTATCAAATATCAGAGTCTCTTCACCAAGATCTACTATGCCTGCATTACATATGGCATGACCTCCGATAGAATGAATAGCAGCATAAACACCTTCGGAGACGTTCTCGATATGGAAATGTTGGGATTTGAAATTCTGAGCAAAAGTTTTATCGCTCAATTGTACACTAATTAAATTTGAAAAAATGAAAAAAATAAAAATAAGTAGAATCAAATATCTGTGCATATCTTATACCTCTAAGAACTTGATAAGATAAATATCCCTGTTAAATTTTATAATCATTATTAAGGACTTTTAATTATGATCCACTATAAATATAATGGTGCAGTATTTTCATAAACAAGTTTTTTACAAGGCTAATAACAAATTCCTCCATTCAAAAGAACAGCTGGATAAATTTATTGTTTGCAAAATGATATATTCTTAATAAAAATCTTTACTGTCAATGTGGGTACTAAAGATTGAATTGACAAATTAATAAATAGTTTGTAATATCAGACAAGACTTCTGATTTAGTTATATCTAAGCTAGTATGGGTTTATTCAAATAGAATATCTTGTTTCAAGGATGATAATCCCATGACTAAAATATATCGATTTCTTCAGCACATCGTTTTTATTGGCCTGATTTCCACCACCTTTGCCTATTCCCAGGAAAATAATCATCTTTTTAACCACGTTACAGTTGAGCAGGGTTTATCCCAGAGTACCATAAATTGCATTTTTCAGGATTCACAGGGATTTTTGTGGTTTGGTACTCAGGATGGATTAAATAAATATGACGGCTACACCTTTGAAATATTTAAACATAATCCCCTGGACACGAATAGTATTTCACATAATTGGATTTGGGATGTATTTGAAGACCGTTCCGGCAATTTATGGATCGCTACCTGGAGGGGTTTGAATAAATATAATCCAAGCTCCGGCAAAATCAGCAGATTTCTTCCGGATGAGAATAATCCGCACAGTATCAATAATTACCGACCTACCGCTATTCGGCAAGATAAGAGCGGCAATCTGTGGATTGCCACCTGGGGTGGCGGATTGAACCTGTATAATCCGATCGATAATTCATTTCATTTCTTTAAATTCGATGCTCAAAACGATTACAGTCTAAGTAATAACTTCATTCGAACGCTTTTCACAGATGATGAGGGTATCTTATGGATCGGGACCTGGGATGGTTTATGCTGTGTCAATCCTGAAAGTCTTCAAGCTGGAGTGAAATTTATCTGTTATCTTGCAGATCCAAAAGATCCCCATAGTTTAAGTGGTAATAAAATAGTTTCAATTAAATCCGATGAAAGGGGAAATATCTGGGTTGGAACCATGGAAAATGGTTTAAACCGGTTTGACTTGAATACTAAAAAATTTACCCGTTTTATGCATAATCCACTCAATAATGGAAGCATCAGCAGCAATAATATTAGTTCAATTTTTAAGGATGGTCACGGAAACTTATGGATAGCTACCCAGGATATCGGACTCAATCGTTACCTTCCTTCTCAAAACAGTTTTATTCATTATACATATGATGCCGGAAATGAGAAAGGTTTAAGCTCCAATAATCTGAGTGCACTATATGAGGATAAATCCGGAATCCTGTGGATTGGCACAGTCACCAATGGTTTAAATAAATTAAATTTAAAGAGAAAAAAATTTTCCCTCTACAGCCATTCTAAAAATAATAAACATTCCCTAAGCGGCAACCTAGTTCGCTGTTTTTTTAATGATCAAAAAGGTTATATATGGATAGGAACTGCCGAGAATGGATTGAACCGTTTAGATCCGTCAACCGGACAATTTCAGCATGCTCAACATGATCCCAATAATTTATTTAGTATCAGTCATAATAATATTCAGGCGATAGCAGCTGACGAATACGGTAATCTATGGATCGGAACTTTTGGCGGAGGGGTAAACCGGTTTGAGACCAAATCCGGGAAATTTGAACATTTTAAACATGATCCCACCGATGATCAAAGTATCAGCTCAAATTATATCGAAGCTCTTTTATTGGATAATCAGGGTTCATTATGGATTGGGACCTCAGATAAAGGTTTGGACAGATATTTAATAGAATCAAAAAAATTCGACCATTATAAATTTGATCCTGGCGATCCCTACAGTATTTCCACTGATTACATCCTTTCACTTTTTCAAGACAGCAAGGGGACTTTATGGATAGGAGGATGGGGTGGTGGCTTAAATCAATTCAATGCAAAAAATAACAGATTCATTCGATACATTCACAATCCTTCGGATCCCCGCAGTTTATGTGATAATATTGTCAATTCAATATATGAGTCACATACAAACGGAAAGCCCATTCTTTGGATTGGAACCTCCGGTGGATTATCATACATGAATTTAGAAGAATCCACAATCGGCAAATTTCATCATTTATTCGAAAGTGACGGTCTACCCAATCAACACATCTATGGTATTTTAGAAGACATGCGGGGTAATTTATGGTTCAGTACCAATAAAGGAATATCCAAATTTACACCTTTCAATTCTTTTAAAAATTACGGTATTGAAGACGGATTACCCAGTGACGAATTTTCCGGCGGTGCTTATTATAAAAGTCAGGACGGAAAATTATATTTTGGTTGTCCTAAGGGGTATATCACCTTTAACCCAGATAGCATTAAAGACAATAACTATATACCTCCCATAGTTATAACGTCCTTTAAGAAATTTAATAAAACAGTAAATATGGAAGGTCATATCTCAAAAGTGGTAGAACTATATCTGTCTTACAATGATTATGTTTTTTCTTTTGAGTTTTCGGCCTTGGATTACACAGCTCCCAGCAAAAATAAGTACGCATATAAAATGGAGGGATTTGATAATGACTGGATTCATACTGATTTTAAAAGGCGTTATGCTTCTTATACAAACTTGGATCCGGGAACCTATTTTTTTAGGGTTAAAGGATCCAATAGTGATGGTATCTGGAATGAAAAAGCTACTTCGCTGAAAATCATCATCGCACCTCCCTTCTGGCAGACCTGGTGGTTTAGAATAATAGTAGGTACTTTACTCTTATGCCTAGTCTTTTTGGCTCATTTTTACCGGGTACGTCATTTACAAAAATCTAAAATAAAACAAATAGAATTTTCCAATAAACTGATTGAATCACAGGAGGCCGAGAGAAAACGAATTGCCTCAGAGTTACACGACAGTCTGGGACAAAACCTTCTTATTGCCACTAACGAATTACAGCAGTTAAAACAGAATAAAAATGATTTAGAAAAAGGATTGGATGAACTAAGCTCAATCATAAAAGAATCGATCAATGAAGTACGCGAAATTTCACATAATTTGCATCCCCATCTTCTGGATCGTTTAGGAATCACCAAAGCAATCGAATCCATGATCAATAAAATGTCCCGTGCCACAAATATCAAGTTTGATACTAAAATTGAAAATATCGATCATGTACTTCCAAAAAAATCTGAGATACATTTTTATAGAATAATTCAAGAAGCTATGAACAATATTCTTAAACACTCCGAAGCTAATTCATCCTCAGTTACCATAAAGAAAGCCGGAAATCAAATTCGGACTATTCTTAAAGATAATGGGAGGGGGTTTCAAACCGGAACCCCAATGAAGGAGGGTATAGGACTTAAAGATATGGAAGAACGCACCAGAATTATTTCAGGAAGCTTTCATATTTCAAGTAAACCTGGTTTAGGTACCGAAATTATCATTAGTGTACCGATTTCAAAAGAGGTGCAAATAATCTATGGCCGATAAAATCAAAATACTAATAGCCGATGATCATCCCATCTTTCGACAGGGAATTATCAAAATCGTCGAGCAGGATCCAACTTACCAAATTGTAGATCAATGCGGTGATGGTAATGAACTTATCGAAAAAATTGAAGAATTGAATCCTGATATTGTAAGCATTGATATATCCATACCGGGAATGAGTGGATTGGAAGTCGTCCGGGAATCGCTGAGAAAGAAGTTCTCAGTCGATTTTATCATACTGACTATGTATAAGGATGAAGAATATTTCAATGAAGCAATGAGTTTAGGCGTAAAGGGTTATTTGTTAAAGGATAATGCGGTGAAAGATCTGTTAAATTGTCTGAAAACCGTTTCACAGGGGAATCATTTTATTTGTCCGGAGCTCTCCAATCTACTATTAGAGCGCAATACAAAAATACATTCACTGGTGCACACAAATCCCGGTCTGGCAGATCTTACAAACTCAAAAAAGAAAATTCTTAAATTAATTGGTCAAAATAAAACCAGCAAAGAAATGGCAGACGAATTATATCTCAGCATTCGCACTGTGCAGAACCACCGCAATAATATTGCGCAAAAGTTGGGATTAAAAGGACATCATAAATTGTTGCAGTTTGCTCTTGAGAATAAAGCCTATCTATAGAACACGGATAATGGGGATTTTAAAGTTTAGCACTGATTTTAATTCTTTATATTTTTCAAAGAGTATATCAATAATTATATTAACATTTGATCCTCTCGCTTATAGCTATCAGCTATTAATTGTGTCAAAAAATTGATAATTGTTCATTAATCATTGATCTATGAAATCCGGTCTCCCGTCTCCGTTTTGCAGCATTCCCACTAAGTACTTCTACTCTTAAAATTAAGCACAATCCTCCCCTAAAAATGAGCATTCCGCTCTATTTACAAATTGGACAAGATTCTTTAAACTTAAACCAGTGAAACCAATACTGGATACCCACTTTATGACTGTCATGATTGTTGATGATAATCCCAAGATGCGCTTACACCTCAAATTATTGTTGGAAAGACACCTGGCAAATAATGATAAAATCTGTGAATGCTCAGATGGCGGTGAGGCCATTAAAATGTACCATCAAACAGAGCCCGACTGGGTTCTGATGGATGTGGCCATGGAACCCGTTAATGGATTAACTGCCACCGAGGCGATTATCAAGTCTCACCCGCAGGCGAAAATTGTCATTGTGACCCAATACGATGATCCCGAATATCGGGAGGCTGCTAAAAATACCGGTGCCCGTGCTTATGTGCTTAAGGAAGATCTGCTTGATATTCCGGGAATTGTCAAAAGTGTTTTTTAACTGAATATAAAATACGGAGAATAATCATGAAAAATTTATTCTCACTTATCATCATCAGTACCTTATTTTTAATTGATTTAACACCCGCACAGCTTGCCGGACATTATCAGATAGGTCCGGGTGGCGATTTTCTCACTTTTACTGAAGCAATTGACAGCCTGGTTTCTCAGGGCGTATCTGACTCGGTTATTTTCGATGTTCAAACCGGCACTTACCATGAACAATTTGTGATTCCGGAAATCAGCGGTACCAGTAATACCAACACCATTACATTCCAATCCCAGGCTGGCGTGGCAGACAGTGTGGTCTTATGGGACTCTACCACCCAAACCAATAATTATGTGGTGAAATTGGATGGTGCCGATTATATCGCCTTCAAACATTTGACGCTCGAATCCCACAGTGTAGACTATGGAAGAATCTTTGACCTGGAAAATAACGCCCGTTACAATTCGATCACGAATAGTATTTTAAACGTTCTCACCAGCGGTTCATCCACCAATAACCTGGCCACCATTTTTTCTCCCGAAATTTATAACCAAAATTCTTGTGATAATTTATTGGTTAGCAACAACACTTTCAACCAGGGATATGGCATCTTTTTGCAAAATCACTCAAACTATCCGGCAGGTAGCACCAGAATTTTGAATAATACCTTTAATAACATGAGGCATGGTATCTATCTTAGGAATCATGTGGCACCGCTGGTTTCAGGAAACACTGTTCTGGTAAACTGGTCATCGGGGAGTGGTATTATTATAGCAACGTGTCCGGGTGCATTAAAAGTAACAAAGAACCGGGTTAAGATTGTCAGATATGAAGGTATCCAGATCGATGGTTGCCTGGGATCTTCCGGAGGGCGAGGATTGATTGCCAATAATTTTGTCCGAGCAGGAACACCAACCTATGGTTCTGTGCATCCACTTTTAGTAAGTGGAAATTCACACTATCAGGATATTTATCATAATACCATTATCTTTGAGTCTGCTGGATTCACAGGCGGTTATGGCCTTGGGGTAAATTCCGGAGGTAACAATATAAGATTACAAAACAACTGTGTTTTTACGCCAGACGATAGTCGGCCATATATCATAGAAACTCCAGCAGCTATTACAGTTTCGGATTATAATAATATCTATTCAGCCGGTAATTTTCTGGTTTATTGGGGAGGTACCGGATGTCCGGATCTGGATTCGCTGCAAAATATCAGTAGTATGGACCAGAACTCTCTATCCATCTATCCCAATTTTCCAGACATGAATGCACCGTACACTACTCATCACTGGTTGGATGGTGCCGGAACGCCACTGCCGGAGGTCACCGAAGATATCGATGGCAATCCACGTGATCCAGACTATCCTGATATCGGCTGCTGCGAATACAACTCAAATCAAAATTCCACAACGTATGCAGGATCGTTGAGCATCGGAAGCAGTGGCGATTTCGGGAGTTTTGCAGAAGCGTTGGATTCCCTCATCTGGCGGGGTATATCTGGCTCGGTAACTATCAATTTCTTAAACGGTACCTATCAAGAAAGGGTTCTTATCAGGAGCATCCCGGGTACCTCCGGGCAGAATTCACTGGTTTTCCAATCCCAAACCGGAAATGCGGATGACGTCATCCTCACCGATAGCGCAACCACCGCTGAAGATGATTACCTGGTCAAATTATACGGAAGTCGACATCTGACCTTCCGCAATATGACCTTTTCGGCCACCGGACCCTCTTATGCCCGGTCTTTCCATTTTTACGGGCATAATCCAAATATCAATATCTTGAATAATATTATTAACGGAACATCAACCGGAGGAAGAGTGATTGCCGGAAGCGCCCGCACCGATTCGGTATTAATCATTGGAAATGTCTTTAACAGTGGAAGCGGAATTGAATTATTTGGATCGGACTACTATTACCGGCCTACTAAGACCAGAATAATTGGTAATGTTTTCAATAATGTAGGTGTCGGTATCCGCCTGGATGCCCATCATGCCCCGCTGATTGAGAACAATGAAATTCATGAAACTTCAATTACCGGCGATGGAATTCTTTTGGGTGGTTGTTATGGGGCATTAAAAGTTCTTAAAAACAGAATATACTTTCGGTCATATTCCGGTATTACCATTTCTGGATGTGAAAGTAGTGCCAGTGAACGGGGACTGATTGCTAATAATTTTGTTAAAAACACCGGACCATCCACTAGTTATCTTCGTGGGATACAAAT
>Ga0315555_1001482_pt1 | contig 16948 bp, 15 predicted proteins | sample SalMarSW160380MG_FD_202113 | JGI IMG/M metagenome (GOLD analysis project Ga0315555, IMG submission 202113) | Salt marsh sediment microbial communities from the Plum Island Ecosystem LTER, Massachusetts, United States - Salt Marsh Sediment SW1603-80 ... | reverse complement strand
ATAGCGGTGACCATGTTCGTTATGAAGGTGGACAACGTGATGCCCCGCACCAGGCTGCGCGCGGCCGCACGGCTGGTGGGCAGCACCGTGGAGCTCGCGGCGTCCGACGCGGTGATGAAGGGCGGCGAGAGGGCGGTGCTGTACGATCAGAAGCTCGCGACCATCACGGTGAGGACGGGGACCGACCTGTTCGGCGAGGAGGAGGAGCAGGGCACGCTGATAAGGAAGTCCCTGCCACCCGGCGTCGAGCTGCTGGAGGTCGAGGGCGTCCACTCGGAACAGGACAGGGCGCTCGTGGTCATCTCCCCCTCGGGAAGGATGTCTCCTCACGCCGTCCACCTCCGCAATTCCGCGGGACGTATGACGGTGGAGATATACGGCGTGACCGGAAAAGTGCGGTATCACAATGAAGAAGTCCGTCTCAGGCAGTTCACACGGGAGACTATCGATGGAGGGTAAGAAAAGCGGATTCACCCTGGTCGAGGTGGTCGCCGCGACAGTGGTGCTTGGAATGCTGGTGATCCCGCTGCTCGGCGCGAGGAACAGGACGGTGGCGGGAGCGTCGAAGAGCGCGATCGAACTCATGGTGGCTCAGCTCGCGGCCTCGAAGCTCAGCGAGCTGGTGTCCGTGCCGCTGGAGGACATCGAACGGTCCGGAGACTTCGAGGACGCGCCCGGCTGCTCGTGGGATATCTCCGTCGAGCCGGAGGACATGGGCGCGAGCGAGGAGGAACTCGAGGAGCCCGTGGACGAGGTCGTGGAGCCGTACCTGTATCGGGTAAAGCTTGTGGTGAAGTATCCGGTCCGCTCGAAGCAAGGCGGGATTGCCAGCGTGTCCGTTACCACCCTGGTGTTCAAGAGGGAGAGCGAAGAAGAAGAAGGAGAAGAAGTGGAGGAGGTCGCGGAGTGAGGAAGGGGTTCACGCTCATCGAGGTGATCGCCGCGGTCGCGGTGGCGGCGCTCATCGTCACGGCCGTGTACGGCGTAGCCGCCACCACGATCTCGGCCCAGAAGCGCATCGAAGAGGTGCTGAGCGTGCGGAAGGAAGGGGCAGCCATCCTTGACCTGATCTCCGAGGACCTGCTCGGAGCGGTGCACAGGGACAAGGCGCAGGCGTTCATCTTCGGGGAGGAGATCGATCCGAAGTCCGTGAGTTTTGTCAGCATCGCCTGGGAACCGAAATCGGGGAGGAGAACGCTGGGCGAAATCGGGTACAATTTCGAAAGGACGGACAGCAGTCTGGTGCTCTACCGGCGGTTCGGCACGGTAAACGAAAGCATCTCGGACGGGGGAGAAGAGATTCTAGTGAGTGATGCGATAGAATCCTGGAAGATCGAGGTCTTCGACGGCGAGGAATGGCACGATACGTGGGAGACCACGAAGTCTCTCCCGATAGCCGTGAAGGTAGAGTTCTCTCTCGCCGTGCCGGACAGGGATCCGATCACGTTCACAAGAGAAGCGGCGATTCCCTCGAGCAATCTCCTTCCTCCCGCCAAGCTGCCCGAGATCGAGGAGGCGCCGCTGTGAAGAGGCTGGCAATTCTCGGTTCCACCGGCTCGATCGGTCGGACGACGCTGAGGGTCGTCTCCGAATCGAGCGGCCGCTATACGGTGGAGACCCTCGCTGCGAACGACAACTGGAAGCTGATCTCTGAGCAGGCCCGGGAGTTCCGTCCGGCACGTCTGGCGATGAGCAGCGCAGAGGCCGCGGGCGAGCTGAAGAAGGAACTGGCACCGGACGTCGAGCTGCTGTCCGGCCCGGACGCGCTGGAGGCGGCGATCAGGTCGAGCGAAGCCGATCTGGTGGTGAGCGCGGTGTCCGGAGCGGTGGGTCTTGCCCCGACGCTGGCGACGCTGGATACGGGAAGGGATATCGCGCTGGCCAATAAGGAATCGATCGTGATGGCGGGCTCGCTGGTGATGCAGAAGGCGTCCGACACCGGCAGTACCGTCATTCCGGTGGACAGCGAGCACTCCGCGATCTTCCAGGCTATGCGGGGGGAGAAGCGTGATCACGTCCGGAGGATCATGCTCACCGCGTCGGGGGGACCGTTCAGGACCGCGTCGAGGCGGCACATGGCCAGGGTCACTCCCCGTGAGGCACTCGAGCATCCGACGTGGGGCATGGGAACGAAGATCACGATAGATTCCGCTACGATGATGAATAAGGCGTTGGAGATCGTGGAGGCGAAATGGCTGTTCGGTCTCGAGGTGTCACAGATAGACGTGGTGGTCCATCCGCAGTCGGTGGTCCATTCCCTCGTGGAGTACTGCGACGGGTCCACCATCGCCCAGATGGGGTACCCCGACATGGCGGTGCCGGTCCGGTTCGCGCTGGCCTACCCGGAGCGAGAGAAGGCGAATGCGAAGCGTCTCGATCTGCCCGATATAGAATCTCTCACGTTCCACCGGCCTGACTTCGAGAGATTTCCCGCTCTGCAGCTCGGGTACCGGGCCGCGGAGGAGGGCGGATCCATGGGCGCGGTGATGAACGCGGCGAACGAAGTGGCGGTCCGGGCGTTCCTGGAGAGCAGGATCGGATTCCTCGACATCGTCGAGATCGCCGAGCGGGTCATGGACCTGCACCGGGTGGTCCACCCGTCGGAAGTCGCCGAGATCATGGAAATCGATTCCTGGGCCAGAAAGGAAGCCGAGAAGTGTACGATCAGATGATAGTGCTGGCGGCCGTGATGCCGTGGATCGAGAAACCGTTCCAGCTGGGGGCGGTGGTTGTCGGGGTCGGGTTCCTGGTGTTCGTGCACGAGCTCGGACACTTCCTTCTGGCGAAGATGCAGGGGGTGCGGGTGGAGCGGTTCGCGCTCGGCCTGGGCAGGAAGCTCGTCGGGTTCACCTGGGGAGAGACCGAGTACGCGCTGTGCCTCATCCCGTTCGGCGGATACGTCAAGATGGCCGGGGAGTATCCGGACCAGGAGCGGGAGGGAGCGGATGACGAATTCTATTCGAAACCTCCGGGAAGGCGGGCGCTGATAGTGGTGGCCGGCGTCGTGACGAACGCGATCGTCGGGGTCCTTGTATTCATCTGTGCGTTCCGGCTCGGAGTTCTTCTCAACGCCCCGGAAATCGAGCCGGTGCTGGGCGGCCCCGCGTGGACCGCGGGCCTGAGGGAAGGGGACATCATTCTCGAGGCCGACGGATCGAAGATAAACAGCATCACGGACCTGGCGCACGTGGTGATGGTATCGGAGGGGGGCGTGGCGCTGAAGATTCAGCGCGGAGACGAGGTGTTTGTCGAGCACGTGGTCCCGGAGAAGGACCAGGAGTACGGCATCAAGACCATCGGCGTGGAGACCCGTGCCGCGATGACAATCGGCGCGTTCCTGACGAAGAAGAGCCCGCTGCTTATCGCCGAAGACGTCTCCGACTGGGGACGGCTGTGTCGCGAGCTGACCGGGGCCGGCGACCCGTCTCCAGCGAAGAGGCTCTGGGAGCTCCTGTCCGACGATGCCAGGACGGCGGCGCGTGCCGCCGGAGAGCATCCCGGGAACGCGGACCGGGCAGTGGTGCTGAAGGGCATCAACTGCGCCATGGGAAGGCCGGATTTCTACCGGCGGGAGAGCTTCGCCGGCGTCACGCTTGCGAAAGATGTCCGGGAGAGAATCGAGGGCGGGCTCGACGAGCTGGACGTGACGGAAATACTGGAACTCAACCGGCGGCTGATCGAGCTCTCCTTCCCGGGCAACGTGGCGGAGCTTTCCGGGCAGGAGCGGGCCGGCTTTCGGAAGGGCGATACCGTGCTGGCCGCTGGAGGAGAGAAGCTCGTCTCCTGGTCGCACTTCAGACGTGTCACGAAGGAGAATCCGGGAACACCCCTCGAGATAATGCTTCGCCGTAAGGCCGCGGGCGAAGATGACGTCGAGACGGTCATTGCGGTACCCATGCCGCTCGGGGGATGGAGTCCGGGCTGCGTCTCCGGAAACGACCTGTACGTCGAAAGCGTAAGAAACGGCACGGTGGCATCGGCCGCGGGAATCAAGGCGGGGGACCGCATCGTCGCCCTCAACGGACAGCCGACCGGCGGAGGAAACAGGTTCCGGGAGGCGGTCGGCGCATCGGGAGGGAAGACGATCACGGTGGGGGTGGACCGGGACGGTAGCCGGATGAGCTTCCAGATGACTCCGGAGACCGACACGATCGAGAAACGGGCCCTCATCGGCGTGATGTTCAGGCTGGAACCCGTTGTCGGAGAGGTGCTGCCGGGATCCCCCGCAGAGAGAACCGGTCTGCGTGCCGGTGACGTGCTGCTCTCTCTCAAGCTCCAGGGCTCCGGCGCGGAAGAGGAGATCGAAACGTGGAATCAGTTCGACGGCCGCGTCAATCACGGCGGCGGCAGGGCGATGACGCTCTCTTGGAGCCGGAACGGGAAGGCGCTCGGCGGGACTCTCGTTCCGGAATACGATCCCTCCAGGACCTCCGGCATGCTGGGCCTGAGACCGGAGATGAAGCTCAAGCTGACACGGCTCGGCCTGTTCGAGTCGATCTGGTACGGGATAAAGAGTTCCTACGCGATGGGGAAACGAGTGATCGGCACGATATACGGCCTGCTCAGCCTGAAGGTTTCCCCCAAGGTCGTGGCGGGACCGGTGCTTCTGCCGGTGATGGGCATGTGGTTCGTGGAGAGAGGGCTCGGCACGTTTCTGTACTTCCTGGGGATGATCGGTATAAACTTCGCGATCGTGAACCTTCTCCCGCTTCCGGTCGTCGACGGCGGCGTGCTGCTGCTGATAGGCGTCGAGAAGCTCAGGGGGAAGCCGCTTTCCCTCAAGAGCCAGACCATCATTCAGCAGGTCGGGGTGGCCATACTCGTCGCCATCTTCCTGCTCATAACCATTCAGGACGTCGGGCGGTTGAGTTCTCTGTTCGGGGGCTGAGACACCGGGATGAGCGCTAACGCGGATTACGTGGATCTGTACCGCCGGATGGTCCTCATCCGCGCGTTCGAGACCCGCGTGCACCGGCTGCTCTCGACGGGGGCGATTCACGGGACCTCGCACCTCTGCGCCGGGCAGGAGGCGGTGGCGGTCGGCGCCTGCGCGGACCTGCGCCCGGATGACCTGGTGGTGAGCAACCACCGCGGACACGGACATTTTCTCGCCAAGGGAGGCGACCCGAACCGGATCATGGCCGAGCTGTGGGGAAAGCAGGATGGCTACAGCCGGGGAAGAGGAGGCAGCCAGCACATGGCATGCAGGGGAATCGGATTCCTCGGATCGAACGGGATTACCGGCGGCGGTATCCCGGTCGCGACCGGGGCGGCGCTTGCCGCCCGGATGCGGGGGATGGATTCAGTGGTGCTATGCTTCTTCGGGGATGGCGCCGCCAACCAGGGCACGTTCCACGAGTCGCTCAACATGGCGGCGGTGTGGGATCTGCCCGTCGTGTACCTGTGCGAGAACAACCTGTATGCGATGTCCACCCCGATGACGGAATCCACCTCGGTGAGAGACATCGCCTCGCGCGCGGCGGCCTACGACATGCCCGGACGGGTCGTCAAGGGAAACAACGTGCTCGTCGTCAGGGACGCCGTCGCCGAAGAGACGAAGCGGATCAGGTCGGGCGGCGGGCCATCGCTCATCGAGTGCAAGACCTATCGGATCCACGGCCATTCGAGAAGCGATCCGTGCGACTACCGCCCGGCCGAGGAAGAGGAGCTCTGGGCGAAGCGGGACCCGATACCGCTCTTCGAAAAGGTGCTCCGGGAGCAGGGGCTGCTCGACGGGGCCGGTGCGGAGACGATCGGGAAGGAGCAGGAGGCCGTGGTGGATGACGCGGTGGCGTTCGCGGAGAAGAGCGCCTTGCCCGACCCGGCCGAGCTCGAAGGAGCGCAGTACGCATGAAGGGGCTTATGAGTATTGACCGGCGGCAGCGTATTCCTTCGCTCATTCTCGGCGCCCATGGATGCGGATATGGCGCCTCCCCCTCGACAGGGCTCGGGGCCCTGAGCCTGCCGAAGGGCGAGGGCGCGGTTCGACGGACCAAGGAAGGGCCTTCGGCCTGTCCGCCGAACCACGAACCCGCTCAGGAAAACCCTGCCACCGGTCAAGCCTCGTGCGGGGCGAACCATGACTGAAAGGTACTGTTCCGAGGCGCTCCGCGACGCGCTTGCCGAAGAGATGCGCAGGGACGAGCACGTGTTTCTCCTCGGCGAGGACATCGCCGGCTACGGCGGGGCGTTCGGTGTGACGAAGGGGCTGTTCGACGAGTTCGGGGCCGCGCGGGTGAGAAACACGCCCATCTCCGAGGGGAGCTTCACCGGCATCGCCGTCGGCGCGGCGCTGATGGGGATGCGTCCGGTCGTGGAGATCATGTTCATGGATTTCATTACGCTCGCCTTCGATCAGATTGTGAACCAGGCGGCGAAGTTTCGTTTCGCCTACGGCGAGCCGGTGCCGATGGTGGTCCGGACGCCGACCGGAGGCAGGAGGGGATACGGCCCGACCCATTCCCAGAGCCTGGAGGCGATGTTGGCTGCGGTACCGGGGCTGAAGGTGGTCGCGCCGTCGAACCCGTTCGACGCGAAGGGCCTTCTCAAGGCGTCGATACGGGACGACAACCCGGTGATATTCGTCGAGAACAAGACGCTGTACCCGCAGAGGGCCGCGATACCGGATGAGGACTACACCGTTCCGATCGGCAAGGCGGCGGTGGTCCGGGAGGGAACGGACGCGACCGTGGTCGCGTACTCCCGCATGGTGCAGGAAGCGCTCATTGCGGCCGAATCTCTCGCCGAAAAGAGCGTGCAGATAGAGGTCGTGGACCTCAGAACACTGAAACCGATGGATATGGACACAGTCGCGGCATCGGTCGAGAAGACCGGCCGGCTGGTGGTTGCCGAGGAAGGCCCCGCCCCGGGCGGAATCGCCGGAGAGGTTGCACTCGGCGTCTTCGAGCGGGCGTACTACAGCCTGGACGCGCCGGTGAAGCGGGTTGCGGCGGCGGACCGTCCGATACCCGCCAGCCCGGTTCTCGAGGAGGCCACCCTTCCCGGCGCGAAGGAGATCGCCCTGGCCGTCGCGCAGACACTGGAGGACGCGAATGAGTGAGAATGTGGAGAGCTCGATCAAGGAGATGATCGTCGAGAGGCTGTTCCTCGACGTGGCCCCGGACGACATCGGCGACGAGGACCATCTCATGGAAAAGTACGACATAGACTCCGTGAGACTCTTCGAGATCGTCATCGGCATCGAGGAGGTCTTCGGCGTCGTTATCGACGAGGCGGACTTCGACGTCGAGGTGTTCAAGGACGTGAAGTCAATCGCCGAATACGTCAGGACCAAACAGGCCAGGTAGTGGAACCCGTAACAATCACGTCCTCGAGCGGCGAGCTGTTCGGAATGTACCACCCCGCCGACCGTGACGATCTCGTTGTGGTGATGTGCCCGCCGTTCGCGGAGGAGAAGAAGACCAGCTATCGCACCTTTCACGAACAGGCCGCGGCGCTGGCGGCGGCCGGGGTCCCCTCGCTCCGATTCGATTACTCCGGCACGGGAGACAGCCAGGGAGACTTCCGGGAGAGTACGATCGGTCGCTGGCTGGAGGACGTCGCGGCCGCGAGCGATTTCGCCCGTTCGAAGGCGAAGGCGGAAAAGATATGCCTGCTGGGGCTCAGGCTGGGCAGCTCGATCGCCGCGTGCTGTCCCAGCGATCGGTTGGTCCTGTGGCAGCCTCTCATGGAGCCGGCGACGTATCTCAGGGCCAACGTGAAGAAGCAGGCGATGAGGCAGAAGATGATCGGTGGCGGTTCCGGACCCGCGGCTGGAGAGATCGACGGCTACGTCGTGACCGACGCCCTTGCGGAATCCATTTCCATGATGAGGGTGGAACTGGTGCACAGCGACTGTCTTCTGGTGCAGGTCTCCTACACGGAGAAGGTGCTCGCGGAGTACGCGCCGTATCGGGAACGGGAGGGTATAGAGCTGCGCGCGGTGCGGATGGAGCCGTTCTGGAGCCGCCTCGGACGGGTGGACGCCGGTCCGCTCATCCGCCTGACGGCGGAGTGGATCGCCGGAGGCGGGGCCACAGCAGGACGGTAACGGACGCGCCGACCGCGTTGGCGACCGCGTCCCATCCGGACGCGAATCTTCCCGGCACGTACGCCTGGTGCAGCTCGTTGAGCACCCCGTACGCGGCACAGAAGAGGGCGATCAGAACCAGCGATCCGGTCCCCGGGCTTCGTACCGCGCGGCAGAAAAGCAGTGCCAGGATGGCGTACGCGGCCGCGTGGGCGACCTTGTCCATACCGTACGGCATCCCCACCGGAATCTCTTCGGACGGCAGAGAAGAGACGAAGAAGAGGGAGACCGCGTACGCTGCGACGAGGGTCCATCTCAACGCTCTCAACCGAACAGCCTTTCCCTGAGAACTCTCCAGGCCGCTCCCAGCGCCCCGCCGCTCGGTCTGATGGTGAGCGTGAGGAAGTTCTTCTCGTCCATGTGGTCGCCGGCGGCGCGCATCACGTCCTCCGCGGTGACCTGGTTCAGCAGGTCGACGTACCGGGTATCGAACTCGTATCCCAGACCGCATGACTCGTAAAACGCCAGGTAGTCGGCTATCTGGGAACAGCTCTGCCGGCTCCTCCGGTAGCTTCCGGCAAGGTACGTTTGCGCGTCATGCAGCTCCTCAGCGGTGATGGGCGCACGCTTCACCTTGCGGACCTCCTCCAGAAGAAGGTCCGCCACCATCGGTATGCTGCGCGCGGATACCCCGGCGTGGAGGAGAAACGCGCCTCCCAGCGCTCTCGGGTAGTAGGTCGCTCCCGTCGTGTAGGCCAGCCCCCGTTCCTCGCGGATAGTCTTCCACACCCGTGAGCCGAACGGGTTTCCCAAAACGGCGCTCAGTATCTGCAGCGGAAACAGGTCGCGGCTGGTGATCGAGGGAACCCTCCAGGCGAGCGCGACGGCCGCCGCGGGCCACGGCTTTATCTCGTCCAGGCCGGTCGGCCGGCCTATCGGGGTGTACTCCGGCAGGTCCACTCGGGACGATCCCGATGACCGCAGCCCTCCGAAGGCCGCTTCCGCCCCGGCCGCGGCGTCTTCAGGGGTGATATCCCCCACGATGGCGAGCACCATGTTGTCCGCGCCGTAGAATCTCTCGTGAAACGTCCGGATATCCTCGATCGAGATCGCGAGGATGTCCTCCTCCTCCCCCGAGGGCAGCCGGCTGTAGGGGTGATCCTCCCAGAGCGCGAGGGCGCCGACACGGGCCAGATAGCTCATCATGGAATCCTGTTCGCGGCGCACGCGGGTGGTCATCTCCCGGCGGGTCCGTTCGATCTCCTCTTCGTCGAAGTTGGGGTCGGTGATCGCGTCCCTCAGGAGTGCCAGCGCGGTCTCGAATTCGTCCGGCAGCGTTTCGAAGTTGAGGCAGGCCTCGTCCGCGTCGGCCCGTCCGCCCATGTCTATCCCGAGCGATTCCAGAAGAAAGCTGGTCTGCTGGAGCGACCGGCCCGCCGCGCCTTTCAGCAACAGTTGCCGGGTCATGGACGCCAGCCCGCTTCGGCCCGACGCTTCCCGGGTCGAGCCGGCCCGGAAGATCGCCCCGCACGACACGATGGGAAGCCTGCGGCTCTCCCGGCACAGCAAAACGATGCCGTTGGACAGGCGGGTCTTCTTCACCTCACCGTCCGCTTCCCAGCGGGGCGCGGCGGCGGCGGCGAGCTTGGGAGCGGGCACGTTCCAGTCGGATCCGGCCCGTCCGCCGCCGCCGCCGGCGACCGCAGCGGACGTCCTTCGGGGCACTATCCGGCCGACTACCGCGCGATCGAGGTCGAGATACTGCCGCGCGGCGTCATGGAGCCGGTCCGGAGTCATCTTCTCCACCGCGTCGAGGTACTCGCGATCGAACGCCGGCGAAGCGAGGGCGACGCACAGCGAGAGGTAGGCGGCCCTTTCACCGAAGGTCTCCCTGTCGTACACCGACGAGGCCAGGACCATTCTCTTGGCACGTTCGATCTCGGCGGCATCCGGCGCCTTCTCCTTCAGCGCGTCGAATTCCTCCCGTACCGCGTCCATCACCTCGGTGACCCTTCCCGGCTGGCACGCCCCCGATATCAGCAGAAGCCCCGCTTTCTTCAGGGCCAGCGGGTGGAAGTCTATCGAATCGGCCGTCCCCGGGTACTGTATCCGGCGGTACAGCCGTCCGCACCGGCCCGCGCCGAGGACCATGGTCAGTACCGATACCGCCGCGTGGTCCTCGTGATCGAGCGGCACGCCCGGCAGCGCCGCGGCGAGGTACGCGGCGCTGATACCGGCCCTCTCGGAGAAGGAGTAGGGAATACCGAATTCGATATCTTCCGGACCGGGGGCTTCCGCACCGCCGTGGGGCACGCCGGCGAAATGCCGTTCGATCCCTTCGAGAACCCGTTCGGTCGAGACGTCACCGATCACCACCACGGTAACGTTCTCGCGGACGTAGTGGCGGCGGTAGTATTCGTACAGCCGCTCCCGGGACGTCCTGCCCACCGTGCGCCGGCGCCCTATGACGGGAACACCGTACTGATGGAATGGAAACGCGTTTCGAAAGAGCTTCTTGCGCAAGATCATTCGCGGCGACGTCTCGCTCAGCTTGATCTCCTCCAGGATCACCGTTCTTTCCCGCCGGCTCTCGTTCGGATCGAAGCTGGAGCTGGATATCGCGTCGCCATGGACGTCCAGCGCCAGATCCAGGTGCGCGCTGTCCACGACGATGGTATAGCCGGTGTAATCGTACGTCGTGAAGCCGTTTATCTCTCCGCCGATCCTGGTGACCTCCTGCCCGATCATTCCCGGCGGGCGCCGGCCCGTTCCCTTGAAGAGCATGTGTTCGACGAAGTGGGAGAACCCCGCTTCGGAATCGGCTTCGTTTCTCGAGCCGGTATGCACCAGGCTGTACACGGCGGCGACGGGAAAGGAGTTGTCCTGGAGAATCAGCGCCCTCAGCCCGTCAACCTCGCGGCATTCCGGGTCGAGGAGGAATCCCTTCATGCGCCGATAAGCCTTTCGGCGATCTGGACGGCGTTGAGCGCCGCCCCCTTTCGAAGGTTGTCGCTGACGATCCACAGGTCGAGACCGTTCTCGAGCGAGACGTCCTCGCGTATCCGGCCGACGAAGGTCTCGTCCCTGCCCGCCGCCTCGGAGGCCAACGGGTACCGCTGGGCGCCGGGATCGTCGACCACTACCACGCCGTCCATGGCGGCCAGCAGCTCCCGGGCGCGCTCCACGGTGATCTTCTTCTCGGTCTCCACGTTGACCGATTCGCTGTGCGACCGCACCACGGGGACCCGTACGGTGGTCGCGGTGACCCTGATGGAATCATCCTCCAGGATCTTGCGGGTCTCGTTGACCATCTTCATCTCTTCGGACGTGTACCCGTTGTCGCCGAAGGCGTCGCTCTGCGGTATCTGCGGGATACAGTTGAACGCGATCTGATGAGGAAACACCTTCCTCTCGTAACTGCCGCCGTCCAGCACCGCCCGGGACTCCTCTCGCAGCTCGTTGATCGCCTTGGTGCCCGCTCCGGACACGGCCTGGTACGTGGACACGACCACCCTTCTGATGCGGCTCTCGTCGTGCAGCGGCTTGAGCACCAGCACCATCTGTATGGTGGAACAGTTCGGATTGGCGATGATCCCCTTGTGTCCCGCGATCGCGTGGGCGTTCACCTCGGGGACCACCAGCGGCACCTCCGGGTCCATCCGGAACGCGCTGGTATTGTCCACCACCACGGCGCCCTGCTTCGCGGCGCCGGGGGCGAACCATTTTGATATACCGCCTCCCGCGCTGGAGAGCACGATGTCCACCCCGTCGAAGATGCCTTCCCGGAGCTCCTCGACCTCGATCTCCTCCCCCTTGAACGGCAGCTTCCTGCCCTTGGAACGGGACGAGGCCATCAGCCTCAGGTTGTCGACGGGGAAATTCCTCTGCTCGAGGCACGAGATCATCTCGAGCCCCACCGCGCCGGTACATCCGACTACTGCAACGTTTGTACCCATCTTAACCTCCTGCACGCAAACGGAAATCATACAAGCCGGCACACGTCGAGTCAAACGTATGTCCGCAACTGCGGAAGCTGACGGCGGGATGTCGCCGAGAATGAGCGAGAGGAGAACCTGCTGCCAGCCTCACTCGAAGGTGCCGTACTCCCGGCAGGCCTCGACCATCGCATCGATGTTCTCGATGGGAACCTCGGGCTCGAGGATGTGCGTGGGGGCGATCATCAGCCCGCCGTTCGATCCGTACCTATCAATGACCTCCTTCACGCGGGCGCGCACCTCATCGGGCGTGCCGTGCGGCATGGTGGACTGGGTCCCGATGCAGCCGTCGAAGGTAAGCCGGTCGCCGAACTCGGCGTGGATCGCGTCGGCATCGAGACATTCCGGTTGGACCGGGTTCAGTATGTCCAGCCCGGCGTCCACCAGGTCGGGGACGATATCGATGACGTTGCCGTCGCTGTGATACCAGACCCGCGCGGCCGGATGGATCTCCTTCACGGCGCGCCAGACCGCGGCCCAGCGGGAATGCATCGTGCCGCGCCACATGTCGGGGGAGAACATCAGTGTGTTCTGGTTGGCTACGTCGTCCCCGCATCGTATCAGGTCCGCCCCCGCCCGGGCGAACGCGACGGCCTTCACCATGTTCTGATCCGCCAGCCGCTGGAGCAGGCACTCCGCCCACGATGGCCGTTCGATCATGTCCATCAGGAACTGCTCGTATCCCCGGATTTGCCAGGCCGTTTCGTACATGTGTCCCACGAATCCGACGGCGATCTTGCCCTGCGCGTGGGCCTGATCGACCAGGGGTTTCATATGCGAGACGTCCCATCCGCTCATGTCGTCGAGCGGGTACTCCTCGATCTCTTCGAGACAGGACGCGTTTCGCAACGGAGAGACGTAGCCGAAGAAATGGTAGAAACCGGACGGCACCTGCGCCACACCGAAGGAGTTGATCTGTGTTCCCTCCGGCAAGTCCTCCTCTTCCCAGTACCGGGAGTAATCCAGGGGAGGAAGGTCTTTTGGCCGCTTCATGCCGAGCGCCGCCTTTCTGCAGAAGCCGTAATGTGCGCCGATGTCCTCCGTGCCGATATGCTCTATCAGGCGCTGCTTCAGATCCGGCGTAAAGCTGGTCTCGTACAGCACCCGCCCCGGCCGGCGGTGTTCCGTGGTTGCGTAGAAGCTCTCCAGGTCGTTCATCATGACAGCAGCAGACGATACCAGATTGTTCCATCGAACGTAACCCTTCTTTCGCGTGCGATAACAGTTGATTTCATGCGGGGGGTTCTTGTATAGTGTTGTGGGATTGCATCTTGTGACAGGAGACGTACGGAATGCCGCGCGCAGTATGTCCGCGATGTGGGGCCGGATTCTCGCTCAAGCCGAAGAGGTTTCGCAGCAAGGTCAAGTGTCCCAAGTGCAAGAAGATGTTCAATCCCTCCGAAGAGCTGGAGCCCCAGACCGATTCCGACGAGCCGAAGACCGAAGCGCCGGAAGACGATCCCCCTACCGAAACGGGACCGACCATCCTCAAATGCGGCGTTTGCGGTGAGATGATGGAGTCGGAGGAAGGCGCCCTTTCCGCCAGGTGTCCCCTGTGCGGCGGGGTAATGCGGCAGGAGGAAGACGAACTGGTGGTGACGGAACGTCTCGAGCTGCAGCCCGAGTCGGAACCGGAACCGGAACCGGAGGCCGAAGAGGAAGCTGAGCCTGCGCGGAAGGACAGGCCTTCCGAGGCAAAACCGAAACGCCGCAAGAAACGCAGGCGCCGGAGGAGACGGCCCGGCCTGCCCCCGAGACGCAGGGGCGGACCGAAGGACAAGCGAATCACCAGGGGAGAACCTCTCCCGCCGGAATTGCGTGTCGGGTTCGGCAGAAGACTGCTGGCGCTGTTTCTGGACGGCCTGATAATCGGCGCGACGGGTTCCGTGCTGGGCCTTCTGCTCGTGACCTTCTATCTGAAGGACATGAACGAAGCCTTTTCCTACCCCGCCGATGTGAAGAAGGTGGCCGACATCGAAGCGGGCCGTATCACGCTCGAGGACGGCGACCTGCCGGATGACGATGGTTTCGGGGAGGAGGACGCGGAGCCGGAAATAGTCCCCGAAGGGGCCGAGCTGGCGGAGGGAGTCGAAGAGAAAGAGGTCCCCAGGAAACTGCAGAAGCCAAGGCTCTTGTTCGAAGGAAGACTGGGCCAGATCATAGCCGTGGTGCTGGGAATGTTCTTCGTGCTTCCCTTCTTCGGGATCGTCGAGTTGATGACCTCGGCCTCGATCGGCAAGAAGATCCTCTCGATGAGCGTACGGGCGGACGACGGACGGCTTGCCGCCGGCAACAGCCTGTTCGGCAGGTATATGATCAAGTACGGTATCGGTGTCGCCACCGTGATGGCGGTGCTGGCGACCGCCGCGGTGGCGCGGGCGCTCGGCGATATCATCCTCGTTATCGGTGCGCTGGACGGCCTGTTCTTCATCGTCAGCGCATTCGTGGCGCTCTCCCGCAGCAAACAGGCGGTGCACGACCAGCTCTGTTTCACGGCGGTTTACCCGGACGTTCTTCCCGAGCAGCCCGAAGAGTGACCCTTCCCGCTCTCAGCGTTCTCTACGAAGACAATCATCTCCTCGCCGTGAACAAGCCGGCGGGTCTCCTTACGCAGGATTACGGGTCTTCGCGGGACAGCATGGAGGAGCTCGCCCGGCAGTGGGTCAGAATCAGCAAGAAGAAGCTCGGCAACGTCTTTCTCCACACCGTCGGCCGACTGGACGGGGCGGTGAGTGGCATCGTCCTCTTCGCCCGGACGGGCAAGGCGCTCTCCAGGCTGAACGCCGCGGTGCGCGAGAGGAAGATTCTCAAGGTCTACCACGCGGTGGTGGCCGGCGCGCCGGAACGGGCAAGCGGCATTCTGAAGCACCATCTCCGCCACGGGTCCCACCGGGCGAAAATAGAAAAGCCGGGGACGGAAGGCGCAAAGGAAGCGACGCTCGAGTACCGGTTGGTGAAGGAATCGGGAGGCGTGAGCCTTCTCGAGGTGCGACTGCATACCGGGCGGTATCACCAGATACGAGTGCAGCTCGCCACGGCCGGGACGCCCATCCTGGGCGACAGGAGGTACGGCGGGCCGCCGGGGGGGCTTCCCCGCGACGCGATCGCGCTGCATCACGTTCTCATGGAGCTGGAGCACCCGGTCCGCAGGGAATCGGTCCGCATCGAGGCGCCCTATCCGCCCCACTGGCCGCGCATCTGAGCTAGTAGCGCATGGAGGGCCGGTAGGCCCCTTCGCTCATTCTCGGCGACAGGTATGCGGATATGTTGCCTCCGAGGGCGCGGCTCGACGGATCATGGAAGGGCCTTCGGCCTGTCCGTCTCACCACGAACCCGCTCAGGAGCCTCCCGATCCTCATGCGCGCTGCATTTCCTCGGCCCGTCGGATTCACCACGAATCCGCTCGGGAATGCCCCGCTGCCCTCTTAGAAGCGCAGTTCGCGCACCTTGTCGAGGTAGTACTTGTAGTCGTCCAGCGGCACGCCCGGGGTGATCAGGTGGTCCGGCATCATCACGAAGCCGCCCTCCTTCATGAGAGAGATATGGCTCTCGAATTCGGCGTCGATGGCGTCCCGTCCCCTCTCGAGCGCGAGCTTGTCGAATCCGCCTATGATGAGAAGGTCCCGGCCGTACTTCGCGCGCGCCTTCTCCGGCGTCATCTTCCAGGTTCCGGGCTCCAGAGGGAACATGCAGTTGACGCCGGCCGCCAGCCACGGCCCGATCAGCGCCTCCACGTTCCCGTCGGAATCGACGCTGTAGATGTCCACCCCGTGCTCTTCGAGCTTGGCCCGTATCTTCCGGTAACCGGGGGCCACGTACTTCTCAAACAGGTCCGGACTCACGAACGGGCCGGTGCTTCCCGCGATGTCCTCCCAGCCGTGGCCGATATCGATCCGCCCCTTCATCCGGGAAGCGACCTGGTCTATTCCCCAGCACGCCAGGTCGGACAGCGTCTCCACCGTGTCAGCGAAGCAGTTCGGGTCGTCGTACATCATGAAGCACATGTTCTCGACGCCCATCCAGTTGCGCACCCATCCCATGAGCGACGCGGTGCGGACGGACACCGGCAGACCCGATTCCTCGGCTTCACGGACCCGGTCGTCGAAATCATCCGGGAGACGTCCCGGGTCCGGCTGGAGACGCTCCTTGTACGCCGGCCAATCCTTCGCGGTCTTGAACTTCCAGTCCAGATAGTGCGGCACGCTGCCCTGGTTCTTCCAGGTCTTCTGCAGCACGCCGGACTCGTCCCGCTGCACCACGTATTCGTCTGTCTCCTCGACGACCTCCACCTCGAAAGGCGGATAGATGGACAGGTGCGGCGAGATGCCCGCCCACTGCGGCACCGCGTCGAAATACCGGTGCTGGTTCACGCCGGGCGGCATGCCCTCGCGTTCCCATCGTTCCCGCGTCTCCTGCCACAGCGCCCAGTGAATGACCGGCATCCTGTCGAATTCGCCGTAGTGAAGAATATTTCCGAACAGCTCGCGCGCGTTCATTCGATCACCCCTTATCCGTACTCCTCTTCTTCATCGTACACGGCAGCAGTCTAACCCCGGGTCATCACCGGCTCAAGGTTCACCGCGCATCGATTCGACTCGCCCTTTCGGCTCGGACGGCTCGAACACGGGTAAGGCGTCCGCCCGCTTGACTTTCGGCTCGACGGAGGTATACTGCCATACAGTAGGGATTCCGGTTAGGTGAGCTTTAGGAATCAGATTTACCTCTTCTTCCTTCTTCCCTTTCCTCTCCGACTTCCTATAGGATGAACAGAGGAGCATCGTTCGCCTGTGTCGATGTGGCGCCGCGAAGCGGAGGCGGATAACGGGAACGGCGCGTATCCTTAGTAGTATGGGCCGAGGAAGGAGCGGCTGTGCCGTCGATTGAGTAACGGGGAATTTGTTGTGGAGGCAGGACAGAGATGAAC
>Ga0315555_1001478_pt1 | contig 16967 bp, 12 predicted proteins | sample SalMarSW160380MG_FD_202113 | JGI IMG/M metagenome (GOLD analysis project Ga0315555, IMG submission 202113) | Salt marsh sediment microbial communities from the Plum Island Ecosystem LTER, Massachusetts, United States - Salt Marsh Sediment SW1603-80 ... | reverse complement strand
TTTGCAAGCAAACAGGGGCACATAGCCGGGCCACCCTGCCGGGGACAGTCCCTCTAAACCTCAACTTCTTAGGGACAGTCCCTCGGCTTTTGCCAGGTAAACAGGGGCACATCGCTTGTGTCATTGCCAGCGTCATCCGTTCGGCGCGTGGCAATCTCCGATTTCCGAGATCCCAGACAGTTTAACTGAAAAAGACTCCTAAACTGTCTGGAGTGGATTGCCCGGTCAAGCCGGGCAATGACAAACTGGGATGCGATGATCGCGGGCCACATGGACTGATTCAGTCTTGTCCTGGAATTAAGATTCCGGGCTACACGCTGGCCGCAAAGAGTTTTACCCGTATCTTCTGTTTCCTTCGCAGCAGCCTGGCAGACGAACGGAGCGAGCATGGCAGCGGCACGGATCGGTGTGCTCTTCGATTTTGACGGAACGCTGGCGCCGGACAGCACGACGGGTTTCCTGGCGTCGCTGGGTGTGGATACTGCCACGTTCTGGGAGCAGTGCGACCGTCTGATCGCCGAGAGTGGATTCGATCCAATCCCGGTATACCTGCAGAAGATGATCGAGCTGGCGCGCGACGGGATTCCGATCACCCGCGAGCGACTCAAAGCGTACGGCGAGAGCATCGAGGTGTTCGACGGCGTGGAAACCCTTTTCGACCGGGTGACCGCCCACGCCCGTGAACTCTCCCCCACCAGCTCAGTCGAATTCTACATGCTCAGCAGCGGGATCGAAACGGTGCTGCGATCATCCCCGATCGCGGGCCGCTTTCACGGCATCTGGGGCAGCGAGTTCACGTACGATGACAACGGGTATGCGGCGGGGATCAAGAACGTTGTCAGCTTCACCGAGAAGACGCGCTACCTTTACCAGATCTCAAAAGGGATCGTGGGCGGCGACGCGCGCCAACAGCCGTTTCGTGTCAACGAGCGGATGGGCGAGCAGGAGGCGTTCTACATCCCCTTCGAGCGGATGGTCTACATCGGTGACGGGCTGACGGACATCCCCTGTTTCACGCTAGTGCGGCGCTACGGAGGGGTGGCGATCGGGGTGTACGATGAGCGGCGGCCGAAGAAATGGACGCAGGCGTGGCGTCTCGTCGACGACCGGCGAGTTTCAACGCTCGTGTCGGCGGTGTTCGGTGAGAACAGCGAAATCGAACGGCACCTGAAAATGGCGTTGCACCGTTTTCTCGGTTGAAGGAGCGGACAAACGGCTCGCGCCGGAGGGCACGGGTGCGGCGCCGGAAGGCGGTCTCCCGTTCGCAGATTCCGCTTCTCGTCACGTCCTCTTCTTTTATATTATGCTGTTCGTGCTGTTTGCGGACAGTTACCGGCCTGCATTCCGCCGGTCCGCGTCAAGACGAAACCCGGCTGACGGGGCAGCCGGGCGACACAACGAGCATTGCCGGACAAAGCGGAAACCCGGTTGACAGATAGCCTCGCGAGAGCGAGTTCCCGCCGGTGCGAGGAAGAGATCCTCTCCCCCACACACCCTTTCCCGGTATCCGGCCAGCAGGAAAGCAGGCATGAGACGAAATATCTGGATAGCAGCAGCGGTGCTTGTCGGAGTGGTGCTGATCTGGCGGATCTACGAGCTGATCGCGGGAGCGGGCTCGACCTCACGCGGCGGCTATGAACGGGCACCGGTTGCGGTAGAGGCGGACTCGGTTCGTTTCGGGCCGATCGAGGATGTACGACTGTTCACCGGCACAGTGCAGCCGCTGTACCGGTACACGGTTGCGCCGAAGGTCTCCGGGCGGCTGCTCGAACTGAACGTTCGGATCGGCGACTACGTCAAGCGCAACGAGGTGGTCGGACGTCTCGACGACGCGGAGTACCAGCAGGCTGTTCTGGAGGGCGAGGCCAACCTGAAGATCGCGCAGGCGAGCCTGGTGGAGACACGGAGCCAGTATTCTCTGGCGGACCAGGAGCTGCAGCGCGCCAAATCGCTCGCCGCCCAGAACCTCTCCTCGACGGCGGAACTTGAGACGGCTCAGAGCAAGTACGACGCGAGCAAGGCCCGGCTCTCGGTGGCGCAGGCGCAGGTGCAGCAGCGCCAGGCGGCGCTGGAATCGGCCAAGATCCGTCTCAGTTACACCCTGCTGCGCGCGTCGGAGCCGGGGTACATCGGCGAGCGCTACGTGGATGAGGGGGTGCTGCTTCCGGTGAACGGCGCGGTGGTTTCGGTGATCGGGATCGACACGGTGTACGTGCGCACGACGGTGATCGAGCGCGATTACGGGCGGATGGACATCGGGCAATCGGCGCAGGTGAGCGTCGACGCGTTCCCGGACCAGCACTTTGTGGGGTACGTTTCGAGGATCGCGCCGATGCTTCGCGAGGCGAGCCGTGTCGCCGAGATGGAAGTGATCGTTCCGAACGATTCATTGAAGCTGAAGCCGGGGATGTTCGCGCGGGTGCATGTGGTGCTCGCTTCGAAAGCGAAGACACGGTTGATTCCCGCGCGCGCGCTGGTCAACCGGGACGGCCAAATCGGCGTTTTCAAAGTAGCGAACGGCGGCAGCACGGCGGACTGGACTCCGGTTTCCACCGGCATCATCACCCCGGTGGACGTGGAAATTCTCTGGCCGGACCTTCGCGGGCAGGTGGTGACGCTCGGGCAGCACCTGCTCCAGGACGGCGGCGCGATCCTGCTGCCCGGCAACCATTCATCCGATCCTGACAGCAGCGAGGGGGGCGCGGGAGGAGCCGCCCGATGAACCTCGCCCGGGGTCCTGTCCATCGCCCGATCCTGACGATGATGATCACGCTGATCGTGATCACGCTCGGGATCGTCAGTTTTTTCCGCCTCTCGATCGACCTGATGCCGGATATCACGTGGCCGACAATTTCCGTCTCCGCGGACTACGGGAACGTGGGTCCGGAGGAGATGGAGTTCCTGGTGACACGTCCGCTGGAGGAGGCGCTGGCGGCGGTTCAGGGGGTCGAAGAGATCACCTCGACCTCCACCGAGGGGTCGAGCAGCATCCGGGTCGCCTTCGCGTGGGGCCAGAACCTGGACGAAGCGGCCAACGACATCCGCGAGCGGATCGACCGGACGATGGGCAAGCTTCCCGAGGACATCGACCGCCCGCGGATCCGGAAGTTCGATCTCTCGGCGTTTCCGGTGCTGATTCTCGGAGTCTCCAGCGATCTCAACCCGCTCGACCTGCGGCAGATCGTCGAGGACCAGGTGAAGTACCGTCTCGAGCGGGTGAACGGCGTCGCGGCAGTGGACATCATGGGCGGGTTGAACCGGGAGATCCATGTCCGTCTCAACGCGGCGCAGGTGAAGGCGCTGGGGCTTTCCACCGACCAGATTCTGAGCGCGCTTCGCAACGAGAACCGGAACATACCGGCGGGCACGTACAAGACGGGCAATTTCGAGATCCTGATCCGCACGCAGGGGCTATACAAATCGCTCGACGAGATCGGGGAGACGGTGGTGGCGGTGCGCGGCGGCGCGCCGATCCGTGTGAAGGATTTCGCCACGGTGGTCGACTCCTGGGAGGAGGTGACTCGGGAAGTCCGTGTGAACGGGAGACCGAGCCTGCGTCTCTCGATCAACAAACAGTCGGGCGCGAACACAGTGGAAGTGGCGGACGCTGTGAAGCGGGAGATGGCGCAGATCAACGCGGACATTCCCCAGATCCAGCTGCTTTCGTTGATCGACACCTCCAGCTACATCAAGAACTCGATCCGGAACGTCGGCAACAGCACGCTGATCGGCGGGTTCCTGGCGATCCTGATCCTGTTCCTGTTCCTGCGCAACGTCAGCAGCACGGCGATCATCGCGACGGCGATCCCGATCTCGATCGTAGCGACATTTGCGCTGATGTACTTCGGCGGGCTGACGCTGAACCTGATGACTTTCGGCGGCTTGGCGCTGGGGATCGGGATGCTGGTGGACAGCTCCATCGTGGTGCTGGAGAACATCTACCGTCACCGCGAGGCCGGACTCGGGAGGATCGAGGCGGCGCTTAAAGGGCCGGAGGAAGTGACCGCTGCGATCGTCGCCTCGACGCTGACCACGCTGGTCGTGTTCATCCCGGTGGTGTTCATGAAGGGGATCAGCGGGATCTACTTCCAGCAACTCGCCTACGTGGTCGCGTTCAGCCTGCTCTGTTCGCTGGTGGTGGCGCTGACGGTGGTGCCGATGCTCTCTGGCCGGTTTCTCCGGTACCGCACCGCGGAGACGGAAAAGGCGGTAGGTGTGCTGGGGCGGATCTACGCGACGAGCGAGCAGACCTTCCGCCACGTCGAGGAGCAGTACGCGCGCCTGCTGCGCTGGGCGTTGAAGCACCGTCGGCTGGTGCTGTTGAGCGCGCTGGTGCTGTTCATCATGTCCGTGCTGCTGCTGCGGTTCATCGGTTCGGAGCTGATGCCCGCGACCGATGAGGGCGAGGTCCGCGTGGACATGGAGATGGCGGTGGGCACGCGTCTCGAGGTGATGGACGAGATGACGCGCGAGGTGGAGCGGATCGTGCGCGAGCAGGTGCCGGAGGCGAAGTCGGTGCTGACGCGCGTGGGCGGCGGCGGCTGGAGCAGTTCGGGCGGCCACACGGCGCAGATCCGAATTACGCTGGTGAAGCAATCGCAGCGTCAACGCTCGAGCGAACAGATCGCCAACGACCTTCGCCGATCGTTGAGCGGTCTCGCCGGGGCGACGATACGGACGCGGGCAGGACAGGGCCTGTGGATTTTGCGCATGGGACAGAGCTCCACGGACAATCTCTCGCTCGAGGTGCGGGGCTACGACCTGGACGTGGCGCGGCAACTGGCGCAGCGCGTAGAAGAAGCGCTGAAACGTGTTCCGGGGATCACGGACACCCGGATTTCCCGCGAGGAGGGCCGCCCGGAGGAGGTGATCCGGATCGACCGGCAGAAAGCCGCGGACCTCGGGCTCAGCGTGACAACCATCGGCGAGGCGTTGCAGACCGCGGTCGGCGGGACCTACGCCACGAACTATCAGGAAGGCGGCAAGGAGTACCGCGTACTCGTCCGTCTCTCCGAAGAGGACCGGAAGAACCTGCGCGATCTGCTGGACCTGACGGTGACCAATGCCCGCGGCGAACCGGTGGTGCTGCGCAACGTGGTAACCTCGACTCCGGCGCAAGGGCCGGTGCGAATCGAGCGGAAGGACCAGGAGCGGACGGTTTTTGTCACGGCCAACTTCACCGGGCGCGACCTCGGCTCGGTGATCGCCGACACGCGCAAGGAGCTGCGAAAGATTCCCGTACCCAAGGATTTCTCGATTTTATTCGGCGGTGACTGGGAGGAGCAGCAGAAGGCAACGCGGGAGCTGATGCTCGGGCTGTTCCTCGCGATCGTACTCGTGTACATGGTGATGGCCGGGCAGTTCGAGAGCCTGCGCCATCCGTTCGTCGTGCTGTTCAGCGTTCCGATGGCGTTGATCGGCGTCGTGCTGACGATGATCCTCTCGCGCACCTCGTTCAGCATCAACGCCTACATCGGACTGATCATGCTCGGCGGGATCATCGTCAACAACGCCATCCTGCTGGTCGACTACACCAACCTGCTGCGCCGCCGGGACAAGATGGAACTGATGCAGGCGATCACGCTGTCCGGCTCGAGGCGGCTGCGGCCGATCCTGATGACCACGCTGACCACGGTGCTCGGCCTGCTTCCGCTTTCGTTCGGCCTCGGGGAAGGCGGCGAAGCGCAGGCCCCGCTCGCACGGGTCGTGATCGGCGGACTGACCAGTTCAACGCTGATTACGCTCGTGCTGGTTCCCGTCGTCTACTCCATCGTCGAGGGGAGACTGCTGAAGAAGCGGGCGTAGCGGAAACGCCTTCAGCGGCGGCTCGAGACGAAACAAATCATGTGATTTTTAGGACAAGAGCGAGGGGGCGCCGTTGCAGGCGCCCGTGGCAGCGTCAATTCGGAATCGCCGGCTCTCCCATCCCACCCGGCAAAAACCTCTAAATACTGATAAATAATATCACTATTCCTGTGTTTGCCCGCCGCGAAAACCGTTCATTTTAGCTGAATAGTCCGGTTTGCCGGGCTCTTTTTGCTCCCCAATTCACATGAATAAGTCTTTTATAATCATATTGTAAAGCATGTCAAAAGGGAACTTGGAGCCCACGGAGAATCTGCACTATTCCGTGTAAGCCAATTATACAACGGAGTTACGCCATTTTTTTCGTCGAAATTGTCTCGACGGCGGGGTGTTAGGTTTTCCTAAATAATTGACAACCATGACATTTACGTGACATTTTGTGCCGTCTATCACAGGGTCTTCCCTGATTCCAAACGTTCGCGACATAACATCAGGGTTAACGAGAGGTGTTCTATGCATCGAAAGACGTGGTTAGTTCTGCTGATGGCATCGGCGTTTGCGATCGGCATGATCGGCTGTGCGGGTGAAGACGGCGCTCCCGGCCCCCAAGGTCCTGAAGGTCCAGCAGGGCACGACGGCGAGAACCTGAAGGGAGTGACGTACATCGGCGGCCAGGGGGAACCGTGCGGCCACTGTCACGGCGCGGCGCTTGTGGCCTCGTACCAGGGCACGCATCACGCGGGGGCCTACGAGGATTTGAACGAGGAGTCCGGTGACGAGCGTGACAACCCCTACTGCCTCCAGTGCCACACGGTCGGTTGGGATGCAACGGTCAACTACGGCGACTCGACGATTGCCGACAACGACGGTCCTGACCTTTTCGGGTACGACAACTACTTCCAGGTTGAGGGAGACGAAGCGGCATCACGGCGCGACGCTCTGGAGAACGTGCAGTGCGAATCCTGCCACGGACCGGCGGGCAGCGAGTACGGCGGCCAGGTTGCGATGACCGTGAATTTCGTGACGGTAGATTCCGCGGGCACGGGCGAGGGCACAATGTGCTATCCGTGCCACGAGGGAAGCCAGCTGAGTGAGCTTGGCATGGCCGGTCACATCACGAACGCCGTTCTCGAGGAGCGCGCGTCCTGCGAGCCCTGCCACACATCGGAAGGCTTTGTCCAGGCGAACGATCCCGACTACGGGATTGCTCTGGACAACATGGCGATCCAGAACATCGACGCGTTCGCGGGAGCGCAGGGCGTCACAGAATACCACGCGTTCGGCTGCCAGACGTGCCACGATCCGCACTCGAACGCGGGCGACAACCATCAGCTGCGGACGACCCAGGCGGTGCCGGTTTCCTACGATCCATCGGTTCCTGACGACACGACGACAGGGCTTCCGTCCGGTCCGCACAAGGTTGTCGACGGCTACGGAACAGGCCAGCTCTGCATGCAGTGCCACCACGACCGCCGCAGCAATACAGACATCGAAGAACAGATCGCCAGCGGCGGGAGCCACTGGGGCCCGCATCACAGCCCGCAGATGGACATGTTCGCGGGCGTCGGCTGCTACCAGTTCGCCGATGCGACCTACGACACGGCGCACGCACACCAGGGCATCGATGAAGCCTGTGTCACGTGCCACATGATTCGCACTGCTCTGGTCCACGGCACTGTTCAGGAGCACAGCTTCCACACGTTCGAACCGGAAGCCTCGCGTGACGACGGCGGCACGGGAAGCTGCTACCCCTGCCACCAGGGGATTACGTCGTTCGAAGACGTCGACATGGGCAGCGGTCACACCATTGATGACATCGATGCGAAGATGGACGCCTTGGCCGTGAAGCTTGGCTTCACGGACGCTGCGGACTTCTCTGATAATTATGATGCCGGCGCCACCGACCAGACGGATGTTACACGCGGCGCGGCGTATGCGCTGAAGTTCGTACAGAACGACGGCAGCCACGGCGTACACAACCCGGATTACGCGTACGATCTGCTGCAGAATGCGATCGATGAGCTGCCGTAACTAGACAGCTTTACGGGTGTCAGCCGGAATTCTCGGGGGGAGAATCGCCTGGGAATTCCGGCTTTTTCATTGGGAGGCCGGGGCAGGCAACGGAGGCGTTGCCACCTCGCCGGCGATTTCGAAAAAGGTTTTGTTGCGCACGCGGGGCGGGCGTGTGAGATGAGGGTTTCGAGATGCTAAGGCTGCTGCGTGATTTTGGACAGGCCCTGTGGGAAGTATTCAAGCTCCCCTTCTTCCTTGTCACGGAGGGGTTCAGGCGCCTGTTCGCGATCGGCTGGCGCAAACTGCTGATGCTTTCTGTCGCGGCGGTGATCCTGACGTTCATCGCCCTGACGGCATTCTTTGAGACGACGAGCCAGCCGGGGTTCTGCGGCTCCTGCCACCTGATGCGGCCGTACATCGCGGCGTGGAAGACCTCTTCGCACGCCGATGTGCCGTGCATGAAGTGCCACGCGCGGGAAGGCCTAACCGGCTACCTGGAGACCAAATTCACCGCTCTTTCGATGCTTGTGAATTATGCCACAGGGCTGTACAAGCGCTCGAAGCCCTGGGCGGAGATTGAAGATTCGGCCTGCCTTCAGTGCCACAAGACCCGGCTGCTGGAGGGCAGGATCGAGACGAAGATGGGGGTGCATTTCGACCACACTCCGCACCTGACGGAGGTTCGCCGGGGCCGCCGTCTTCGCTGCACCAGCTGCCACAGCCAGATCGTGCAGGGCGAACACATTTCGATTACGCCGACGACATGTTTCCTCTGCCACTTCAAGAACCTCAACGAAGCGGACCGTGCGCGGCTGGCGAAGTGCACGCTTTGCCACGACGCGCCGACGGGCGACAAGGCCAAAGAGCTGAAGGTGTTCGACCACAAAGAGGTGGTGCGAGGCGACGTGGCTTGCGTTTCCTGCCACCAGCCGATGTGGCAGGGTCAGGGGATGGTGCGCAAAGAGCGTTGCGGCGCCTGCCACAGCGAGATCAACCACATCGAGCGCTTCAACGACATCGAGTTCATCCACGAGTGGCACATCGAGAAGCGGAAAGTGGACTGCCTCCGCTGCCATGACCCGATCGAGCACAAGCAGCCTCCTTTGGAGGAGGTTGTTTCCGGAGACTGCAACACGTGCCACAGCGATCCGCACGCGCCGATGCTGGCGGTGTACAAAGGGGAGGGTTCGCGACTGCTTCCCGGGAAGCAGCCGGCGACGATGTACAAGAGCGGCGTCGCCTGCTTCTCGTGCCACAAGAACCCGCTCACGGGAATGGGTGAAGCGCGGATCGGCAAGAACGCCTGCACGCCGTGCCACAAGGCGAACTACCTGAACCTGGCCGAATCGTGGAGGAAGGCGTACGATACGCGGATCGCGAAGCTTGAGCCAGCGCTGCGGAAGGCGAGCGGCAACCCGCAGCTCGAGGACGCACGACATGACGTGGCGCTGATCCGCCGCGGAGGATCGTGGCACAACCCGCTGTGGGCGAGCAAAGTGCTCGACGCTGTGGAAGGGGTGCTGAAGAAATCCGGCGAGGGAGGCGAGACAGTGACGCTGCCGGCGGCGAGCCAGGGATGCCTCGCCTGCCACAGCGGGATTGAGACAGTGGATGTGAAGCGGCCGTTCAGCCCCTTCAACCACTCGAAACACCTGGCGCAGCGGGGTCTCGCCTGCACCCAGTGCCACGTCAAGACGCAACCGGAGGATCCCTCTCACGGGCAGCTGATCCCGGTGGGCAAGAATTGCGCCACGTGCCACCACGGCAAGCCGTACGCGAACGGCGACAACAACTGCGCACCCTGCCACGAGCCCTCGAGGCGGCTGTACACCGGGAACGTCCCAGGGATGAAAACCGAAGCCTCGCCGATGGCTGACAACGGGATGGCGTGCATCGACTGCCACGATGCGGGAACCGGCTACGAACCCCCGAAGAGCGAGTTCTGCCTGAACTGCCATGAACAGGACGTGGTGGAGCGGATGGACTTCAACCGCGGCAAACTGCGCGCGGACGTGCAGAAACTGAAAGGCAAACTCAACGACAGCGAGATCATAGTGCGCGACGATCCGGGCCGCGCGGTGCACAACCCAGACCTTGCGGAGAAAATTCTGGGGCAGGCGCGATGACTTTAGGGACGCCTAACTTTAGATTAACCCGAGACTTATATTGCCAGCCGTCGCCTCGCGAGCGTACTTTTGCAGCCTAACAGGTGAGGCGAAAGGAGGGCGCCGGGGCAGGTCTTCAGCCGCGGAGAAATAGACTGCGGAGACGCCGGCCGGCGAGATTACACAGCACGGAAACGGGTACGATGGAGGTCTTATGAAGCACCGGAGCACAGGGCTCCCGACGGCTCTGGCGGCCGCGCTACTGACCGTTGCACTGGCGCTCCCGGTAGCAGGAGACGCGGGGGTGCGGGTGCTGGGGTCGGCAGGCGTACAGTCGTACGGCTACCAGGACGCGGCGAACGTGGATCACCTGTGGTTGATCCCCTCCCTATCACTCTCGGCCGTCCAGGCGGGAGGCCCCTGGTCCTTTCACACCAGCGCCAACTATCTCGGCGACAACTCGGACGATTTCTCCACTTCCGGGCAGATGCGCCTGCTGAAGGGGTACGTCGAGTACGGCCGCCTCGGGCAGCCGTTGCAGGTGAAGGCGGGTCGGTTTTTCCTGGCGCGCGGCGTGGCGCTCGGCGTCTTCGACGGCGCGGATGTGAGCTACGCGGCGGCACCGCGGGTCCGGGTGAGCGGATTCGCGGGGATGATCGGGCCGCTTAACCGCCAGTTCGAAATTGAAGCTCCCTCCGAGGCGCTGAGTTTCGGAGGCGAAGTCCGGATCAATCCAAAGAAATGCCTGCTCCCCGCACGGGGAACGGTGGCGCTCTCGTTCGTGCGCACACATCGCGCCGAGGGCGTTATCCGGGACCTGATCGGGCTTCAGACCTACCACCGCTTCAACACGCGTCCGATCAGCTGGATGAACACGTTCCAATTCCGTCCGACCGCCAGCCCATTCCGCAAATGGATCAGCCGTGCACGCTACGGGACGGAGTCGGTGAACGCGATGGCGGAGCTTGGTGTGATCGGCTTCGATGCGGCGGGGTATTCCTGGTTCAGCGATTTCGAGACGCCGATCCGGATCCGCACTCGTTTCGCCGCCGACTACTATTTCGTTCCCGAGGCCTGGGCGGGCGGATTTGAGGCGCAGGTGCTTCTCTCTGGCGGGAAGAACGGCTTTCGCGGCGGCCCGGTGATCTCCAGCCCCTGGGGTCAAGTGGGCTACCGTCTCAGCGGCGGCGATCTCGGCACCTCGAGCGGGCCGTGGGCGAGCGTGCGCTACGCGCCGACGAACGGATTCGAACTCTATGCCTACGCCGCCCAGGTAAGCTACGCGTGGGACGCGTTCGACATCGAATCGGACGACCTGACGAGCCTGCTCTACGGCGGCCGCTGGACGCCGGGTTTTGCGCCGTCGCTGACGGCGAGCGTGCAGGTGCAGGTGTACACGTCGCCGGAGCTCAGCTACGACCAGCGTGTGCTCGGCGGCCTGAGCTGGCGTTTTGACACGGGGAGGGCCGTCCGATGACTCGGATCACAAAACGCACAGCCGCCGGGATTGTCGTGCTGCTGCTGGCCGTGGCGATGGTCACGACCGGCGCCAAAACGCGTACCCAGACAATCCGTTTCAACCATCCGCTGCACGTGGAAGAGAACGGACTGAGCTGCGACGAGTGCCACGTGAACGTGATGCAGCTCGCGAGCGGCCAGATGGCGATACCAAACCATGACGTGTGCAGCGCCTGCCACGACACGGACAACGACTGCGGCACATGCCACGTCAACCCCGACGATCCGGAGGCCTTCGTTCCAGTGCAGGGGCGGTACCAGGGATTCGCGCACAAGGTTCACGGAGACGTCACCTGCGAGCAGTGCCACGGGAATCCCGCGAAGGCGGAGCCTGTGATCCCGGAGATGGCGCAGTGCCAGTCCTGCCACCTCGACCGGAGCGGCCCGCTGGAATGCACTACGTGCCACCTGGGGGAGAAACCGAAACCGGTCGATCACAAGCTCGCGACGTGGGACCAGGATCACGGGATTGAAGCTTCGTTCCGCGGCGATGAGTGCGCGAAGTGCCACACTCAGGAGACCTGCGACGAGTGCCACCAGGGCGAGAACCTGACCGGCACCCCCCACCCGCCGACGTGGATCTTCAACCACGGGATCGAGGCGGACTGGTCGGGAGAGTGCCTGTCGTGCCATGAGACTCGTTCGGAGTGCACAAGCTGCCACCGTCAGCGGATACCGGTCCCCCATCCCTTCGGGCCGGCGTTTGCGAACACGGCGGACGGCGGCGCACACGTGGACGAGGCGCGAGCGTTCATCGAGAGCTGCCTGGCCTGCCACGACGCAGGTGAGGGCGATCCCACCTGCGCACGGTGCCACCAGTGAGGAGAGGAACCATGAAACGCAACGACGTACAACGAATGCTCCTCGCGGGCGCCGCAACGCTGCTGCTGATCGCGGCGGGCTGCTACAGCAACGTGGACCCGAACTACGTGGAGTCGAAAGGGGGCGTCCACCCCTTCGACGATCCCGCTGTCGTCGGCCACCAGGAGTATTTCGCCGACAACGGGTACGATTTCACGCAGTGCACGGCGTGCCACGGCGCGGACCTGGCGGGTGAGGCGAGCGGCGCGGGAGAAACGAAGGTGCGATCGTGCTACAAGTGCCACTCCCCGTCAGAGCACCCCGGCAGCCTCGACAACGCGGACAACCACGTGAGCTACCTTCGCTCGGTCAAGTGGGACAACAGCGAATGCCTGGACTGCCACGCGAAGACGACAGAAGCACTGTTCGGCGGTTCGTGCAGCAGCGCGACCTGCCACAACGCCTCGGCGGGAGGTCCCGACGCGTGCAACGTGTGCCACGGGGATTTCTCCGGCGACCCGACGGATCCTGCGAATTGGGCACCGCCGGAAGGACTCGAGGGCGCACTCAGCCTGAGCGATCCGGGCGTTGGCGCGCACCAGGCCCACATGCAGGTGGACACGACGAAGTACGCACAACTGGCGTGCAACTCATGCCACATCGTGCCGTCGAGCGTCGCGGACGAGGGACATATCGACACAACAACTCCCGGCGTCGCCGAAGTGCATTTCTCTGGCCTGGCAACCACGGGCGGCTACCAACCGGTGTTCAGCGCCGCGGACACGAGCTGCAGCTCGACATACTGCCACGGCGATGCGACCCCGGTGTGGACGGAGCTGGACGGGACATGGAACGCCTGCGGCACCTGCCACGGGGATCCGTCAACGGGGAACCCGAGCCCGCACGCGCATGCAGACTACGAGATCACGGACTGCGTGACGTGCCACAGCGCGGTGGTCGATTCGAGCGGCGCGATCATCGACGCCAGCAAACACGTAAACGGATCAGTCGATTATACTTTGTGATGATGTTTTCATAGCAAACACAACGTCAGGGAGGGGCAGAACAATGCGTCGCATACTTTTAATCCTGCTGGCGGTGCTGCTTGTCGCCTCGATCGCCGCGCTTGCCGGCGACCACGCCTACGTGGGCGTGAACAGGTGCAAGATGTGCCACCACGGAGAGACGAAGGGGATGATCTTCGAGAAGTGGAGTGAGACGTCCCACGCCCAGGCCTTCGCGGTGCTCGCCAGCGACTCCGCCAAGGCCGTCTATGCAAAGCTCGGCAAGACGGGCGACCCGCAGGCGGACGCCGAGTGCCTCGCCTGCCACACGGTGGGTGATACCGCTTTTTACGCCGACGGCGTCAACTGCGAAGCCTGCCACGGTGCGGGCGGCGATTACTGGAAGATGAGCGTGATGAAGGACAAGGATGCGGCAGTGGCGGCGGGCCTGATCCTCGACCCGAGCTCCGGCTGCGTCCGTTGCCACAACGAGAAGAGCCCGACGTTCAAGGGCTTCAACTTCGACGAGATGTACCCGAAGATCGAGCACCACCTTCCGGCTCCGGCAGGTGAGTAGAGCGGGATAAATGCTACTGTTGCGGGCGGAGGGGCTATCCCCTCCGCCCTTTTTTTCCGGCATTTTCCCGGCAATTCCCGCATAGCCGCACAGATTAGCCTCCCCAAACTACTTGCACCATTTCGAACAAACCTGTATCGTTTCGCTCGAAGCGCACCGGCACGTGACGTTTCTTTGAAGAATCGTTGTTCTCACTGCGAAGTCTGAGAACCCGGAGGGAGTCGCGCGCCGGCAGGAATGCCCCGCCGACTTTGTGAAGTAATTAGCAAGCCACCACTTCATCCCATCCGGTTCATTTCACGCATCGAGAACGTCTGCTGTCATCACACAAGGAGTGAATCCGTGAAGCGTACGCATCACTGGATAACCCTGCCGTACGTGCTGTTGAGCGTACTGCTCGCGGGCTGGACCGGTTGCGGGGAGCATGGCATCCTCAAGGAGGCTCCCGGCACGAACGGCACGCTGGCGACGGAATCGAGCTGCGTCACCTGCCACACCAGCGAGCAGAGCATCGAAGCGACGACGGACTACGTGCCCCCGGCCGAGGGTTCGTCGGGCGAGGGTTGAGGGGGAGCGACACCCGTGCTGTCAGCATGGGACAAGTTCGGCGTCGTAGCGGGTGAGTACTCGGACGATCCGCACAGCGAGATCAACTGCACGGTTTGTCACGGCGGCGACGCGACCGCGACGGACAAGGACGCGGCGCACGCGAACACGCGGACCGACGAACCGGGAGACTCGGTGATCGCTGACCCCTCGGCGGGGATGGAGACCTGCGGGCGCTGCCACGCGCAGATCGCGTCGACCGGCGAGACGAGCGTTCACTCGACGTTCCACGGGTACCGGTCGCTGTTCGAGAGACGAGCAGGTTTCTCGTTCGCGAGCCACCCGGGGATCGAGGAGGAATTCAGCAGCGAGTGCGGCAGCTGCCACACGACGTGCGGGCAGTGCCACGTGAGCCTGCCGAACACGGTGCAGGGCGGATTGATGGAAGGGCATGTGTTCAAGGCGAATCCGAACACGATGAGCAAGACGTCATTCAAGCAGGTTTGCACGGCGTGCCACTCCTCCCGCATCGAGGAGGAGTTCTACAAGCTCGGCTCGCTGGAATCGGTAACGGGCTACCGTCTGGACACCCACTACTACAAAGGCTACAAGTGCACGAGCTGCCACACGGCGAGCGACATGCACGGCGACGGCATGCTTTACGGCACGCGGTACGCCTCGCACGAGATCAGCCGTTGCGAAGACTGCCACAGCACGGTGAGCTACAACGACGCGAGCGTGACGTTCGGCTCCTCCGGGGACAACCTGTTCCACCGTCAGCACGGGGTGGCGAGCGGGGCGAGCGATCCTGTTTTCCAATGCCAGGTGTGTCACAGCCAGCAGTACAAGAACTGCAACTCCTGCCATGTCAGCGGCGGGGGGATCACCGGCAGCTCCTACCTCACATTCAAGATCGGACTCAACCCGATCAAGGATGTGCGCCCCGAGTACGACTACGTGGTGCTGCGGCACATTCCGATCGCGCCAGACACCTACGAACCGTGGGGGATCAGCGAGCTGGCGAACTACTCGGCGCTGCCGAGCTGGAAATACGCCAGTCCGCACAACATTCTCAGGTTTACCGCGCGGACGGACACGACGGGCGGGCTGAACGACGGGTACGACGGCTGCCGCGCCTGCCATAACGCAGTGGAGAGCGGCAACGACTGGTTCCTGCGCGCCAGCGAGCTCGACTCGATGGCTACGCTGCTGGGCTACCCGGAGGAAGTGGACGCAAACCAGAATTACGTGGTGGACGACGCAATTCCATCACAGATACCGTGAAAGCTGTGAAACTGTCGCGATAAAAGGGTGATTTCAACGGAAGGAGTTGCACCATGAAAGTGTTTCGCGTTTTGACCGCACTGTCTCTCGTTGTGCTGCTGGTCGGATTCACCAGTTGCTCGAGCGACGACAACGGCACGACACCAAAGAAAACGATGTTCGAACAGATCGCGGAGCGGGGAGAGGCTTACTTCGGAGCCGGCACGAAGAACATCACCGCTGCCACACTGTTCGACGAACTCGCCGACGAGAACCTTGTGATCATCGACTGGCGCTCGCAGACGCTGTACGACCAGGGACATATTCCCGGCGCCCGTTTCTGGTACTTCACGACGCCGGACGTGCTGACCGACAGCCTCGCGCAGTTCGACAAGGCGACGACCAAGATCGTCAACTACTGCTATTCAGGCCAGACGGCGTCGCAGGTGACCGCGGTGATGAACCTGATGGGCTACGACGCCTACAACCTGAAGTTCGGCGCGAGCGGCTGGAACTCGAGCGTTCCCTACGGCTGGCCGGTAATGACCCCCAACTCGGACCTGTTCGACATGCTCGCCAGTGGTGCGTCCCCGACGCTGACAGACCAGGGAGACTATCCTGAAATCGACCCGACCGCCACAGACGTGGATGGCGCGATCGCGGAGCTAGCAATGGCGTACTGGAACGGTGCAGGTGTCGGTTCCGTCAACGCGTCCAACTCCGACGTGATCATGGGAGAAGGCCGTTTCGCCGATCCGGACAGCGTGTTCATCATCAACTACTGGCCGGCAGCCACCTACGCACTGAAACACATCGACGGCGCGGTGAACTTCGACACCGGCGACGCCACGCTGAAATCGCTGGGGATGGACGCGCTCGCCATGATCCCGCCGAACAAGAAGATCGTGGTGTACTGCTATACCGGACAGACGTCAAGCCAGGTAGCGGCGTATCTGCGCGTGCTCGGATACGACGCCTACTCGATGTCCTACGGCATGAACGGGCTGACAGACGACCCGACGTACGGCGGCGGGATGTACGACGCCAGCCTGTTCAACTACGACTGGGAACAGTAGGCACCATTCTCGGGTTGTCGAGCGCGAACGCCGGGAGGATCGATTCCACCCGGCGTTTTTTGCCGAGGAAGGGGGGCAGCGACAATCCCGGAATCGAGATTCCGGGCTACGGGCTGGCGGGATTACCGGGACGCGGTGGTTCCGGGCTCCATGCCACTAAAGAATGGAATCGGCTCACATCGAGAGATCCTTCACTTCGTTCAGGATGACTGATTTGCGGGAAACGTGCGCAATAAAAGGACAGAAACCCGGTCCCGAA
>Ga0315555_1001473_pt1 | contig 16984 bp, 15 predicted proteins | sample SalMarSW160380MG_FD_202113 | JGI IMG/M metagenome (GOLD analysis project Ga0315555, IMG submission 202113) | Salt marsh sediment microbial communities from the Plum Island Ecosystem LTER, Massachusetts, United States - Salt Marsh Sediment SW1603-80 ... | reverse complement strand
TGGTCATGCACAGGCTCTGGGTCTAGCGGAGGCCGGTGCCGACGTTGTTGTGTCCAGCCGCAAACTGGAGCATCTTAAGCCAGTAGCTGAGGAGATACAAGCCCGGGGTAGAAAGTCACTGGCTGTCGCCGTTGAGGTTACCGATGAGAAATCAGTAGCTGGTATGGTAGATAGTGTCCTGAAGACATTCCCTCACATCGATATTCTGGTAAACGCTCATGGCCTGGCGATTCGCAAGCCTGCCGACACTTTTCCCATTGATGACTGGCAAAAGGTTATGGATATCAACACCCGCGGCACTTTCCTCACCTGCCAGGCGGTAGGCCGGGTGATGATCAAGCAGCGCAGTGGCAAGATCGTGAACGTATCGTCGGTGAGAGGCAGATACGGACTCCCCACAGACTATGCGGCTTATTGCGCCAGTAAAGGAGCTGTAGATACCCTTACACGAACACTGGCTTGCGAGTGGGCTAAGTATAATGTGCTAGTGAATGCGATCGCGCCCACTGTTGTAGAGACTGAACTTACCCGTCCCGCCTTGGCCGACCCTGAGTTTGCCAATAGAATGAAGGCTCGTATCCCGCTCGGTCGCTGGGCAATGCCAGAGGAGCTTGTCGGGGCTACCATATTCTTTGCCTCGAAGGCGTCAGACTTCATTACCGGGCAAGTCCTGTACATTGACGGTGGCGTGACCACCTGGTAAATAATATCTATAATCAATAAACCTTAGGAGGTACCTATAATGGGTAAAACAGTATTTGTTTCTCTGTCGCATCCCTTCAGTGCGGAGATTCCCCGCTGGCCTTATTTTGACAAGCCGATAATCGATAACGCGCACACCATGGCCAAAGGCGGCGTTCTGACGCAGAAGATTACCTGCACGATGCACACCGGTACGCATTGCGATGCCCCCCGTCATGTTATGGAGATCGAGTTCGATGGCAAAAGAGCTCGTTACACCCACGAAATGCCGATTGACGCCTACACCGGTAATGCCGTTTGCCTTCCCATCGAGATCGAGCGCTGGGGACTGATCCTTCCCAAGCACCTTGAGACTGCCTGCGAAAAAGTGGGCATCAAGCCGAGCGAACTGAAAGGCATGGTCGTTTGTCTGAATACCGGCATGCATCGCAAGTTTGACGACTCCAAGGAGTACTATCATTATTCCTGCGGTACCGGCGTCGAAGCCGGCAGGTGGTTCGTAGAGAAAAAGGTAAAGTGTGTTGCCATGGATATGCAAGCTCTGGACCATCCTCTCCACACCGCTATGGGCAACAACGGCATGACCCGCATGAACCTCCTCGGCGGATCCGGCTATCCTATCACTGAAGAATACATTCAGCAGTTCGGTGAAGAAGCCTACGCCGAATTTGATAAGTTCACCTACATCAAGGTGCACGGTAAGGAAGCTTATGACAAGAAGTTTGGCGATCTGGAAGCCCTCGGCAACTGGGGTACCTGGGAGCCCTGCCATAAGCTGATGCTGGGTCATGGCATAGTCGGGGTCGAAAACCTTGGTGGAGACCTGGATAAGGTTTCCGGTAAGCGCTTCAGGTTCAACTGCTTCCCGATACGCTGGTACATGGGCGATGGCTCCATGGCTCACTGCGTTGCCGAAATCGACGAAGACGACCTGAATGACGTGCCCGATAGGACCTATTCCTATGGTGGTTGCCTCCCGGAAAGATGAAGTATATAGCTGTTTGTTTACCCCGATACTTCAGATATAAACACGGAGGACATATGAGGAAGGTTTGTCTGGAACATGTCAAAACATACGATGTCCTCGATCGCGTTTACAAGTACGGCACGCAATAGTGCGGCTTGTTCACGGTCCGAGTAATTTACAATTAGAAGGGAGAGAACTATGAAGAAGGTTAGTTTAGCTCAGGTGAAGCCCTATGAGGCTGCTGGTCATTTCAAGATGGTTGCGCTGAGGTTAAGCGGGAAAGAGGAGACCGGGGCTGAGAAGTTCTGGGTAGGTATGTCCCATTTTTTGCCCGGAGGCGGAGCCGAGTTTGGGGCTACACCAGCGGAGAAATACTACTTTGTCCTGGATGGAGAAATCACGGTTAAGACCGAGAAGGAAGAGATAACACTGGGCCCGTGGGACTCAGTCTACATCGGTCCCAATGAAGGCAGATCGATAGTCAACAAGACCAATAAACCGGTGAGTATGCTGGTAGTTATTAACTACTAGTAATCATCTCTATTCCGAGCAATTACTACGATTCCTGCCTGAGTTAGGAAAGGAGGCAGCTCATAAAAGCCGAAGGAATTAGTCACGTTGCTTTGCTGGGTGCGGGCATGGTAGGGCATGGACTGGCACTGCATTTTGCCAGGGCAGGTTATCCAGTATCTTTATACTCCCGGACTCAGCAAACACTAGACAAAGCCATTGAAGGGATTGAGGCAAATCTGCCGGCCTTACTGCAAAAAGAGACTAACGTAGAAGATGAAATAAGGAAGATTATAAGCAGGATAAAGACAACAAGAAACATGAACGAAGCAGTGGCGGGGGCCGCGATTGCTATCGAATCAGTGGCTGAGGACCTGAAGGTAAAACAGGACCTGTTTAAGGAACTAGACCAGATGTGCCCCAGGGATGTTATTCTGGCCACAAATACATCGGTAATCAGCATAACGGCAATAGCAGCTAAAGCCAAGAACCGGGATAGAATCGTTGGAACGCACTTCTGGTTTCCGCCGTACCTTATCCCTCTGGTTGAAGTGGTAAAGGGAAGGGATACCTCCGATGAGACAATGGAAATCACCTATCAATTCATGAAAAAGGCGGGCAAACATCCCATCAAATGCTTAAAGGATGTCCCGGGATTTGTCGCTAACCGCCTTCAGCACGCCCTGTGGCGAGAGGCTATCTCCATTGTAGAAAGAGGCATTGCTGATGCAGCTACTGTTGACGATGCTATCAAGCAGAGTTTTGGTATCCGGATCCCTGTGCTGGGGCCAATCGAGAATGCCGATATGGTGGGGCTAGATTTGACTCTGGCCATTCACAATACCGTTTTGCGGGATTTGGAAGCTTCCCCCAGTCCCTCACCGCTCTTAAGGGACAAGGTAAGCAAAGGTGAGCTTGGGTTCAAATCTGGGAAAGGCTTCTATGACAGCTGGACACCAGAAAACATAAAGCGCACCAGAGCGAGGCTTACGAAACACCTTATTGATTACTCTCAGAAGCATCAAACCTGAGACAAAGCATATGATATTGATGATCAGCTCAGCAATGTAAGGAGGAATGCAAATAAATGGAAAAGCTTATCATAACGGCTGCCCTAACCGGCAATATCACCCTGCCGACTCAGACACCTTATCTGCCACTTACACCAGAACAAATCTCCGATGAGGCGGTGAGGTGTGCCAATGCCGGGGCAGCTTCGGTGCATGTCCATGGCAGGGACCCGCAGACTGGTAAACCGACTACTGACCCAGCGGTATACCGGGATATCGCCACTCTCATCAAGGCAAAGAGCAATGTCATTGTCTGCGTAACCACTGGTGGGACCATGGAAATGACAGCGGCGGAAAGGATAAGGGTTGTCCCGGCTCTCAAACCGGAGCTGGCCACATTTAACATGGGCTCTATCAACTTCTCAATTCACCCCATAGCTGAACGATATAAGGACTCAGACTACAAGTATCCCTGGGAGAAGGATTTTGCCGCCGGAACCATAGATTTCATCTTCCGTAATACCTTTGGTGATATCGAGCACTTCTGTAAAACCATGACCGAGAATAACACCAAACCCGAACACGAAGCCTATGACGTGGGGCACCTTTACAACATACAGTACTGCATTAGGAAACAGCTGGTGAAATTCCCAATCTGGGTGCAATTTGTCACCGGGATTCTGGGGGCTATCGGTGCCAGTTTGGAGAACATCATGTTCATGAAACAAACAGCTGACCGATTGTTCGGGGCGGAGAACTTCAAGTGGTCGGTAATTGGTGCCGGCTATCCTGCCGAGTTCCACCTGGCGACGCTAGCCATAATGATGGGTGGGCATGTCCGCGTGGGTATGGAGGACAACATCTACGTCAGTAAGGGAGTGTTGGCCAAGAGCAACGCCGAACTGGTAGAGAAAGTTGTCAGAATTGCCCGGGAGCTCGACCGAGAAATAGCTACGCCGGACGAGGCAAGACAGATCCTGGGCCTCAAAGGGAAGGACAAGGTCAACTACTAGAGGAACTGGGCATACACCCCACAAGAGCGTCTCTTCGATGCTACTTTGTTTCTTGCGCGGGGCAACCTTCCGTGCGCGACTCGTAGACGCCCACTTCACTCCTTTTGCCGTCTTTAAGCTCGGTCATGTTTGAGGCGGATCGCGTCAAATCAGCGACGACCACAAACTCGTACTCAGGATAACGACTCTGAAGTGCTTCTTCTAGCGAACTCCGCACTACGATGAGTATGTTGACTGCCGATGCTAAAGCTAATTCGACTGCGGACATAAGCCCTTTGCCAGTCAGTTCCAGTGGGCCGACTTCATCGATGACTACCAAGTCGCATCTGTCTTCAACCGCCCGCTTAATAGCACGGCAGGCAAATGATATGCCCTTTCTGCTGATGGTGTAGTCACCGATCTTCTCTCCTCCCTGGAAAGACCTATAGCGTGACACCCGGGCAAAAGGGACCTCTTGGCCGGTAAGGAGGTCAAGTGCGTTGGAGCCAACTCGTTGTCCTTGCTTCTCAATCGCCGGAGAGAGGATCCCGCCAACGCTGGAACCAGATCTTCGCCGCCGGTCAATGTATTCCCTACACCAACTGGTCTTGCCTGATCCTGGTTCACCTACAACGAGCAGTGTCACTAAAGACCTGATGCAAAGGCAACTGCTGCAATAATCCAGCAAAAGGCCGTGATAGCTATAGTGCTAGCATAGAAGACCTTGGGCTTCACAGTCATGAGTTGCCAGAAATTGGGTCTGAGCTTTTTCCCCTCCAGGTATACCAGCAGGAGGAGACAAGTGCCTACAACGGCTAGTGCCGTACCATTGGCAAGTGCCGCAGTGACCCTATCCGCAAATCCCATGAACGCCCAGTTCCCCATACCTATCGACGATGCTAGGATGGCGTAGATGATGGCGCTCAGGTATCCCGCTGCAACACCAGCGCCAATACGAGTCTTAACGCTGCTTTCAAAGCCCTTGAACAGCAGGCTGACCACCAGGGTGAAGGCCAGGCCTTCCAGAAGGATTGCCGAGCCGGGGTTGACCACGGACGGACCAAAGATAGGTTCAACATAAATCACGGCGCTCAGCGGCTTGAACATGGCGGCGATCGCTGCAACAAAGAATACGAGCTTGGGTCGCCGATAAATGACGACGAATGCTGCCATGATTGACATGCCGATGCCTGCCGGAATCGCCCCTTTGACGAAGAGGGGGACATGGAGAAAGTGCAAAGCTCCCCCCAGAGTAGCTTCCACGAGCCCCCATATCGAGCCAAAGACCAGAATCCCGATGACTACACGCAAAATGTCTCCTGACTGTGATACTGTTCTGAGTTTTCTCAATGCCTGCATGTTCTAGCTCCTTTCCCGAAGTTCCCATTCAGAATACCACGCCGTCTGTCGGCAGTCAACAGGCGAGGGCTCTCTGTTAACTGTGCGGAAATAGCTTCGGACCGCGACAAACCTGACGAGCACCCTTCTCCAATGAACCTCTACATTACCTGCGCTATAGGACACCTTCTGTATCATTTCAATCTTTGCAGTGCCTCACGTATCCTCGTGCTCTAGCGGTAATGATATTGAGCCCAGCGGTGAATCACAGATTTGCCGATTCGTAGGCGAATGCGATGAAATCCCCGAAAAACTTGCAGAGGCCGAGATATGGACGAGTTCAAGGTGCGGCCAACGGAATTGCCTGTTGAGAATGATTTCAATTGGCCAGACCAATCGCTCGGCTATCTCAGCTCTACCGCATATGTTTATGAGGAAACTGCCAAAATACGCTCCCTGGTGTCGCCCGTGTAGCCAGCTAGCACATGGCTTTCCTTTTCACAAGCTCATTGGTATAATACAACGGGTGGAGCGATAGGTGAACCCTGTAACCTTGAAGAGTTACCACTGTCATCCTGTATCTAGTGAGTCTGTTCCCGGTGTTCATGCCGGTCCGGCAAAGCATTTTTGAGCAGCGCGAGAAAGGAGAATGGTCCATGTCAGAGCAAGTCTTTACAAACTGCGCCGTCGGCGGAGCGATCTCTGTTTATGTCAAAGATGGCAAAGTCGTTAGAGTGCGTCCCATCGTAATAGACGAAAATGATTTGAAACCCTGGACAATCGAAGCGAAAGGTAAGAAGTTTTCGCCGCCGAAACAGGTGAAACTGGCACCTTATGTTCATACCGAAAGACCCAGGCTGTATTCCGATGAGCGGATCAAATACCCGATGAAAAGAGTCGACTTTGATCCCAAAAGTGGTAATAGAAATACTGAGAATAGGGGCAAGTCAGCTTATGTGCGCATTAGTTGGGATGAGGCCCTGGATATTGTTGCCAGTGAGATAAGGAGGATCAGAGCTACCCATGGTCCTTCCGCTATCACGGCGATAACATCGTCTCATCATAATTGGGGCACCGTGAATTACAAATTGGGACCGTTTATGAGATTCTTCAATCTACTGGGATTCACGTTCATCTTTGACAACCCGGATAGCTGGGAGGGTTTTCACTGGGGGGCAGTGCACGCCTTCGGTTTCTACTGGAGACTGGGTTGCGCTGAGCCGTACGATCTCCTTGAGGATATCTTGAAAAACGCTGAGATGATAGTGTATTGGTCGAGTGATCCGTATGCCACCTGGGGATCATATTCTGGTGGTGAGTCACAGATATGGAGGCTCTGGATAAGGGAAGCAGGTATCAAACAGGTGTTTGTAGATCCATTCTGTAACTATGCTGCGGCAACTATAGGAGATAGATGGATCGCTCCCAAAGTCGGGACTGATTCAGCATTGGCTCTGGCTATTGCTTATGTCTGGTTGAAGGATGATACATACGACAAGAAATACCTGGAAACACATACTATAGGCTTTGAACAGTTCAGGGATTATGTCTTGGGCAAAGAAGATAAGGCACCCAAGACGCCTCAGTGGGCTGAGAAAATCTGTGGTGTTCCGGCACGGCATATTACGGCATTAGCCAGGGAATGGGCATCAAAGAGGACTGTGCTTTCCTGCGGAGTACGGAGTGGGTTTGGTGGCGCAGGGCGCGTGGCATACGGCCATGAGTGGGCGCGGTTCATGGTATTCTTGCAGGCGATGCAGGGCCTGGGTAAGCCGGGAGTTAGCATGTGGGGGAGTGGTCAGGGAGCACCTTTTGATGCTAGTTTCTTCTTCCCTGGCTACGCAGACGCCGACGGGAAACTCCCTGTCACCAGTGCTGCTGATAAGAAGACTACCAATCCTGTACAGCAACGGCTTTATCGTCTGTTGTTCCCCGAAGCCATATTGAACCCGCCTGTAGAGTGGCGGGGTGAAGGTTTCTGCGGCAGTTCGATTGACCAACAGTTCAAGCCATACAAATATCCTGCGCCGGGAGGATCAGAAGTAAAGATGTTCTATCGCTATGGAGGCTCATTCATCGGCACCATGACAGAAACAAATAAATGGGTGATGGCATACCAGAGCCCCAAGTTAGAATTTGTGGTCAATCAGGATTGCTGGTGGGGGAGTGAGACCAGGTTTGCGGATATCATCCTGCCGGCATGCACAAATCTGGAGAGGGATGACATTTCTGAATTTGGCAGTTCCGGTGGCTACTCTACACATAGCAGTAACGGCTGTAATTACAGAATTGTAGTCCGACAGAAGAAATGCATTGAGCCGCTTTTTGAATCTAAGTCCGACTACGATATATTCACCCTGCTGGCAGAGAGGCTTGGTTTCAAAGATGATTTTACCGATGGAGGCAAGACAATGCTGGACTGGGTTAAGAGATTCTTTGAAATATCCGACCTGCCCAAGCATGTCTCATGGGAGGAATTTGATAGGAAAGGCTATTATGTGGTGCCGGTACCCGATGACTATAAACCCACTCCGTCACTGCGATGGTTCTACGAGGGCAGACCTTGTGATACACCTGACTATATGAATCCCAAGAGGAATACGGAAAAAGGCAAGGAACTGGGTACTTACAGCGGTAAGATAGAGTTTGTTTCCCAGAGCTTGACAGAGCATTTGCCTGATGATGAAGAAAGGCCTCCAATGCCCAGATATATTCCGAGCTGGGAAGGGCCAAATTCCCCGCTTGCCAGGAAATATCCCTTGCAGCTACTGTCGCCGCATCCCAGGTACTCCTTCCACACCCATTATGATAGCCATAGCGCCTGGTTAGCAGAAATACCCGGGCACCGCATCCAAAAAGATGGTTACAGCTATTGGGTAGCCAGAATACATCCACACGACGCTGAACCGCGGGGCATAAAGCATGGCGACATAGTTAAGTTGTATAATGATCGTGGAGCTGTATTGTGCATAGCGCAGGTAACCGAACGCTGTAAACCCGGCGTTGTCCACAGCTACTGTTCATCAACCAAATATGATCCTATGGAGCCGGGGAAAGCTTATTCTATCGATAAAGGCGGTTGCGTCAACTTACTTACATCGGCGCGGATGCTGTCCAAAAATGCCCCGGGAATGGCACCCAACTCTTGCCTGATAGAAATTGAGAACTGGGAGGCATAGGATAAAATGGCCAAGAAATACGGAATGATAATCGATGTTACCAGATGTAATGGCTGCTACAACTGTTTTCTTGCGTGCCGGGACGAATTCTACGGTAATGACTATCCAGGGTATTCTGCTGCACAGCCGTTTAGCGGACAGGATTGGGTGAAAGTGATTGAGAAAGACCGAGGGCAATATCCGAAAGTAAAAGTCGCTTATACAGTCGTACCCTGTATGCAATGCGAAGACGCCCCCTGTATTGAGGCGTCCTTGAATAAAGCGGTTTATCAGAGACCGGATGGCATAGTAATTATAGATCCAGCTAAGGCACACGGGCAGAAGCAGATAGTTGATGCTTGTCCCTATCGGGTCATATACTGGAATGAAGAGAAAAATATCCCCCAGAAGTGTACCTTTTGCGCTCACGTGTTGGACCAGGGCTGGAAAGAACCAAGATGTGTAGAAGCTTGTCCTACAAAGGCGCTCGTTTTCGGTGATGTTAATGACCCTGATAGTGAGATATCGAAGACTATGGCAGCTGCCAAAGGCAAACTGGAAGTATTGCATCCTGAATATGGATTGGTGCCAAACGTGAAATATATAGGAATACCCAAGAGGTTTATTGCCGGAGAAGTTGTTTTCCGGGATAAGAAGGATGAATGTGCCGTGGACGTGAAAGTGACGTTGTCCAGTAAAGGGCAGGCTGATGGGATAACAAAGACAGACAATTATGGGGAGTTTGAGTTTGAGGGATTGGATGCGGACAAAGACTATACGCTGTTGGTTGAGCATAGTGGTTATAGAGCTAGGAAGATGAAGGTCAGCACCAAGATCGATATGTATCTTGGAGAGATACTGCTAAGCAAAACACCGGCCAGAAATACATAGCACTTCCTAGGCGCTTATAGTCATGATGGGTGAGACTATTGCGCGAATGCTGTAACCTGGGAGAGTCTCCGCTGCCATCCTCCATACCAATAGCCGGTCGTCCGTCGGGCTCGAATTGCCTGCCAGAAACATACACTATCTACAAGTTCAAATTGGTATACATGGGTCACTTCATGCACAATGATGCCAAGATGCGACCTTGAATGTCTACCAGAACTGGGGAGGTTGATCGCATGGAAGGTAGCGAACGCTCTCCCTCTATTGAGCCGGAAGATAACCCTTAAAAGCCCATCCTCTGCAACTCGTACGGCACTGTATCGGATAGCAGTTGTGCCTAGCACCGTGGAAGTGGCGTCGATCTCAGTTTCACTTAGAGCCCTAACCCTAGTAAGGACATGCCAAATAGTCTCAAACAGTCTCGGTCCGCGGAGAGCATCAAAGACTCGACACATCCATGCTGTGGCCATCTTCCCTCACCTTGTTGCTCACTCAGACCGAGGCTTCTGACTGGTCGATGTCCGGCACACATTTATCCTATAGCTACTCATTATTCTAAGTGGTACTCCCCATATCAATTACTCTGAAAGGATCGCCGACAATGCCAGCCCGGTTTTTGCTCAAGTCAGCGGGATATCGCCCAGGTTGACATCCTTTCTGGTGCTGATGTCCTCGAATGCTTTCACTATACCGTCTTTTTCGATATGCAAATTATAGCCGCCGTTGTCAGGCAGGCCCTTGAACCAGAAATCACCGAAGTTGTCGGTGGAGACCGTAAGCTTTTCACCGCTTCTGGTATCGGTCAGAGTGCAGATAGCTCCGATAACTACCTCCTTCTGCTGCGGGTCGTAAACGGTGCCGGCAACGAAGCGCTTCATGATGTTTAAGTAATACACTCGCGGTTTCAGGCCCAACTCGGGACGGATAACCTCGGCTCCCACAATCAAATCGGTAAATTCAGACTCTTCGCCGAATTTTATGGCCTCAGTGGGACAGACATCGGCACACCGCGGTTTGCTCCAGCCGTTATCCAGCAGATGGGCGCAACTGGTGCATTTCTGAGCGATGTTCAGGTCCTCGTTGAAGTAAATTACACCGTACGGGCAGGCATCAATACAATTTCTATGGCCGGCGCATTTCTCCGGGTCGATGATTACTATCCCATCTTCCCTTTTATATATTGCATTGCGTCGGCAGGCGGGGATACATGGTGCTTCATCGCAGTGCATGCACAAATGCGGTCGGTAGGCCACCCTGACTTTGGGAACAGTGCCCCTGACTTCCTCAAGAATCTTCACCCAAAACTGGCCGGTATCCGGCTGCGGTTTGGCATAGGGAGTCCAGTCATTGCTCACATGCTCGTCTTTGCATGCTATCTGGCAGGAGTAACAACCGTTACATATCGACAGGTCTATAACAAATACTTTCATCTTATTGCGCACCCCCTTCGACCCAGGCATTGAAACGTAGGCCTGACGCCGGGTCATACTCTTTTTGGAATGCTTCGGGGTACTGCCTCATCCATTCTTCTATCTGCGACATGCTGACCTTCTCCACCTCAACCAGGAATCCGCTTGTAGCTTGCCCACCACAATGTTTGGAGGTTATTCCGCTTGGAGCAATGGTGTTGATGGCGCCCCCCCGGTCAAGCTCTCCCGGGATGATTGAGTCAACCCGTGCCCCGTGGTCCACGGATATGACCCCGAGCATGATTCTCTCCCATACCATGGCGCCGCCGAGGACAGCCCCCCTTTCGTTGTATACCTTGACTATGTCTCTATTGTTTATACCCCGCCTTTCTGCATCTTTCGGGTTAATCCAGATCGGTTCGTACATATAACCATCTGGGCCTTTCACTTTGCAGGTCGGGACTTCCCTGGTCCAGGAAATATCGTCGCACTGGGCATGGACTCGCCACCTAGGATGGTTGGACATTACGAGCAGAGGATACTTCTTTGCCCTTTCGCTAGAGAGGTTTTCGTCATGGGTGTCACCCTTTTCAATCCACTTCGGTATCGGCGGCCTTTCCTTATCTTCAGGGAAGTTTTGGGCTAGTCTCTCCGAGTAGAACTCCAGCTTGCCCGATGGCGTGGGTAAGGGGTTGGTCTCAGGGTCTTCATAGAACTTGATAAGACCGGCCGGGTCTTGCTCCCAGTCTTTGGCGACAGGGAATACATAATAGCCCTTTTCATTAAATTCTTCCCAGCTTACATAGTTATTGAAACCCATGCCGTCAAAAACAGCTTTGATTAATTCCTCCACGGTTTTACCATCTGTTACCTCGTCGTACTTATTGAGCTTCTTGGCTACCTCGCAAACCACCTCATAGTCGCTCTTGGACTCTCCTATGGGCTTGATAGCCTGTCTCATCAGCAATACGCTCTGGAAATGACAGCCCTGTCTGATGCAGGGTATGATATCGTCCACCTCCAAGGTGGTGTTAGAGGGCAGAATGATATCAGCAAAGAGGCAATCGTTCTCCAGCCAGGGGTGCTGCGCGACCACACACTCTATCTTGGAGTTTCTGGTGGATTCTATTATCTCATTACCGCAGTTCCAGCAGGTTGTGCGGCAGGGAGTATCGGTCCAGATCATATGTATCTCGGTGCCGCCCTTTTCTTTGGGTATAGGGTAGGTATACTTCACGAACTGGTCTTCAGTAGTTGTCTCGATAGCACCAGTGCCCCAGAAGGTAACCGGAGGGTTAAGGATGGCTTTATGGATGAGAGTCTTGGGGATAAGTTGTTTACCCCAGGCTACAGGGGTAACCTTATGGGGTTTAAGCAGCCGCTCTGCCGCCGGAGACTTGGTAAGGTTCTGAAACATACCCATATGACTCTGGCCCTTGCCGCCTATAATACTTCGGGGCATACCCTCATAGGCTATCTGGGATTGATGGACTCCCGGTTTTCCCAGTCCCTGCATCCCCAGCAATATAACTTCCAGCCTTGCCGGCTCATGGGAGTAGGGCCCACGGGCCATACCACCCGCAAAATAGTGGACTATCGATGTCGTCTTGGAGGCAAACTCTCTCGCCAGTGCCTTGATAGTCCACTCAGGAACGCCGCATTTAGGGGAGGCCCACTCAGGTGTCTTGGGTATGCCGTCTTCTGTTCCCATGACATAAGCCTTCACTTGATCAAAGCCGACGGTATGGGTCTCGACATACTCTGTATCGTAGGTGCCTTCTTTTATCCACATGTAGATGATGGCCAGCTGGAGAGCAGCATCAGTGTTAGGCAGGATGGGAATCCATTTATCGGCATGGACTGCCGCGCCATAGTTCAGGTCAGGACAGATGTATACCTGCTTTATGCCGATCTCTGACCAGAAATAACAGAGCCGGGAAGGGAATTGCCCTCTGAATCCCCAGGGAGTGGTCTCCGGGTCACCTCCCCACAGCAGAACCATATCGCAATTCTCCGTCATATCCTTCACGATATTGTCGGCGGGATTCATCATACCAATCAGTCCCGGACCCCAAACATGTTTTGCCCCCCAGTACCACCCTTCCCAGCTGTCCGGATTTCTCACCTGCTGCGTGAAGCCTCCCATCTTATCTAGGAGCAGGCTGGAGCAGCCATGGGGCGCGTGAACAAACTTACACTCGCCGTGTCCGTCACCCTGGACAAGTATAGCAAGTGGCCCGTATTTTTCATGGATTCTCTTTACCTCGCTGGCGATAATCTCCGCAGCTTCCTCCCACGAAATCCTTTTGAACTTGCTCTTGCCCCTGTTCTCTGGGTGCCTCTCACCCTTGGGATCCCAGTCAACCCTCTTTAAGGGATATCTAATCCTGTTAGGTGAATATACTCGCTTCTTGTAGGCCAGGGTGAAAGGAGAGGGCAGCGATTTCATAAGGGGTTCCAGAGTTTTACCGTTCCTTTCAAACTTCCAGGGGTTGAATTGCTTTTTGTTATATTTCCAATCGTAGTGAAGCGGTCTGATCCTGACTATTCTACCGTTTTTCACATCAACCGCGCAGGGAGCGCCGCCGTATATTCCACCACTGAGGCCAAGTGCCTTTAGAACGGTTTTCTCTGTCTCCGCCGCACGTTCCCCATCTGCGGTAACATCCTCGCCGCGAGCTTTCAACCTGTCTTTTTCTTTTGACATCTAGTCACCTACCTTTCAGAATTTATATGATGTGCCCCCATAAAGGATACCACTTATTAAGTTAGTATTGCTGGCATTCTGGCTGGTGAAGTTGGGGGATAGTTGGTCTCCATCGTACCGAATATACTAGACCTACCATAAATAACAGTCTAGCAAAGTGATACAAGCTCTGCCCAAGTCTTTTGCTTTCACTTATTGCTCTCTCTTCCTTAGTGCTTAGCGATAAATGTAATCGCCGGCCTGATATTTCCGAGGAATTACAGGCACCTGAGGCTAAAATATCAGCAATATTAACATGTATTGTGTTATTATGCTAGCAATAGTGTTATTGTAGTAACGACAATGCTTTGGTTATTGCTTTGGTTCCCATCTTCAGCGAAATCAACCAGTTGTGTGTGACAGGAGGATAGATGAGAAAAGTTATCGTCACTTGCGCGTTGACCGGCGGTGTGCAGACCAAGGCAGCAAATCCCAACCTCCCGGAACAACCAGATGAAATTGCCCAGCAGGCATATGAATGCTATAACGAGGGCTGCGCTATTGCCCATCTCCATGCCCGAGACAAGGAAGGCAAGGCATCAGGCGATGTGACCATATTCAAAGAGATACATGCTGCCATTCGTGCCAAGTGTAATATTGTTTTACAGGACAGTACTGGAGGTGGCCCCGGGCTCACGTTCGATCAGCGCCTCGCCTGTCTGGATGCCAAACCTGAAATGGCATCCCTTAATTTGGGCTCGATGCTTCGCACCCTCGGGGCCAATGCCGGCACCTGTTGGGCTAACCCACGATCAGAATTGGAACGCTTCGCACAAGAAATGCTGAAACGCAATATCAAAGCCGAGATGGAGATTTACCACCACGGTATGCTCCGGGAGATGAACAACTTCATTGATAAGAATCTTGTTAAAAAATCATACTATGTAAACTTTGTGATGGGAATGGCCTACCAGGGCGCTGTTGATGCCACCCCGGCCAACCTCATATCACTAATTCAACTCCTCCCACCTGATGTCATTTTCAATTGCTGTGCCATCGGTGCCGCGCAGGTTCCCATAACCACCCTTAACGTCTTAATGGGAGGTCATGCGCGCGTGGGAATGGAAGATAATATCTACATGTCCAAAGGAGTGCTTGCCAAGAGCAATGCCCAGCTTGTAGCCCGCAGCGTACGTATTATCAGAGACATCGGCTATGATATTGCCACACCCGACGAAGCTCGGGAGATTCTCGGCTTGCCGAAGCTGAAATAGACTTCGAAAAAATAAGAAATAAGGGAGGGGAAAATGGCTAAAAAGAAAAGAATTGTGGACCTTTCATTGCCCTGGGGCGTAGATACTCCATTGTGGCCCTTCCCTGGTCCCAGGCAGGACCTGATCTTTGCTAGAGCAGAGTATCTCGAACGTTTTCATAAGAGGAGCGTAGTTTATACCGGCACACTTCACGCCGGTACCCACATGGATGCTCCCAGTCACGTACTGCATCCCTGCGAGGGAGGCATAATGCTGGATAAGATCCCACTGGAAAACTGTTATGGCATCGGCGTTATCGTCGACCTCCGTTATATGAAGAAATGGCAATTCGTAACTACCAAAGATCTGGAAAATGCTAAGCCAAAGATCGAGGCTGGAGACTTCGTAGTCTTCAATACCGGCTGGCACAAATACTGGCGCTGGGATAATTATGCTTATTACAATCACTATCCTGGGCTAGGCCCGGAAGCTGCCGAATGGCTGATCGATAAAAAGGTAAAAGGTGTTGCTGGTACCTGGGGTGCCACCGATCATGTACTGTGGCATTACCGCCTTGCTGAGACAATGCCCTGGGTTGACAAGGAGTACAGGAAAGAGACTGGAAAAGATCCTGACATACTATTTCCCGAATACGAACCCTGCCACCGTATGCTTCTTGGAAATGGTATCGTGACAGTAGAAAATGCGGGAGGAGACATCGACGAAGTGACTGGCCAGCGCTGCATCATCTCTGCATTCCCCTTCAGGTGTGAGATGGCCGATGGCGGCTTTGTCAGGCTGGTCGCAATCCTGGACAAATAATGTAAATCTTTCTCCATTTGATATAGAGATTATGGGAGGTTGTTATGTTTCAACTTGATGGGAAGACGGCGGTAGTGATTGGCGGTGCAGGTGGGCTGGGTGAATTCTGTGCTGTTGCAATGGCTAACCAGGGTGCCCGAGTGGCTATTGCCAGCCGTACCTTGCGGACGCTGAACGAAGTTATCAAGAACCATCCTGATGTTGCCGCCAAACTAGCCGCAATGTACGTAGATGTGACCGATGATGCCAGTGTAGGCGAACTGGCCGAGGAAGCGGTGGCGAGATTCAAGACGATAGATATACTGGTAAATGCCCAGGGCGTGGTTACCAAAATGCCGGCGCATGAGATCAACTTTGAGACATGGGACTCGATGTTCGCCACCAATGTCCGCGGTGTTATGCTTAGCTGCATGGCCTTTGGCAAAGTAATGATGGCACAGAAGAAGGGCAAAATTATCAACTTTTCCTCAGTTCGCGGAGCCCGCGGCACCGATGGTGGTAACGTTACCTATGGCGCTACCAAGGGAGCGGTCGATATGATCACCAGGATGCTGGCCGCTGAATGGGCACCATACTACATCAATGTCAATGCAATAGCCCCTTCAGTAGTATTAACCGACACTCTGAAGAAGTCAGTGGCACCCGAGCGTCTGCAAATGCTACTTTCCAAGACTCTGTTCAAGAAATTCTGTAGCCCTGAAGACGTGGCCGCAGCATGTGTATACTTGGCTTCGTCGGAATCGGACTATGTAACAGGTCAGATTCTCTACATTGATGGCGGCTTGACGGCCATAGGGTAAATATAGTTCCCTGATACTGCAGTTATATAGGAAAACCGTAGCGGGAATATTGAAATCTGAAGAAGACTTGACTTGAGATTTTCAGTAGCAGACAAACAGAGCATTATCCCATTTCAAAGAATTACAGGGAGGCAGAAACGAAGCTAGCAAAAAAACGGGGAGGAACTTTCTATCAAGCCCCCAAACACTTCAATTTCTGGAGTATCCGGAAACTGGGTGATCCCGATACCAAGCCCTTGGCCGTTAGTTTCTCCCGCTTTCTCCTGAATGGCGGTGTGGGAATGTTGGGGTAGCCCTCCGAGAAAATGTACTATATCATCAGTGGAAGCATGGTGGTCAAAACCAAAACCAGGGAATGCACCCTGAATGCGGGGGATATAGTCTGTTTCGCCCCTGACGAGGAAAGGGAAATCAAGATTGTTGGCGATGACGTCTGCACTATGCTAGCG
>Ga0315555_1001471_pt1 | contig 17005 bp, 13 predicted proteins | sample SalMarSW160380MG_FD_202113 | JGI IMG/M metagenome (GOLD analysis project Ga0315555, IMG submission 202113) | Salt marsh sediment microbial communities from the Plum Island Ecosystem LTER, Massachusetts, United States - Salt Marsh Sediment SW1603-80 ... | reverse complement strand
GAGCTGAAGATCGCCTATTCCCTGCACCCCCAGATGTCAACGGCGCTGCTCGATCAGGATATCAACATGAACGCCCATATTTCGATGGGCGTGCTGCAGCATCACGAGAATCAGGACGGTTCCGGCTTTCCGGAGAAAATGCAGGGAAGCAACCTTCCGCCGACGAGCAAGCTCCGTCCCCGCGGGTCGATTCACCGTTTCGCGGAAATCATCGCAGTGGCCAACTTCTTCGACAACCTGGTCTCGGGCCGTGTGGCGAAGATGCAGCTCACGCCGCCCGAGGCGGTGAAAAGGATCGTCGAGGCGACTCCGTCACGCTTCAACGAGCACATATCGAACGAGGCGCTCGAGGTGATCAATGTTTTTCCTGTGGGGAGCCTCGTCCGGGTGGGGGAGTCCAGCCATCGGGGGATCGTCGGCTATCGGGGTGTTGTCGCCGGAACCAACCTGGAAGATCTTCATCGCCCGAAGGTGACGCTGCTCTACAGTCAACGCCAGCGGTTGGAGCAGCCGCTGACGGTGGACTTCTCCACCGATCCCCGCTCGCGCCTGGAGTACATGAACACCTTTGATTGACGTTGTTGTCCGCCCGACAGCGCGATTTTCCCATAGTTACCGTACCTTGTGCCCGGAATGGGGATACTGGGAGGCTGCAATGGCTGAAGAAGGTTTGGCTGGCGCACAAAAAGATGAAGCGTTGCAGGCGACGCTGGCCAACACCTGGGCCAACGTCTGGCATCACGACGCCGCCCGGCTCTCGCTGGTGCGATCTTACCTGGTTTTCGCCGGGGCGGGGTTAGCGTTCCTCACGCTCGCCAAGGCATCCTGGACTACGAACCTGGTTGTCTCGATTTTCGTGACAATTGTCGGGCTGACGGTGATCGGAGTAGCCTCCCGCTACAAAGAGCGGATCGTGCGCGACATGAAGGTCGTGTTCGTGGGTACGGAGATGCTGCTCGGCGGAGACGAAAAGCTTCACCAACTGCTGACGCTATTCCGGGACTACCGTGCGACGAGGAAGAAATCCTCGGTCGCCTCACGCCTTTCGATTTCCCGGCATCTGATCCTGATCATCGAGGTGTTTTCTTCGGGGCTGATCGGCCTCGCGGTGGAGCCAGCGATCCCCGGGAGATGGATCGGTGCGCTGGTAACCGGGGTAGTCGTGCTCATTCTGCACGAAGCGGTGTTCCTGCTCATCCGCCGGGAGTTGGTGTTCAACATTTGACCGGGCAGGTCTATTTTGATCGGTGCTTGCGCTCGCCGCCGTGCCCCGGTCCGTGCTCGTGGATGGAGCGTTTCATCGTCGGACCGTTCGCGGCCGGAATCTCGCCGCTGACAACCTGGAGGATTGCCTGCTGGACGGTGGTGCCCCGGACGATGTACACCTTCAGCCGGTGAAGAGCGAGATCTTGGAATGCTTCGGGACCCATATTCCCGGCAATCACTCCATCCAGATTCCATCCTGAAAACCGCCCGATCCCATGTCCCGGAAGGTTATGATCGTGTTTCAGAGCTTCGAGGATTTCAGGGTTTTCGCCGTCGACGACGAGGTGAAAGGCAGCGTGTCCAAATCGTTTGCTGACGGGATCGGAGAGGGTCGAGCCTTCGGCCGCAACGAGAAATCGCATGGCTGCTCCACTGTGGTTTGTTGCGGGGGCTCGGCTGTTTGAAAAGATACGAATATGATCGGAAGGAGCAATCCTGCGGATTTCTCGCCGCTCCAGCTTACCAACGCGGTTTGGGACGGCGGCTGCCGTGCTCGACAGCGCAGGGCGCGTTGCGGGCGACGTGCTGGCCGAGGGCTTTGCACCAGAGGGCGTTGAAAGTGCGGCAGCTTTTCGCCCCGTCCACGTTCTCCCGCGGCCACTCCGCGTGCTCGCAGGCCATCGTGCACCATTTCAGGTCCGCCCGGCCGACTCCCGCGTTGTCCACCTCCTTCCGTTCCTGCGGCAGAGGGTGGTTTTTCCGGGTGTGCAGGATTCGCTGGACCGGGCCCTCGTTGTCACCGGGTAGCTTGTGATTCATGACTTTCCCTTGGACGTAAAGCCGGATAGCGGACCGTAAGCAGAGCGGATGCAGGCTCGAAGGAATGATAATTGAATCAGGAAACCTCCTTCAACTCGGTTCACCAGTTGCGGATCTCCGGTACGGGCGCTTTATCCTTGCAGGATAGAGCAGACCGTTGCATCCGGCCTGATTGCAAACGTAGGGTACAAGATTAAATCCTCCGGAGGTCGCATGACCCGTACCACGGCGCGTCGCCTGGCCTTGGCGATCACATTGATACGAGTCCCTTTCGGTTTAGTCTTTCTGTTCTGGTTTGTCTATGGCGATGAGGAAAAGGCCCTTGCGGGCCTGCTCATGCTGCTCGGTGTGATCGAACTGACCGACCTGCTCGATGGTTTTATCGCACGCAGCCGGGACGCGGTGTCGGAGCTGGGAGCGATGCTTGACCCGTGGGCGGATAGCGTGACGCGCACGATCGTCTACATCGCTCTCGCGCTGGGGGGAAGGACGCATCTGGCGCTTCCGTTGATCATGGCGATGCGTGACGTGACAGTGGCGTACGCGCGGGTGGTGATTGTGACGCATGGCGGTTCCGCTGCGGCGCGGCTCAGCGGGAAATCCAAGGCATGGGTGCAGGGTGTGGGGGCCTTCGCGTTGCTCGGAGGTCCACTGTTCGCTGCGACCGGATCGTATTACACGGCAGTGAGCTGGATCGTTGGCGTTGTGACGGTGTTGTCCGCCGTCGAGTACATCGTCGCTGCTTTCCGGAGTCTGGCCGCCGCGGAATCAAACGGAGAGTAACTGCGGGAGAAAGCTACCCGGCACGGCGCCCGGGAGAGCGAGCCGTTTTTGGGAGATGTGTCGGGCTTGCCTGCGGTTCAATCATTTCCGAAAGCCGACTTTCCTGCACGCCTGTGTCAGTTCTGCATTCTGTCCTCGACGGGGACTTTTTCCTGTTGCTTTTCTCCCGCCGTCCTGAACCAGAGCCAGGTGCCCGCTCCGCCGGTCATCGCGATCATCAGCCACACAATTCCGCTGCCCGTTTTTCCGAGCAGGATCTCGCCGAGCCCGAAAGTAACGCCGAGGACTAGCGCCGTGCCCGCAAGCCAGCCCCAGAGATCCCGGCCAAGCCGGGTCGGAGGGTGGCTGCCCTGGTCACGCTGATTCCACGCGGCGCGAACCGCTCTCCATGCGCCCGGGGGCCGGGTGCGCTTGTAGAAATCGAGCAGCGTGGTCATCGGGGCGGGCTGGGTCAGGAAGGTCACCGGCAGCCAGAACAGCACCGAACCCATCGCCACCGTCACGACTTTCAACGGAAACGGAATCTCGGGGAAGGCGAGATACACGACTGAGGAGATCACCGTGGAGGCGGTCATGGCGGTGATCTCGCTCCACGCGTTCAGACGCCACCAGAACCAGCGGAGCACGTACACCGGGCCCGCTCCCGCACCGAAGGCGATGAGGAAGGTGAACGCCGCGGTGACGGATTGGACGTAATAAGCCATGACGGCTGTAATCGCGACAAGCAGCAGCATGAATATTTTTGCGGCGACCAGGTAGTGTTTTTCGCTGCGGCCGGGCGCGAGCCAGCGCCGGTAGAGGTCGCTTGTGAGGTAGCTGGCGCCCCAGTTGAGCTGGGTGTCTATGGTGGACATGAACGCCGCGATCAATCCGGCGAGCATCACTCCTTTCCAGGGACTCGGGAGCGCGATGAGGATCATCCTTGGATAGGCCAACTCGGCGTCAGCCTGGTGAGGCAACAGGACGAGGCTCGCGAGGGCGGTGATCACCCACGGCCACGTTCGCAGTCCGTAATGGGCGATATTGAACCAGAGAGTCGCCCCGAACGCATGCGCTTCATTTTTCGTCGCCGACATTCGCTGGATAACCTTGCCGCCGCCGTCGCTGTTGATGTTGGCCCACCACTGAATCGAGAGGTATACGAGAAAGCCGCCGAACGCCCCGGTCCAGAATCCGGGATCGGCGAGTCCGCCCGCAGGAATTGAGGGGATCAGCTGCATTCTCTCCGGCCCGGCGGCGGCGATCACGGCGTGCATCCCTCCGGCGGCGTTCACGGAAAAGACGGCGAGCGCGATAGCGCCCGCCATCGCAATAGCGAATTGCGCCACATCGGTGACGACCACACCCCAGAATCCCGCGAGGAAGCTGTAGCTGACAGCAAAGGCGGTTGAGACGAGCACGCCCGCCCACTTCTCCCCGCCCCAGATCACGCCGATGATCTTCGCCATCGCCAGGATCACCCAGCTCATTCCGATGGTGTTGACCAGCAGCGCCATCCAGCCCGCGCGGATCACACGCAAAACACTCCCCAGGCCCCGTCCGTAACGCAGTTCGGTCAGCTCCACGTCGGTGACGACTTTCGCCCTTCGCCAGAGCCGCGCGAGCAGAAACGCTGAGAGCATGCCCCCGATGGCGAACGACCACCATTGCCAGTTGAGCCAGACTCCACCCGACCGGACGAGTTGGGTTACGTAGAGGGGAGTGTCGCAGGAAAAACTGGTGGCGACCATGCTTGTCCCCGCGATCCACCAAGGCAGTTTGCGGGAGGACAGGAAATAGGAATTGGTGTCTTCGTGGGCGCGGCGGGTGAACAGTACCCCGAGTGTGAACACCGCGAGCAGATAGAACAGGATTACCGCGATGTCGGAAGGAGCCACGACTAGAGCTCCTGCAATTCCGATTCAAAATCACGGATGGTGTGCAGCACATCGCCGGGACTGGAGGCGGAGCGCAACGCCTCGCGGAAAGATTCCCGGTTGCAGAGGCGTGAGACGCGGGAGAGCAATTTCAGATGCAGCGAGATTTCCTCCTGAGGCGCGAGCAGCAGGAAAACGAGATGGACCGGTTTCGCGTCGAGCGCACCGAATTCGACTCCTTTCAGCGAGCGTCCGAAGCCGACGACAGCGCGGTCGAGACCCTCTACGGTGGCGTGGGGGACCGCGACGCCTCCCCCAACGCCGGTTGAGAGCGCCCGCTCGCGTTCCAGCACCGCGTCGAGCACAACCTCGCGATTATGGATCAGGCCGGAGGTGACCAGGCGGTCCACCAGGGTCTCAATGACCGCTTCACGCTCTTTCGATTCGAGCTGCAGATCAATCGAGCGCTCGTCGATCAGTTCGCCCAGACGCATCGGTGCACCTCGTGAAAACGTTGCTTGATTCCCGTTTCTCAATCCCCATCGCCGGAGACGTGGAGGGGTGCCCTGAGAATACGGAACGGAGGCGGGGTTTGCCAAGTGTAACTCGATGAAGCGTGCGGGTTGGCGGACGGAATGGAAGGGTAGGCGCCAGGCCTGGATCCAGCTATGGGAAACAAGATTGGGAGCTCGTAAAACGGCAGAAAGGGCTTGACAGATTGAATGTGCGGGTGCATCTTGCTGGCGCGTTCGCTTTATGAACGAATTCAATGGCCCGTCGCGCGGATGGCTGTTGGCGATGGTGAACAGCTATGCGAGGCCGTAATAGGAATCAAAACACCAGCCTCCTTTGCACCGATTCCAACACCCGCAGCACACCCGTGCGACAACAGTGCGCATCGTCACTCGGATGGAGGAGAACTGGCATGAAACGTGTAGCCGTCTTTATCGACGGCAGCAACTTTTACAACGGTCTCCGCGACAACATCGGCCGGATGGATGTGGATTTCCACCGTTTCGGACGAAAACTCTCGGAATTGGCCGAAGGGGAGTTGCTGCGAATCTATTATTACAACGCCCGTGTGGATCCGGATTTCGATCCTGAAAACTACGAGAAACAGCAACGGTTCATCACCCATCTGGCCCACACTCCGCACCTCACGCTTCGCCTCGGCAAACTGGTGTACTACCAGGTGCGTGGCGAGGAAACAGGACGCAAGCACTATGCGGTGGAAAAAGGGTTGGATGTGAAGCTGGCGATCGATCTCGTGAGGCTCGCTGTCAACCGGGCCTGTGAAGTTGCAGTGATCGTCTCCGGTGACAAGGACCTGGCCGAAGTGGTGGACTACGGCAAAGAGATGGGGCTTGAGGTTGTCAGTGCATTCTTCCCGCGGGGGCTTTCCGAATCCCTCGCCACCCGCGCCGACAAAGTCTTCTATCTGAACGAAGATTCCCTCGAGGAAATTTTCATCGGCAACCAGCAGGTTGAGGAAGAGATCTGAGAATTGTCGCAACCCAGGTAATTGCATCGCGCTCGACCTTCAGGGTCGGGCGTGTTGTTTTATGAGGGGAGCAACAATGACAGTTCTCTTTTCCCAGCAACACCTGTACCTATATTCGTGCATGGCGATAAAGATGCCTTCAAGAGAGGACGCCGAAAAGGCAGTGGCGCACAAACAGCAGCAGCGCGCACAAGCTCTTGTTAAACAGGCAAGAACAGCCATTAAAGCAGGCGAGGGAGATGCCACCGCCTGGTTTCAACTCGCCGCCGGCTACATGGGCCTGCAAGACTGGGATTCGGCACGGAAGACTCTGGAACAGGCGACGGAAAGCGATGAACGATTCGGGCACGGGTGGGCGAACCTGGCGCTTGCCTACCGTGAAACGGGCAAGAATGACCTCGCGGCGGACTGTGCTAGGCGTTCATTGGAAATCACCCCTCGCAACAGCACAGCCCAGGTAAATCTCGGACTGGCGCTCGTTGAGCTAGGGCGAGCGCGCGAGGCGATTGACGTTCTTCGCAAAGTACTGCTCGTTCAGAAGAACCAACCTCTGGCGCTCGTCGGCCTGATCGAAGCCTACCGCCAGGTGGGCGATGTAATCGAAGTGCAGAGACTCACCGAAGAAGCTCGAAAGGCTGGGATTCGAATCGAATGAACCCTGAGGCGGGCGCTTTCCAGCCAATCCTCTCAATTTCTCCGACTGATCCTTTATCATGTTCATTCGGGAAGTCGTGTCGTCGTTTGTTTGGCAACGCCACCTGAATCTCCGCGTTCATTCCGATGCCTGCAAATAGTGGCTGACTCCTTTGCGGCCAGATCGCCACAACTCCTCTGGACGCCTCGAGTTCGCCTTCCTACCTTTGAGCGCTTTATGAAGGCCCGTTTCAAGTCCGGATTCGAGAACGTCATGCCCCGAAAGAAAAAACTCCCCGATCCCAAGTCGGCGTCCAAGGCGGTGTTGCGCAAAAGAGTCGCCGACGTTGCCTATCTCTTCGAAGGCGCAAAAGGGGTTCTTCGTTTTTCCGGGTTCCGCGATCCGTTGGCGGGCCTCGTGCGAACCCTGCTGAGCCACAACACGACCGATCCCAACGCCTTCGCCGCCTTTGACCGGATGAAGGAGCGATACCCGACCTGGCGTGAAGTGCATCACGCTCCGGTCCGGGAGCTTGCGGAGACGATCCGGATTGCGGGGTTGAACAACCAGAAGGCGGAACGCATCCAGAAACTGCTCGGATTTGTTCACGAGACCTACGGTGAATACACCGCGGACGTGCTGAAGGGGATGAATTTCGATGGGGCGCTGGAAACCTTCGGGAACCTGCCCGGTGTGAAACACAAGACTCTGGCGGTGGTGCTCGCGTTCGACCTGGGCGTGGATGTCTTTCCGGTGGACACCCACGTTCACCGACTCTGCCGGAGATTGGGATTTGTGCCGGACGATTTCGACGCGGTTAAAACGTTCAAGACGATGCGTGACCTGGTTCCGGAGGGGAAATCGTACTCGCTGCATCTTCACCTGATCCGTCACGGCCGCGAAGTCTGCCACGCTCGCAAGCCGGAGTGTGCGTCCTGTCTTGCGCGCGACCTTTGCCTATATTACCAGACCCAAAAATCGACCCTGTCTGCGGGAGAGCGTACAGCATGAGGCAACATCTCTACGGAAAAGTTGCGGCGCTGCTGCTGTTTTCAGGATGCTTCGCTCCCGTAGCGCGTGCCGATGTGACGCTCGAGGCCACGGTCTCTTCCGATTACATCTTCCGGGGAATCAACATGTACAACAGCCTGTCCCCGGTCTTCACCCCGTCCTTCACGTGGACCGCCGGTCACTCTGGCCTCGAGATCAGCACCTGGGCCTATCTCGCGATGACAAACCGCAGCAATGACTGGATCGACAAGGCGGATGAGGTGGACGCTACGGTCAGTTACGTCCGCGATTTTGGAGCCTGGCAGGGTTGTCTTGGATTGTATCATCTCTCCCTCCCGAAGCAAGCCGGATGGCCGAGCACGAAGACGACGGTCAGCGAGCTGTTTGCCGAGTTGGGCCGTCCGGATTGGCCGGGGATGCCGGTCGTTGCGGTCAACTACGAACTAGACACCTGGAAGAACCACGACACCTACTTTCAGCTGCGGCTCGGTCATGAACTCCCGCTGGAGGGAAAGACGCTCCTTTTTCTGGGGAGCAGCATCGGGTTCTGGAGCTACGGGTATGACAGCGTGCCCAACTTCACGGACGTACCGTTCAACTGGACGCGCCGCGAGCGGATTACCGACGTCAATTTCGAGGTGGCGACCACAGTGCCGCTTGGCTCTTTCGCGCTCATGTCGTCGATCGTGATGACACTTTCGCCGGACAAGGTGATCAACGCGAACCAGATGGTGGTCTGGGGTTCGCTGAAGGTCTCGCGGGCGATTCCCGGCAGGTAACAGGAACGAAAAAACGGCTCACAGCGCCCCCGTGGCGCTCAGCATGCGGATAACGCTCAGCAGGAGGAAGCCAATCGTGGCGAAGCAATACGTGTACTTCTTCGGAAACGGCAAAGCGGACGGCAACGCGTCGATGAAAGATCTGCTCGGCGGCAAGGGGGCCAACCTCGCCGAGATGACCAATTTGGGGTTGCCGGTGCCACCGGGATTTTCGATTACGACAGAGATGTGCACAGACTACTTCAACAGCGGAGGCAAGCTGACAAAGGTTCTGCTCGATGAAGTCAGGGCGAACATGAAGAGGGTCGAGAAAATTATGGGCCGCGGCTTTGGCGACACCAGGAATCCATTGCTCGTTTCGGTCCGTTCCGGCGCGCGTCAGTCGATGCCCGGCATGATGGAGACAGTGCTGAATGTCGGCCTCGCTTCCTCAACCATTCCCGGCCTGGTCAAGCTGTTCGGAGGCAACGAGCGCTTCGTCTACGACAGCTACCGACGCCTGATCACGATGTACTCCGATGTCGTGATGGAGAAGGCCGCCGGCATCGAACCAAAGAGCGAAGAGAAAGCTGTCCGCCCCAGCCTCGAGCGGCTGCTCGACGCGATGAAACGCAAGAAAGGGTACACCAGCGACAGCGAACTGACGGCGGCGGACCTGAAGAAGCTCGTCGAGGACTACAAGAAGACGGTGAAAAAAGTGCTCGGCGCGAATTTTCCGGACGATCCCTGGGAGCAGCTTTTCGGCGCGATCCGCGCGGTGTTCCAGTCGTGGCGCGGCAAACGAGCGATCAGCTACCGCAAAATCGAAGGAATTCCGGAGGAATGGGGCACAGCGGTGAGCGTGCAGACGATGGTGTTTGGCAACACCAGCGAGAAGTCCGCGACCGGTGTGGCTTTCACCCGCAACCCCGCCACGGGAGAGAACGTTTTCTACGGTGAGTGGCTGACCAATGCCCAGGGCGAAGACGTAGTTGCGGGAATCCGTACGCCCTACGCGATCAACAGGGAGAGTCAGCAGGGCGCAAACAAGAAGCTGCCGACGCTCGAAAAGATGATGCCTCCGGCGTACAAGAAGCTGGTGGCGATCCGCAACAGGCTCGAGAAGCATTACAAAGACATGCAGGACCTTGAGTTCACCATCGAGGACGGCCGTCTCTGGATGCTGCAAACCCGTATCGGCAAGCGCAACGGCCGCGCCGCGCTGGTGATGGCGGTGGACATGGTCGGCGAGAAGCTGATTGGCAAGAAAACGGCGTTGACACGTGTCAAACCGAGCCAATTGGACGAGTTGCTGCACCCGATGCTCAGCCCGGGGGCGGAGAAGACTGCAAAGAAACTCGCGAAGGGTTTGCCCGCGGGTCCGGGCGCCGGGGTTGGCAAGATCGTGTTGAGCAGTGAACGCGCCAAGGCCGCGGAGGAGAAGGGCGAAAAGGTGATCCTTGTCCGTGTCGAGACGAGCCCCGAGGATGTGGATGGGATGCGAGCCGCGCAGGGGATCCTCACCAGCCGCGGCGGAATGACCTCGCACGCCGCGCTCGTGGCCCGCGGGTGGGGCAAGTGCTGCATCGTCGGCTGCGGAGACCTGACCATCGATTACGCGAAAAAGACGATGACGACACAGGACGGGGTCGTGCTCAAGGAAGGCGATCTGATCAGCCTCAACGGCACGACGGGAACTGTGTACAAGGGCGCGCTGCCCGTGGACCCGGCGAATCCCGACAAGATCCCCGAGTACAAGAAGTTGATGACCTGGGCGGACGAGGTGCGCCGCCTCGGCGTGCGCACCAACGCTGACACTCCGAAAGACGCGAAGCAGGCGCGGGCGTTCGGCGCGACCGGGATCGGCCTCTGTCGCACCGAGCACATGTTCTTCGGCGAGGACAGGATTCGCCCGATGCGGACGATGATCCTTTCGCGCACCGAGAAGGAACGCCGTGCGGCGCTCGCCAAGCTGCTTCCTTTCCAGCGAAAGGATTTTTACCAGATCCTCAAGGCGATGCAGGGCTACCCGGTGACGATCCGCCTGCTGGACCCGCCGCTCCATGAGTTCCTGCCGGACAAGAATGATGCGAAGGCGGTGAGAGAGGTCGCCAGCGATCTGAAGATCAAGCCTGCAGAGTTGGTCGCGCGCATCGAGGAACTGCATGAGATGAACCCGATGCTCGGCCACCGTGGCTGCCGCCTCGGCGTCACCCTCCCGGAGATCACCGAGATGCAGGCGCGGGCGATCCTCGAGGCCACCGCCCGGCTGGTCAAGGAGAAGGTCAAGGTGTTCCCGGAGATCATGGTGCCGCTGGTCGGCAACGTCAAGGAACTCGAGAACCAGAAAGCGGTCATTATGCGGATCGCGAAAGAGGTGCAGAAGGAGAAAGGCATCAAGCTCTCATTCAAGATCGGCACGATGATCGAGGTTCCGCGTGCGGCGGTGACCGCCGATGAAATCGCCAAGGTCGCCGAGTTCTTCAGCTTTGGCACGAACGACCTGACACAGATGGGATGCGGCTTCAGCCGTGACGACAGCGGCAAGTTCCTGCCCCCGTACGTCGAAATGGGCATTTTCGAGGACGACCCCTTCCAGTCGATCGACCAGGGAGGTGTCGGCGAGCTGGTGCGCATCGCCGTGGAGAAAGGCAAGAAGGCGAACGGCCACCTGCACCTCGGCATCTGCGGTGAGCACGGCGGCGACCCGGCGTCGATCCACTTCTTCCACAAGGTGGGTCTTGATTATGTGTCGTGCAGCCCCTTCCGTGTGCCGATCGCCCGTCTCGCCGCCGCTCAGGCGAATCTTGAGTAAGGCGAAAAACAAGGCGAGCAAAGATATTTTCCGGCCTTTTCGGTGGTCAATCATGGCACCTCGCTTCGGCGGGGTGCTTTTTCATGTACCTCCCGGTGGCATGACGCCAATGGAGAAAATAGGAGGAGCAATGGAATGCGAGCCGGTTCAATCCGGCCGTTGATGGTTTGTGGTCGCTTGGTAACGGTTGTCGTTCTTTTCTTCAGAATCAGTCCACAACAGAGACCTGTGCTGGACTGCGATGACGCAAGACACTCCCTTCCCGTGCATGGGACCCTCTATATTGGTAAGTTGTCCGTCAGAAGGTGACAGAAGAGCACGGATGAGACGCGTTGCAATTCCGGTACATCGCCGTGCACACACCAGTTTTTGCTGTTGCGATTGATGCCAAATGACGTGAATCGCGCGCGTATAGTTGCGGAATGGTGAACTTCGACCGTCCTCCTTTCCGAGGGATTCGGTTATGGAATGGTTACCTATTCATGTTTCTGAGTGGAAAAAGTATATTGGCGCACTTCTATCCCTCGTCATTTGCGTCATTCTCCCCGGGGCTCAGGTTTTTTCCTCCCCCTTTACAGTAGATGTCACTGGCGAGTCAAGCGGATTTCCCGGGACACTTCTTGAATTTCAACCGGCGGCCGGCTCCGTGAAACTCGAGAATCTGCGGGTAGGAGCGCCTGTCTTTATCATTCAAACTCAAGAAGGTGAGCAGCGTGTGCCGGTTGATGGATTCAGTGTAATGGCGTCGAACGGCGATACCTTGATTACGGAGACGAGAGGCTCTGAATCATTCGGTTTGGGATCGCTGATTATCCGGCAAACATGGATTATGCGAGACCAGGAGCTCGATTTCAAACTCACGTTGATTGCAGGAGATACGGTTGATGTCAGGAATGATCTGCATGTTCGCTTGGGACTCGAGAACGCTGATGTCCATACTTTTCTGAATGCCAACGGGTTTGTTGATACAGCTCGCGCCAATTCAAGCCGGACAATCAGCACCAGCATGCAAAATGGCATCATTGCCCATCGGAATGGTGAGCGGCTTGTCATGATTATGGATAATCCCTTGTACGGGGATATTTATTGGGATCGTACAAACGGCCTTGAATGGTGTATTCTCCGCACGCGCATCTCGGAAACGACCGCTCAGGAAAAAACCCTTGTCCACTCGGTGTTGGTACCCGGTCAGGTCATCGAAAGGCAATTAAGGCTGTACGCGACAGACAAGACCTATTCCATCGGGGCAGATGTCGGGATGTGGGTTTCTCCCTCCGCTCAGCAGGGGAGTGCTACGAACAGCATCCTCCTGATTGGTGATGATATTCCCTTTGAATTAGGGCACGGACCCTGGCCGGATTCGACCGATTCCAGCAATCCTTTTGGTTCCCTCATGGTACGTTTTCTTAAAGAGAATCCGAGCGTAGTGCTTTCCTGCGCGCTTTGCCTGGACGGATCGGGGCTGTGGCTGTCGATGGACAAATACTCCACAGGCGGTTGGACGATGCCACCTGGATGCCTTGCGTACACTACATATGACCGCTTTTCCGGCGAAAGGAGCCTTCGCTCCGAAGTGTTGTCAGGAGACACCGCACAAATATATCAAAAGGTTACGATCCTCGAAACAAATCCAATAACAGTTAAGGGCATGGTGTATATCCCAACGCCATTTGCAGATGGGAGTGGGATGAAATTTGCGGTGGAAACACTTGATGGAACGGCCTCTTGGACATCGCCTTGGCTGAGCACCACCGACGGATGGCAACTCATGAGTTACACTACGCCGGTTCTTCTTCCGGCAGGCACTCAGGTAAACATTCACATTTTCGTTTATAAGAAGCCATTCGATGTCGAGCCTTCGGATCCGGTGGAACATCAGGATACCCGCAGCGCTTTTCTCGATGATGTGGAGGTATTGAACGGAGAATCCCTCCTTGCCGTGAATAATCCGGGCTTCGAACAAGGGAAAACTCTCTACTATTTTGATTCTCCGGATTATGGTTTTTGGGACAGCCATAGTTACAGGCGTTACGCGGACTTCGAAGAGAGCAAACTCGAATGGTTCAGGCGCATCGATCAGAAGCAATACCTTTACGACTGGGAACGTCGAGTCAATCTAATCGTTCACACGTATCACCACGCGACCAACCGCGAATACATCCGCCGTCCGGGGCATGGCATTGAATACGGACAAGAGTGGACACACAACGTCCCCGCCTGGCATATTGCATCCCTCGATGCGATTGACGAGGATCTGGGAAAGATGGGTCTTTCCCGCATTAAGATGGCCGTGCGCCCCGCTGGAATCGAATATCATCACTTTACCGTTCAGGAACTGCTGCGCCGCGGCTACCGGTGGATGGATCAGTCCTTCAGTCATAATGATTACTTCACCTTCTTTCCCATCTATGGGGATTCCTCGTACATCTGGATGCATGGATTGATGTTCTGGGGAGACGAATTGGGGACTGGATGGGGGCGATTGTGGATGACGCAGCAAGTGATGATGTTCGGGGGGACCTCTCTTTGGGGGTTCCATCCTGCATCAGCCCTGGGATACTGGGATCAGGATGCAACCAAGCTGGATAAATTTTCGGGATATATCAATGACATCGAATCACTATTCCCCGGAATGATATGGGAGATCCCGAACGATATCGTCGAGCGGGGAGATATACTGGATCAATGGAAGAATACGGGACAAATCCTATCCTCCAAGGTGGTCGTATATTTCTGGTCCGGTTTCGTACGGCACAATGTGTCACTATTGGTTTTTCATCCAACTGCAGAAGCTCCTGTGTTGAGTGCTACGCTTGATGATGGCCGATCTTTGAACGTGGTAAACCGGGGCAAGAGGAGTCATGTTCTGTTGCCGGAACTCGGAGATGGAAGCCATCAAGTGACTATCAGACTTATTGATCAGAAATTGCCCAGTGTTTTGCTCCCTTGGAGTCCCTACCTAAAAATTTGGCCGGTTCCGAGTAATTCCGCGGTACGTGTTGCCTGGTTCGACTATGGTCTATCGGGAGAGGCGACGGTCTCACTGTATGATTTGCTGGGACGCCAGGTCGTTCGGGAAACACGACCTGTAAGGAACAGCTCGCTTTGGATGAGCATTTCTACCGACGGCCTTCCATCGGGTGTCTATTTCCTGCGACTCGGATGTACAGGGAATCCAAACCTGACAAAGGCCCGAAAAGTTGTTCTGATCAAATGATGATTGACAGGGCAGAAATGGTAAAAGTTGCTCTCTGGGAGGAGATCCGGTCCGAAGGCCTCGAATTCGGAACTGTTTGGCAACGGTTGCCCTTTTTCTTTTCGTAGGCAACTGTCCCTTTTCAAACGTTTGCTGGCTCTGCAATGACGTGAAGCACTCCCCTCTCGTGCCGCGACCCTCTATATTGGCGAGTTGTTTGTGAGAACCGTAACAGGAAAGCACGGATGAGACGCTCTGCAAGTGCAGTACTTGGCAGCTTTCTGTTGCTGGCGGTTTTTTCCTTTTCCGCGTTCGGGCAGGTGGACGCGGTGGAGAAGAGGCCGTTTTACACCTTGAACGTCCGTCTTGACCCGGTGAGCGGGCGGGCGAACGGCACGGTGCTGGTGCAGTATGTGAACCCGACGGATGTCGACCAGTACAACATCGCCTTTGCGCTTGATCCGGGAAGGACAAAGGGCAAGCCAATCAGCCGCGCCCGTGTCAACCGTCGCAACGCCGATGTCGTGTACAAATCCCGCGAAAACGGCGACCCGTACGACGGTTTCGAACTCGTCTCCTCACGCAGGATGCCGCCTGGCGTAATCAGCCAGATCGAGATCAATTTCGAGACCCGGAAAGGGGAGGACCGTGACGACCTCACCTGGTACACAGGCGACTGGTTTCCCCGTGTTCTCGGAGCGGTGGACAGCACCGGGATCCCTCCTGACGGCCACTCAACGCCGAGCCTTGGGGACTACGACGCAACCGTCGAGTTTCCAATCGATTGGCGGGCAGCACTCTCCGGACTACCGTTGCGCGAGGACGGCCGAGCGGAAACGGTGGCGATCTACAACGGCGCGGCCGGGGTGACCAATTACGGTATCGCGCTCGCCCGTGACCTGCTGGTGCAGGAGACCGAGGTTTTCGGCGTCCGTGTGCGGGTGTTTTTCCACAACGAGGACGCTGAATGGGGGACGAAACTGCTCGCGGACGCCCGCAATGTCGTGGAATTCTACAAGCGTAGGACGGCCTTTAAGCCGCCGCTGGTGCTCAACGTAATTCCGGGCAGCAAGACCGGCAGCGGTGCGGAGGCGGTGTTTGCCAACACGATCGTCGTTCATCGCGGCGGACCGCGCCCCGGAACCTATGCCTCCCGTATAGCGGTGGCCGGGGCGATCACCGACCTCTACTGGGGATTGGACAGTGTGACGACGACCCTGCGCAAGAAGACGCCGCTGGAGGCTGCACTCAGCCACTACGGTGTGCTCCGCTATACGCGCAGCGTCGCAATCGGCGACGGGTGGACGGACGGCCTTCTCGATTCCTACTACGCCGGGGTGCTCTACGACCGCCTGCGCGGCGAGAGCAAGGGGGTGGGCGGGGAGATTCCGGCTCCCGGAAAAGCTTTCGCAACCCGTGCGGAAACGGCCCATCAATTCACGTTGTTGAGGATGCTCGAGCAGCGGGTCGGGGAGCGTTCGCTGGAGCGCGCCTACGACGAGATGTTTGTCTTTTCCGGCGAGCGGGAAGTGTCGGTGGACCGTTTGCGGAATGTGGTCGCGGTTGTCGCCGAGGATTCGCTCGACAGATTCTTTGATACGTGGTACGCCGGTGCGGGGTGGATGGATGCCCGCATTCGCGAGGTGATCAACCAGGGGCAGGATGGTGGAAAGACGGTGTCGGTCGTCCGCCTCGTTCGTGAAGGGGCCGAAGACTTTCCGGTGCCGGTGCGGATGACGCTGCTTGACTCAACGACGGTGGATGCCGCGGTGCCGGCGTACGAATCGGAAATCCAGTTCCGTACTGCGAGCGGTCCCGCCTTTGTTGAAGTGGATCCCGACAATACACTCCCACTTGTCAGCCACGCGTGGACGAGTGGTTCGGCGGTGGCACAGGTTGCGATAGAACTCGGGGAGCGGGGCGACTGGGGACGGGCATTGCGGATGCTCCAGCGAGCCGGGGTTCGTGGAGCGGAACAATCCCCAGCGGTGCTGGCGGGATTGGCTCGGGCGCGGATGCATACGGGCGACTACCGCCAGGCAAAAGCGGACATCCTCGAGGCACTGCAGCAAGACGCTGACGGCGAAAGTCTGTTGCTGCTCGGCAAGATCTGCGACCTGCTCGGAGACCGTGGCGCGGCGCAGGACGCCTACCGCCGGGCGCAGCAGTTCAGCGCGGTGTCCGAAGAGGCGGGACAGTATCTGAAATCGCCCTTCTCGATGAAGCCCTGACCCCGAAAAACATCAACATTCATAATAAAAACGGGCTTACCGGATCAATCGGAAGCCCGTCTCTTTTTTACGGGTTTCAGGGACAGTATGCTAACAATTCCAAACTGCTGGAATTGTTAGCATACTGTCCCCTGGGATCATTTAAGCGCCGAACTTCTGCAGCCGTCCGGCGTGCGCCAGAGCGATCGGCAGCAG
>Ga0315555_1001470_pt1 | contig 17006 bp, 13 predicted proteins | sample SalMarSW160380MG_FD_202113 | JGI IMG/M metagenome (GOLD analysis project Ga0315555, IMG submission 202113) | Salt marsh sediment microbial communities from the Plum Island Ecosystem LTER, Massachusetts, United States - Salt Marsh Sediment SW1603-80 ... | reverse complement strand
AGACTGCCGGAGCTGCTCAAGAGCTGGGGGAGGCGATTATAATAAATGCCAATAACCAGGAAGAGATTGCCCAGGCATTGGCAAAAGCCCTGGAAATGCCAGAGCAAGAGCAAATAGAGCGCAACCGCATAATGCAGAAACGCTTGCGTCGTTACACCGTGGTGCGATGGGCAACTGAATTTATGGATAGACTGCTTTACACCAAGAAACTTCAACGGGAGATGGAAGAAAAGGCATTGACCTCTGAGACGCAGAAGAAATTAGCCAGCGATTTCCAAGAGAGCGATAAAGCATTACTTCTATTGGATTATGATGGCACACTCGTCCCTTTTGCACCCAAACCAGCGGAAGCAATGCCCGGAGCCAAGCTCCTGAGATTGCTTGAAAGGTTTACCAAGAATCCTCGAACCGAAGTAGTGCTCATAAGTGGACGCGATAAAGATACCATGGAGAAATGGTTTGGCGGTCTCGATGTGGGATTGGTGGCTGAACATGGCGTGTGGATTAAAGAAAAGGGTGGGGGATGGGAAACGATAGAAACCCTGACAAGTGAGTGGAAGGAAGAGGTATATCCGATACTTGAGTCATGGGTGGATAGAACCCCAGGCTCCTTCATCGAAGAAAAAGAGTTCTCTCTTGTCTGGCATTATAGAAAAGCTGACCCCAAGCTAGGTGAGCTTCGAGCCCGGGAGCTGATAAACAATGTCTCAAATACAATTGCCAATTTAAACCTTCAGGTGTTGGAGGGAAGCAAAGTAGTGGAGGTGAAAAACACCGGCATAAACAAGGGGCGCGCAGCGTTGAGATGGATTTCGAGAGAGAAATGGGACTTTATATTGGCACTGGGCGATGATTGGACCGATGAGGATACTTTCAAGGCTCTCCCTTCTACAGCGTGGTCTATAAAGGTGGGGTTTGGTGCTTCGGCAGCTGGATTCAGCGTTAGTTCCCCAAGCAAAGCGACTTCTCTGTTAAGAAAAATGGTAAGAGGGCAGTGAAAGCCAAAACAAAAATGTAGGGTTATGCCTGATAAATCAAGTAACTAAAAAAATTTGACTCTCCTCCGCTTGCTCAGCTTAAACCAGGGATGAAAGCTGACTATGCTTTCAGCACTGACTTCCTTATTGACAGCCCCACTTACAACCATGTTTATAGCCATGAGATAATCGGCAATCCTATCCGGAAGGAGGAAGCGCTGCTTCACATACTCTCTGCCCCTTTTGCCCACCGCCTCAGCAGCCTTGCGGTTCTCCAGCAAGTAGATTACCGTTTGTGCAGTCTTGTATGGTGTCTGGTAAAAGTATCCGGTATCGCCGTCCCGAATCTGAAGGGGTATGGCTCCCACATCAGCGCCTATCACCGATTTGCCCTTCCACAATGCCTCAGTAATCATTAACCCAAAGCCTTCGCCGATAGATGGCTGCATTATCACCCTGGCGGCCCGCTGGAGGGCATTCACCTCCCTCTGGTTCTCCAGACGGTTGTCCAGCGACAGATTTAGCACGTGGATGTCTTCGTCGTTCTTTGTGTCTTCATAAACTCGGGGCAGAATTCTCTCTCCTTCCGGGTCATCGGCAGCCAGGCCACCTGCCAATATAAGCTGGCATTTTCTCTCTATTCTTACCTGGCGGTAGGTGGCAATAGTCCTGTCTATTCCCTTCCAGGGGTCAAATCTCCCAATCTGGGCAATGATTGGGACGTCGGGGTCTATGTGGTATTTGGTGAGAACACTGTCTATCTCCCCCTGGCTCAATTCCCTATTCTTCTCAGAAAGGGGGTCAATGAAGGGAGGGATTACGAACTTGGGCAGCGGCCACCGTGAGATAACGTAGTGAGCCGCCGAAAATATGGCGGCATCATAGCGCCCAGCCCACTCGGTAAGGAAATCCCTCAAACCAGGGTTGCCCTCTATAGTCTCTTCATCAATATCTATGTGGCATCTCCAGAGCCAGGTTTCCCCCGGTCTTTTGAGATAGCAGTTCAAGCCCAGTGGCTGTGGGTCATGCACATCTATCACGTCAGGTTCGTAGTCAATAAGATTCTGCCTGGCACACTCCTCGAGGGTAGATAGGTAAGTCTGTCGAAGCTTTGGACTGAAGGAGCCTGCCTTGCCCTGTAGTAAATTGTGTAGCTCCTTCGTGGACTCGAAATACTCCCTGGTGCCACGAATAACCTTCCACTCAGTTTCCACACCCAGCATATTCAGGAACGGGACAGCGCTGTAAAGCATCTCAGCGACACCACCACCCTGGGCGCTAGCATTCAGGGTCAGCATTTTTAAGCCTTTCACCCGCTGAGCGATCTTTTGCAGTCTCTCCACTCTCTCCTCCCCCAAGATTGGGACATAAGCCTCCGGAGGAGACGTGGAGAAATGGCAGAAGTTCTTTCTCTTACTATAGACGGTTCCATCTGCCAGTACGGAGGAGTTGCCTACTTTCATCATTCAAAATCCTCGCTCCGACCTTGTCGGAGTTACACCAAACCTAAGCTACCTTACAGCAAATAATTGACTGATTTTACACTTAATAGCACACGTTGACAAGCCTTCGATTTAAACCATCTAAAACCTAATTGAGATATCGGACGAGGTAGCTTTGAAATTGAAGATGGTGGCACCCAGCTACAATTGATAAGTTCTGCTCTTTTGCCCAGCAACTTACTGAACTCAGAAATATAGATAGCCTTCAGGCGGGTTTAGGCACAATTAGAACTTAGTATCTCCTCCAGAACCTCTGTCCACCTGTCCCGCAGGAGCCTGGTGTCCAACGTGATTTGTGTGGCACCTATTTTAACTGCGCCATCAAGATATTTACTCATAACTCCCCTTTCCCCTCTTACCTTAAGAGGGGAACTAACGGTTTGGGGTTTTATTACAATTTGTCTTCCCTGTGTGGAAACAGAGCTTACCTCGGCTTGCTTTGCCAGGACCTTGATTTTCACAATGTAAAGAAGATTTACCACAGGCTCAGGCAAAGGACCGAATCTATCCTTGAATTCTTGAGCTATGTCGGCTACTTCCTCGATATGCTCCACCCTGGCCAGTCTGTGGTAAAGGCTTAAGCGGGTATTTAGATTGGGAACATACTCCTCCGGTATGTGGGCGGCTAAGGGCAGGGCTATGCTGGGCAATTCCTTCGCTTCCCCGGCAACTACGCTCTTCCTCGCTTCGCCAGCTTGCCTAGCTTTTAATTCCTCCACTGCTTCAGCCAGCAACTGGCAATAAAGGTCAAAGCCCAGTGCAGCGATATGCCCGCTTTGCTTGACACCTAAAAGATTGCCCGCCCCCCGAATTTCCAGGTCCTTCATAGCAATACCGAATCCCGAACCCAGTTCGGTAGCCTCGAAGATAGTCCTGAGCCTCTTATGAGCCTGGGGGGTTAGCTGCCTCCCCTCGTCGAAGAAGAAATAAGCATAAGCCTGGTTAATACCACGACCCACCCTACCCCTCAACTGATAAAGCTGAGCCAGGCCGAACCTGTCAGCCCGGTCGATAATCAGCGTATTGACATTAGGCATATCCAGACCTAACTGGATAATAGTGGTGGTCACCAGGATGTCATACTTGCCAGCGATAAAATCCGTCATCACCTTTTCCAATTGCTCTTCAGGCATTCGCCCATGAGCTATGGCTATTCGAGCCTCGGGCACTAAGTCCTGTAATTTGCTGGCAGCCCAGGCAATGCTCTGAACGCGGTTATGGACAAAGAAGACCTGACCATTCCTCTCCAGTTCACGCAATATCACCTGCCTGACCATGGTGCCATCATAAACTCCGACATAGGTTCTGACGGACAGGCGTTCTTCGGGAGGCGTTTCCACGATGCTCATATCCCTGATTCCGGTTAGAGACATGTGAAGGGTGCGCGGGATAGGAGTAGCGCTAAGAGCCAATGTGTCCACTTCCCTCCTTATCTGTCTGAGCTTTTCCTTCTGCACCACGCCGAACTGTTGCTCCTCATCGATTATTACCACTCCCAGGTCTTTGAATGTGACGTCTTTTTGCAACAGGCGATGAGTGCCAATGCATATATCCACCGTGCCATTAGCCAAGCCCCCAATGATTTCCCTTTCTTTTTCCGGCGGACAAAAGCGGCTCAGCATTTCCACCCTCAAGGGAAAGGTTTGCAACCTCTCAGTAAAAGTGATGAAATGTTGCTGAGCCAGCACGGTGGTCGGGACCAGAATAGCTACCTGTTTATTATTCATAACCGCCTTGAAGGCAGCCCGCAAAGCTATCTCGGTCTTGCCGTAGCCCACGTCTCCACAGATGAGCCGGTCCATTGGCTTGGCCTTTTCCATGTCCTCTTTAACCGTCATGATTGCCTCAATCTGGTCCGGTGTTTCCATATAGGGAAACGATGCCTCCAGCTCCTGCTGCCATAGTGAATCTGCAGAGAAAGCGAAGCCCGGAGCTACCTCCCGGGCAGCATAAAGGTCAAGCAACTCCCGGGCAATTTCCGCCACCGATTCTTTAACCCTTTTCTTCGTCCTTTGCCATTCCGGGGTTCTCAAACGGCTCAAGTGCGGTGCCTGGTCGCCGGCACCGACATAGCGGCTGACGCGGTCTATCCGCTCGGTAGGCACATAAAGCTTGTCACCAGCGACATACTCTAAAATAAGGTATTCCCTCTCCATTCCATCGGAGGACCTCCTGGCCAGACCGTGGAACCTGGCGATGCCATGGTCAATATGGACGACATAATCGCCAGGAGCTAACTGAGGAAGGAACCACTGGCGAGGTATTGGCCTCTTCTTACCTGCCCGCGGCTGCTTCACAAAGCCGAACAGCTCGACATCAGTGATAAGGGTCAGCCTGCCATCCAGTAGCCAGCCTCCGTCCAGTGAGCCCCGGAGCACGGTGATTGAACCGGGCGGAGGTATCTGCTCTATCTGTGATGTCGGCGAAGCATGAATGTCCTCTTTCTGGAGAAGTTCAGCCAGACGATTTGCCTGATGGCTGACTACGACCACGCGCTGTTTTTGTTCCACCATTTGCCTGGCTGTTTTGAGGAACCTTTCCAGCTGGCTTCCGTAACTCTGGGCTCTTGCGAATGGCAAAGCCTGTCCATAGCCCCGGGCGGCATCCCATGTTTCCAGCGCCAGGCGATGCCTTTCTTTCATCTGCGACTCTAATTCTTTCCAGGTGAGGTAAGGTGGGGGAAAGTTCTCAGGCAGCTCGCCTTTTTCCATCTTTGCGGCTCTTAATTCTTGAGTTTCCTCGTTTAGCCTGGTGACGGTAAGTTCAATTCCTTCAGGGTCATCGAGAACAAGCAAGGCATCACCGCCAAGATAATCCAAGACGCTGCCAGCAACTACCTCACAGCTATCAGTTCCTGGCATAAACTCTCTGGCCGGCGTGACAATCACCGAGGATACTGGGCTGGTTGAGCGCTGGCTCCCCTGGTCGAAGCATCTCATGCTCTCTATCTGGTTGCCGAAGAACTCTATTCGAACTGGCAACTGACTGCAGGGGGGAAAGACATCGATAATGCCCCCCCGTTTGCTCATCTGCCCGGGCACCTCGACAACATCCTCCACTTCGTAGCCCATGTCTTGCCACCGGCGCATTAGCTCCAAGGGCTCGGCAGCCATGCCCGGCTTTAGAATATGGCAGGCAGCCGCAAAATTACTTTTCGGGATGGCCTTACTCATGATCGCCAGGGCAGAGGTCACTACCAGGGGAGGTTTATTGCCTTCTTCATAAAGGGCCAATATGGCTAATGCCTTCAACCTCTCTATCACTTGATAGCTAACAGCCGATAGCTGAGAACTATCATAAGGCAAGAAGTCGAGCTCAGGGAGACGATGCAACTCGGCCGAAGGTGAACACCAGGCTCGAAGCTGCTCATGAAGCTTTCTGGCACTCTCGGGCTGACTGGTCACCACCACTAGGGGCAAATCGAGCTCTTCGTAAAGAGCGGCAATCAAGTATGGTTTGGCAGCATCAAGTATAGTGGCTTTGTGCTCACCTTTAGCTGTGGACAGCTCCCCCACCAGTTGCCTGTAGGCAGGCATCTCCTGAAGCAAAGAAAGCAAACGAGAGAAATTCATCGGTTGTCCTTCGTTAGCCATTTAAGCATAATTATAGTGACCTAAATAAATCGTTGCGAATTCCCCGGGCGCTGGTGGGCTAGTTTACTCTGAAACCAGGGGGCTTCCCTTCATAACTCCCTCTATCCCTCTTATCCTTCGACTTCGCTCAGGACAAGCCTTAAGAAGGGGGCATAAAGTAGAAATAGACCCGGGGGTAACTAAGCTAATCCTATAACTTCTTCTTGAGCGAATCCAGCTTCGCCTTCATGTCCTGGACCTTGTCCCGCCTGTCATCAATTTCAACCATGGTTATCACCCTGGCAACCCCTTCCCCGAAGGTCCCTTCGTGCATCTTCTTTACCGCTGCCAGAATCCTGTCTAAGTCACCCTCTATAATCGTCCCCATTGCAGTCGTCTCATACTTTATGCCCTTTTCCTGCTCCAGGACCTTGACCGACCGTGCCACGTACCGGCTGACTGAAGGAGTCTTTGTTCCTAACGGGATAACGCTTACCTCGGCTATTGCCATTCTCTCACCTCCTTACATCCGGATTTTTATAGCTTCCTGATTTATCAGACCCTCCGCGCCAATATATTATGTCAATTAGACGGAGGTACTTCTGCCCCACTCATCTGAGAAACCTCTGTGTTTAGTTCTATTTTACCAGCAATGATAAAATAACCGGAAATATGAAGGAATTAATTGAAAGCCTGACCAGAAAGGCTGGCGACACCCTGATGAAGCATTTCCGCCAGGACTGGGCTTTGCTCAAGAAGCGAGGCACAGCCAAGGAAGTAGCTACCCGCTATGATAAAGAGGTGGACAGGTTAATTGTTGAAGAGATTAAGAGACATTATCCTCGCCACAGCCTGCTCACTGAGGAAAGCGGTTTTCTCCGGGGTGACCCTGATTGGCTCTGGATTGTAGATTCACTGGACGGCACAGGTAATTTTGCCGATTTCAATCCCTTCTTTGCCGTATGCATAGCCCTGATGCGCCAAGGCGAACTTCTACTGGGGGCGATTTACGCCCCGGCGATCGATGAGTTTTACTTTGCCGAAAAGGGCAAAGGTGCTTACTTAAACGGGGCAAAGCTTCAAGTATCCGATGTATCGGACCTGAGCCAGAGCTATATTCTCTATTGCGAAGGCGGAGATAAAGACCGGGGAAGAACAGGCGAGCTTCTGCAAAAGGTTTACCCCTTGGTTACCGATATACGCAAGCTCGGTTCGGCTGGCTTAGAAACAGCCTGGGTTGCCGCCAGCAAAGGGGACGCTTACTTCTCCACCAAGATAGAGCCCTGGGATGTCGCCCCCGGCGTCTTATTAGTCCGGGAAGCCGGTGGAAAGGTCAGCGATTTTCAGGGCAATCCCTGGAGGCCCCAAACAGGCGACCTTTTATTCTCCAACAAGAAGCTCCACGATAGGATACTGGGCTTGATTTCTTCGCAGTGATATGAAGATAGTACTATAGTACTATGTCAACAGAGAAAGCGATTATAAAGACACTGGGAGGGAAGGAAATTACCATAACGGAACAAACTCCCATCCCCTGTTTTCGCTGCGGCATCTGCTGCGCCTGCTACCAGGCTCCACTTACCCCCGAAGACATAGACAACATTGCCTCGGCCCTGGGAATATCACGCTCGAAGTGCATCTCTCGGTACGCTCTGAAAGTGCCGATAAAGGAAGGCTACCTGCTCAAGCACACAAAGAAAGGCTGCGTCTTCTTAGCCTGGGATGCGGACGGGAAAGCCCGCTGCACCATACATCCCTCGCGTCCTAAAGCCTGTCGGGAATGGACCCCCGGCCTTTCCAGGCCCGAATGCCTGGAAGGACTGGCTAAACTCAAGTCCGCAGGGCAAATAATGCTGCTGGAGGAACTCTTCAGTTCCCGGAAAGACAGGCAAGACCTTTACTCATCTCTGGAGAAAGCAGTCCAACAGAAGATACCGGACTGAATTCGCTTATTACAATGTGTTTGATTGCTTCCACCTTCTATCAAAATTCTCAGTTATCGCCTCAACTATGTTTTTGCTTGCGTCTCTGTTCAAAGTTATAGCAAAAGATTCCTTGCTCCCTAGATCTTTGATGCTATGCCCTAAAACAACTAGAGAATCAGACGAAATTATATACCTGTCATGAATATCTGTATTCAGGCAACTCCTAAACTCTATATTTGGCTTTTCTGATTTGAAATCTTGAAGTTCACGTAAGAATCGTTCTATGTCCCTCTCTCTGAGATTCTCCACTCTTGTCAGGAATTTGGCGTGCTCATTCCCGATGTCCCTCAAAATATCTAGTGTTCTTTCGCTACAATAAGGATCAACAATTCTTAATTCGCCTTTGAGACTAGCTAGAATGTTCTTCGATAAAAGTCTCTTACTTGTATATCGCTTATCGGGTTCAAAGTAGACTACTTGAATAGAGCCTTCTTTTGTCTGAGAAATTAAGTGGTCTCTTCCAGGCTTCATTATCTCAAAATAAACTTGCCCGCTCTCATGATAAGTGTGAACCTTATCTCCCGCCCTGTTAAATGAGTTAGTTATAGATTTTGCATCGATACTAACCTCTTCAATATCTCTTATAACGAAGGCTATTTGCTCAGCCGTTAGCCTTTTGATTTGCAACTTTTCCTTTGCCACCAATAGAATCCACAGCCCCATTTCAAATGGCTTTTCATAGCTGTAGAAATCGGGAAAATCAGACGTATCTATTTCCGCAAAGCTTCTCAGAATTTGCGCCTCTATAACCTCGTTTCCTAGGTCCTTAATACTGCTGTCCATTTTATGCACTAGCCCACTCTTTTATTATTTCTAACCCTTTCTTTATGCCCGGAAACGTTATTTTATAACTAAATTGTGGGCTCCCGGATTTTCCTTTAGGACGAATGAGCTGCTTGTAGTCTGATAAATTAGCGCTCAAATTTGCTAAAGATCTTATACCCAGCCATTCCAATTTTTTGCGTAAATCTTGAGACATTATTTCATCTTTATGGTAGCAATAATGATAAGCTGTAAGAATGCCCACACTAGCTTTAAACTGTTTCACAGCTTCACTTTTGCCTTCAACCGTAGCTATCAAGCTCAAATCCTTCTCCTCAAAATCAAAAACACACCTCAATTCATCTTCATTAATCCCTGCGGCTTCGCAGAGTTTTTCCACGCACCCCTCGGTAGCAATGCCGGGTTCTTCGACCGATTTTCCTTCTTCCCGCGCGAGAAAATGTTCAAGTTTTCCTATTCTCTCCTCGAGTTCTTTTAACTTCTCTTTTACTCCGGTAATCTCTTCGCTAGACATCATTTCATCTCTCCTCCGACGCTTTCTTGATCTTGCCCTCCATACTTTTAAGAGTCCTCTCCACCAAATTTACGCGAATCACGTGGTATGTATACCGCCCCCTTCTGACTTGTTTTATTTTATTCGCGTCCCGAAGATATTTTAACCAAGGAAATAAAGAACCTTCGGGAATACCCAGTTCATCTAGTAGTTCTTTGTTTCCCACCTCCGCTGTAGCCATAAATCCAGCTTCTTTGGCGTACAATTTTCCTATTAGGTACAGCAAAATCTTCTCCTCACCACTTAGTTTTTCTTTGGCTAGGATATCGACCTTTCCTTCCGTTGTTATACGCATGAATTGCTTTGCCAAATCAAAGTTTTTTTCAAGAGCGCTAGAGTAATCAACAGTCATTTCACTAGCTATCCTTTTTTTAAGATCGTTCATCCTTTGCTGACTCACATTGTCCTCCTTACAAAATATTATAATTAAAAGACTTTGAGTTGTCAAGGCCTTTTATCCCGATGGATATATATATAGAGAGAGAGAGTAACAGTATTGTTAGCCTTTGGAGACAATTTTAGCTCAAATATTATCAGGTTAATTCACGATGCTAACGTATATTTCGCTGCATATACATATTATAATAACAAAAAAGCGTGTCAGCGAAATTACAATACGGAGACATGCTTGCTTTTGGCCCGTGGCAGTGTTTGCCCAATATTATAATAAAGAAACATTGAGACATATTAGCACTTCTAGTTGAAAAAGACCTTCAATTCTCGGCAGCTACTTCTGGCAGAGTGTTGATGCCCCAGCCGGCGATTTGATCAGTTTCTCCCCGATATGCGTCATGGATTGAGTTACCAGGCACTATATTGCTACACTAACTTAAGAAAATGCCTGAACTGCCTGAGGTGGAGACGATTAAGAACGAGCTTGCGCCCTGGGTCGTAGGGCAGAGCTTCACTCAAGTTACCATCCACGATACCGAGCTGGTATGCGGTGGTTCCGCTGAAGAAGTCCGCCGCGGATTAATCGGACAGAAGGTAGAAAGCCTGGAGCGCCGGGGAAAGTATCTCATCCTTCACCTGTCGAATGGCAGGTCACTGATTATGCACCTCAGGATGACCGGCGTCTTGCTGTTAAATCCCAGAGGAGCTGACCGCTATGCCCGGGCGGTTTTTCAGTTTTCCAACGGGCACTGCCTCGTCTTCAGAGACCGGCGCCGGCTGGGGTTAATATGGCTGGCAGACGATGCCAGCACTGTGGTCGGCAAGCTGGGACCCGAGCCGCTGGATGAAAGCTTTACCCCGGGCATTCTGGGGCAAAGATTAAGCCGGCATCACATCCCGGTAAAAGCAGCGCTTCTCGACCAGTGTATCGTCGCCGGAATCGGCAATATGTATGCCGATGAAGCCCTCTTTGCCGCTCGGATTCACCCCTTGAGAAAAGCAGACTCCCTGTCGCCTGAAGAAGTGCAAACTCTATATCAGAGCATCCGCAGAGTTCTTGGGGCAGCCATCGGCAGCAAAGGCGCCAGCGTGGATACCTACGTCCGTCCCGAGGGCGAGCTGGGGACAGCCCATTTCGATTTTAAGGTTGCTCATAAGGGGGGCGAACCCTGCCCCGTTTGCGGCAGCACCATCGAGCGGGTCCCGGTGCAGAACCGCGGCACCTGCTTCTGTCCCCGATGCCAGCCTTTTAGTTCCGGCCCTCTGATATAAAAGCTGGCAGCGGCAGGATTCGCACCAGCGGCGCCATATTTCTTGGTATCTTCGTAACCTAAGTGTCTCATCCACCCTCAAAGTTCGTCCTTGTCTTCCTGGAGTGTAGTTTCGAGGAGGACTTCGAGATCTGACTAGATGTATCTGCCTACCGATTCGGCAACTGGCCTGAGCTCCTTCATCAATCTGGCGAAGTCCGATGGAGTAAGGGACTGAAGTCCATCTATGAGGGCTCCCTTGGGGTCAGGGTGGACCTCGATGAGGAGCCCATCGGCACCTGCAGCTATGGCTGCCTTGGCTATCGCTGGAACCAGGGCATAGTGACCGGCAGCATGGCTGGGATCAACGATTAAAGGAAGGTGGCTGGATCTCTTAATCACGGGTATGGAGCATATATCGAGAGAAAAGCGAGCGGTGGTCTCAAAGGTCCTGATACCTCTCTCGCATAAAATAAGCTGGCTGTTCCCCTCTGCTAGCAGATAATCGGCCGCTGTAAGCCATTCAGCAATGGTGCATGAGAACCCCCGTTTCAGCAAGACGGGGTGCTTACTCTTCCCAATCTCGGTTAGCAAGGCGAAGTTTTGCATATTTCGGGCCCCGACTTGAAGGATATCCGCATACTTGGATACCAGACTCACATCGTGGGGGTCCACTACTTCGGTAACTACAGGTATGTTGAACTGCTCTCTAGCTTTCGCCAGCAACTCCAGGCCGGCCTTCTCCAGCCCCTGAAAGCTGAAGGGGGAGGTGCGTGGTTTGAAGGCACCACCGCGCACAATGCAGGCTCCTGCTTTTTCCACAGCCCCGACCGCCTTCATGAGCTGCTCTTCGTTTTCCACAGCACAGGGCCCTGCCATAACCACAATACGCTTGCCCCCGATCTCAATCCCGTTAACGGAAACTACGCTGTCCTGTGGTTTGAATTCGCGGGAGGCGAGCTTGTAGGGTTTCATAATCCGGGCTACGCTCTCCACTCCAGGGAGCAGGGCGAAGATGTCGGAAGGCAGCTGTCCTGTGTTGCTTCCCAGCAAAGCCACCACTGTCTTATCGGTGCCCAGATTCAACTGGGTGTCCAGTCCCAGCGATTTAGCCTTCTGCACCACCCCGTTTATCTCCTCTGGAGTGGCACCTTTTCTCATCCCTACTATCATAGCGCCCTGAGATGATACATACATTCTGCCCTTTTGTCTAGGCTTCTAAAGGGCATTTGGATGAGCAAAGGCGCCAGCCTTTTGATTCCGGCCTCTGATATAAAAGCTGGCCGCGGCTGGATTTGCACCAGCGACGAGGGCTTCCTAAGCCTCTAGCTCGTCTAGCCGTATCTTTACCTTATGAATGGTCTTGTCTATCCTACAGCAAACCTTCAAGCTATCCTCAGACTTCACTGAATGTGTTGGCGATTGTGATACAATAGGTAATTAAGAGTCGCTTACAAATTCTTATGGCTTATAACCTAAAAGCAGAAGGGAGAAAGGGATGGAGCGTAGTTGGAATGAAAGAGACATAGATCTATTGATAACTACAATCCTTACTCGAGAGGATAGCGTTCCTAACTTCGCCTTGTTGCTAGGCTCGGGTGCATCAATAACCTCTGGTGTCGATAGTGCAGATGAAATGATTAACGACTGGCGTCGAGCGCTCTATAGGCGCAGCGGAACGCCGAAGAAATATACAGAATGGTTAGATGAACAGCCATGGCATAACAATGACGACGAGTATGCGATTCTGTTCGAACTCATGTATGACCAGCCGCCCTTGCGGAGAACACATATTGAGAACCGTCTACGCAAGGCTCATCCCGGTTGGGGATATGTCTATCTAACGAATCTCTTGGATAACAGAATATTCAATGTGGTCTTCACAACTAATTTTGACGACCTCCTAAATGAGGCTTGTTTTTTGTACTCAGAATGTGTTCGTCCCGTTGTTTGTGCGCATGATTCAGCTGTTTCTGGCATACGAGTTACGTCACCAAGGCCGAAGATAATCAAACTTCATGGCGATTTTCTTTTTGATAACATTAAGAATACGGTGCGGGAACTGGAGACACTTGAAGACAATATGAAAAGGAAATTCATGCAATTCGCGCAAGAATATGGCCTTGTTGTGGTTGGATATAGCGGGAGAGATCGCTCTGTGATGGACACTTTGGACATACTTATCCAGAGAGAAGAATATTTCAAGCAGGGCATATACTGGTGTGAACTGGGTGAAGCACAACAGAGAACTGTGCGTCTTAACAATCTTCTGCGCAGGGACAGAGTCTATCCTGTCAAGATCCCAGGCTTTGATGAGTTTATGGCAGAACTTCACCACAAAGCAGGGCTTAAGTTGCCGGAACCAGTAGTCAATCCACTTCGGATGTCCGAGGGTAGAGCTCGTCTGTTTGTAGATGTACACCCTTCCGTGGAGAGAAGCAAGATGATCTCCCAAGATATTAGAAAAGTGCTTCACGGTATCGCTGACATAATGACTTCGGTTGAAGTGCCTGCCAAAGTTAAGGCTGGCAAAAAACCTGAGAAACGCTACCTTGGTGACCGCTTGCCGACCTCACTCAGAGCTGTTGTGATTAGGCAACAGAAGGGGTTAGAAGATGCTTTAAGGGAGATGAAGAGAGCATACAAGGAAGACCCGCAAGACATAGGCGTTGCCTACGAACTAGCTGACATCCTTGCTAGACTACGTAGGAAGAAGGAACTTCAGGAATTCATTCTCGATGAGCAATGTCCGGTGGAGGATTATAATAAATCTTACTTTCTGCTTCATGCTGATAATAATGAAGGTGCTATAGAGATGGCTGACAGGGCGCTTAGCCAGGAGCCAGACGGTGGTATAGAGGACCATGTTGCAAGAATAAACCGTGCTATCGCGTTGAAACGTCTTGGTCGAACTGAGGAAATGGAAGCGGAACTCGAAATTATTGAGAACGAGGCCCCTTCGGATTTTATACGCTCGGGGATCGCAGCTTTGCGAAAGAAAAAGGATCCGATGCTCTCACTGTTAGAGACTGCATTAAAGGAACGACTTCTTTCAACAGATGACGTTGAGATGTTTGTGGTCTTTGAGGACTATTGGGAAGACGAGGACTTATTAAAGTTGCTTGACAAGTGGAGATAAAAGGGACTTGACAAATGTGGAAGATTGCGCTAGAGTAGAGTTGAATTAGAAGGAGGTGATAAGTCTAATGGAGGGCAAGCACTAAACAGAACGGTTTTAAGCTTTTTATTCAAGATAGCCCGGCAGTGACTGGGCTATCTTGCTTTTGACGACTTGGATACAGAAAGCACTCTCAAGGCCTTGTCAGACCATCCTCAAACTTCACTGACCCAGTAATATCCTGCCTAATATATCAGTCTATCCACCGGCGAATAACGTTTGTGACTCTCTATCGCATCATAGCATCCAATCACCTGCTTGAAAACCGTTTTGGTGGACACTATAATCTTGCTATGCAAAGGCGTGTCGTGAGGGGATCAGGTTGTGGATAAAGAAGAAGTTCATAAAGCTATTAAGAGGCACCAATTACAGGACAATCTAGAACAAGATTTTCTTGCCAGTATAAATGACCGAATATCACGTTATCTAGAGCTTGATTTTATTCAAGTCGTTCCCAAAACCTATTTTGCTCCAATTACTATTGAGTGTATCCTGCTTTATCGTGATGGTTATTTCTTTGCCTGCATAGCTTTGTGTCAAGCGGTGGCGGAAGCTCTGCTTCGTTTTGTTTGCGAAAGAAACGACAGGGGAAGTAAAGGCTTCGTGAAATTCGAAACGAATATTTGCAAACTCAGAGAACTCAAGGACAAGATTCCTCTTGATTGGATAGAAACGTTTGAGAAGGTCTGGGAGAACCGCAATGATTATCACCATCTCAATCCTGACGTACCAACTCAAAAAGAAAAACTCAGAGAAATTGCCAAGGACAAAATAGTTGCACTTCTTGATATTGAGTCAAAAGTTTTCGCATTTGAATGGGTAGATGGCGCTATTAAACGCATACACCCTGAATATTGGTTTGAAACCGATAGCGGACATCTTAACTCATATCTTAGATTTGAGCTTTGATAGTTACCTGGTTTCTAAATTATCAATTGGGCTATATTTCTTGTGGCCTTCCACTGCATCATAGCAAACCACCGCCTGGCAATATCGGTTAGTCATCATCAACGTTGACAGAAAGCCTACCTCAAATTATTATCTTCTGTTTCTAATAGCCTCAATTACTGAAAGAAAAATTCCCACACCTATGAGTGGGTAGCCTATCAGACGATTATCACCGAAAATAATCCCCAGAACCACTAAGGACATACCCAGTATAGCGAGGTTTGAGGGTTGTTGATATTGCCTTCCCCTGGCTATAAGCAAAAGTACCACAATAACAACCAGGGCAATGATTGAAATCGCTATCCACATGGCTTCCATGAATACCTCCTTTTAGAAGTACCGGCTACTTTCAAAAATTATAGCACTGAGGGCAAAGAGAAGATAGATAATTACCACGGAAATCCACCAATCGCTTGTTTTATTGTAAAGTTGATTGTAAAGTTGGGGGTCTCGGCTCGACCAGCCGGGACCCTCAAGTGAAAGGAGGTAAAGGAGTGAAGCACAATAGCAGATAAAGCCTTGCTATCGTGCCCGGCCTATGCCGGCAACTATATCCTACCATTACCACTATGAACCCTCCGTGAACTCTCCATGAATTCTCTCCTACCTCTTTAGGCTCGATACCGGCCAGCTTGCAAAAAGCTTTGAACCTTGCCAGGCCGATATCGCCTCTCAGAGCGCAATTCTTCGCAAAAGTTGCTCTATGCCATTAACCGATAGAGCCTCAAGCTAGGCCCGATTCACTCAATGATGCCACTTCCTTCCTAATCTATAATTCTCCCTCCCCTGGTGGGACATAACAGGCAAGTTTTTAAAAATTCCCCTCTTAAGGTAAGAGGGGAAAGGGGAGTTATGAAAGTAACCCCCTTTATCCCCCTTACTCTAAGGGGGAAAGATGGGAGACAATCATTCTAAGGGGGAAAGAGAGAGACCTTAATTTTTGAGAAGGAACTCCCATCCTGGATTTGCACCAGCTTGTAAACAATAAGCTATAATAACCGGGAATATGCCGTGCGAAATTTGTAAGTTAAATAAACTATTCAGGAGTCGCGTCATCTATGCTAGCTAAGCTGACATTTCTGGGTGCATCGCGGAATGTTACAGGTTCCTGCTACCTTTTAGAGAGTCAGGATACCCGTGTGCTTATAGACTGCGGGATGTACCAGGAGCGGAAGTACCAGGGGAGAAACTGGCAGCCATTTTCATTCGACCCTCAGTCACTCGATGCCGTTTTTTTGACTCATGCCCATCTCGACCATTGTGGACTTTTACCTAGACTGGTACGTGAAGGTTACAAGGGCAAGATATACTGCACCCAGGCGACGGCTGAGATAGCCCAGATTATCCTTCTCGATGCCGCACATCTGCAGGTAGAAGACGCCGCATATAAGGCAAAACGCCATAAAAAGGAAGGGCGGCGTGGTCCTTATCCCGAAATACCTCTTTATACCGTAGAAGATGCCGAAGCGGTCGAGCCGCATTTTTCCGCCGTAGAATATCTGAGTTGTGTCGGAATTAATAGCAATCTCGAAGGTTGTTATTATGAAGCGGGGCATGTGCTCGGGGCTGCAACCATAAGTGTAAATATCCAGCAGGACGGCAAGAACCACAGGGTAATTTTTTCCGGTGATATCGGCGAGCCCGACCGCCCGATATTAAAGGACCCGGCTGTTTTCGACGAGGCCGAATATATAGTTATAGAGTCAACCTACGGCGACCGCACTCACGAAGAACACGAGAACCTCGATATCCAAAAACAATTACGCGATTGTATCAACAGGACGGTAAGCGCCGGGGGCAACATCATTATTCCCAGTTTCGCTCTGGAGCGGTCCCAGGAACTACTGTATCACCTGAACGAATTG
>Ga0315555_1001466_pt1 | contig 17018 bp, 13 predicted proteins | sample SalMarSW160380MG_FD_202113 | JGI IMG/M metagenome (GOLD analysis project Ga0315555, IMG submission 202113) | Salt marsh sediment microbial communities from the Plum Island Ecosystem LTER, Massachusetts, United States - Salt Marsh Sediment SW1603-80 ... | reverse complement strand
TCGCCCCGCGCATCTTCGCCGCGGCGCGCGCCCGCCGGAGACGACGGCTGGCCTGGATCGTTCCGTCCGCGGCCGCCGCGCTGCTGGCCGCGGCCGTCGCCGGCTCGATGCTGTTTCCTCCCGGCTATCCCGAGCCCTGCATCACCGGAACACACGTGGTGGAGGACGCCCGGTCGTTCGAGCGCGGCGCCACCGTCGCGGTCGCCGGACAGCCGGCGTCGCTCGAACTCGGCGGTTACTGCCGGATTGACATCGAGCCGAGGACCCGGCTCCGCGTCGACGGACTGCCGCACGACGAAGCCATCTTCCTGCACCGCGGCGCTGTCACCTGTGAGGTTGAACGAAATATTGGAGCATTTACTGTCGGCACCGAGTTGGGGACGGTCTCGGTTACCGGCACCCGATTTACCGTCCGTATCGTCGAGAACGAAGGAGAAGTAGAAATGAGGGGTGGAAGAGCTGCTCTGGCGCTTGCGGTGGCGGTCCTGGCGGGAAGTGTAACGGTCGAGTATCAGGGGAAGAGCTACGCACTCTCCGCCGGCGCGGACCGCGTATTCGCCGCGGAATCGGCCACGCCGAAGAAGGCACCGACAGAAGAGGCCGGAAAGCCGGCTGACAAAGACGAGAAAGCGGGCATTCCGGAGTCGGTAAGGGGTTTCAGCGGCATGGTAAGCGGAACCGTCGTCGAAAAAGGGGAGAAGAACGTTTTCTGGCTCAGAGTCGCCAAGGTCCTCAAGGTGTGGAAGAACAACAAAGCCAAGACCCCAAAGGACTTGGAGGGCCGAACCGTCCGCGTCGGGCCTCGCTGGAAGAAGGGCGAGAACGGCAAATGGCACCCGGTGGAGCTGCATGTGGCCTTCATAAAGAAGCTGGAGGAAAAGCAGGAGCTGACGGTGGAGATCGCCAACCACGAGGGGGATTTCTTCTCGATCCTGGAGCTGTCCAAGGAGCAGCGGGAATGGGCCGCTGGAGGCGGTGACGGCGGCGAGGAGGCACGCGAAAAAGACAAAGAGACCGGAGGGTCGCTTACCGGCATCGTCACGCGCCTGAACAAGAAATGGCTCGAGGTGAAAGCCGAGGGCGACAAGGAACCGCGGCGTTACTTCCTGGAGGAACCGGCGAAGGACGTGTACGGAACGAACCTGGTCGAGCTCGTCTGGAAGAAGGACGACGGCCGCCGCGTCGTCAGCGTGAAGTCGGTCGTGCCGTCGAAGAAGAAGGGGACGGTCACCGGCGTCGTGACGGCCAGGGGAGAGACGTTCATCGACGTGAAGCCGGACGACGGCCCGACGGAGCGCTACATCCCTCGCTGGATCGGCGGGATGCCCAAGGACGGCGGCGGCCTGGACAAGGACATGCTCAAGATTCTCGCGAAGGTGAAGGTGGGCGCGAAGGTGAAGGTGAGCTGGATCTACGAGGAGAGGAAGCGGGTGATCGGCATCGACGACTGACGCGCGCGGCGCTCCGGAACTTGGCACGGCATTTGTGAGCGAGAAAAAATCTGCATCCGGCGTGTGCGAATCCTTGTCCCTGAAAAGTCACGCAGTATAATCCAAGATGCACCCCAAATTTTCCGGAGCAACTGGGGAGGTCACTCTGGAGACGTCGGCGATGCGCATCGTCGACGCGAACCTCAATCGCGCCTCCGAAGCCGCCCGGGTAATCGAAGACATCGCGCGCTTTCATCTCTCCAGCGCGCCGCTGGCCGGTGAATCCAAACAGCTTCGTCACGACATCCGCGAGGCGCCGACGGAGATCGGCGCGTCGCGCGCGGCGCTGTGCCAGGCGCGCGACTCCGAGGGCGACGTCGCCGCGTCGCAGGTCCGCAGCGGACGGAACGGCCTGCTGAGCGTCGCGACCGCGAACTTCAGCCGGCTGCAGGAAGCGTTCCGCGTCCTCGAGGAGGTGTCGCACGATCCGTCGAAGGTCTTCTCCGATCTCCGCTACCGCACTTACACCCTCGAAAAGAAAGTCATCCGGCTCCTCGCGCGCCGGAAGCCGGAGGTCCTCGCCGGCCCCTGCGTCTGCGTGATAGTCACCAGGCAGATGGTCGCCGGCCGCGCCGCGCTCAGCGACCCGATGGAGTTCATCGAGAGCGTCATCGCGGGCGGCGCCGGCATGATACAGCTGAGGGAGAAATCCCTCAGCGACAGGGAATTCAAAGAGTACGCGGCCGCCGCGCATCAGGTGACGTCGAAGGCGGGCGCGCTTCTTGTAGTAAACGATCGGACCGATATCGCGTGCGCCGTCGACGCGGACGGCGTCCACGTCGGACAGGACGATCTGTCCGCGGAGGAAGCCCGGCGCATCGTCGGCGACGACATGATCGTCGGCGCGTCCACTCACTCCGAAGAGGAGATCCGCCGGGCCTGTCTTGCCGGCGCGGACTACGTCGGGTTCGGTCCGGTGTTCGAGACGGAAACGAAGAAGGGGGTCGGCCCGGCCGTCTCCCCGGACGCGCTCCAAACCGCCCAGAAGGCCTCCAGCGTGCCCGTGTACGCTATCGGGGGCATCGGGCCGGAGAACGTGTGTCACATCCGAAAGGCCGGGGCGAGGTGCATCGCGGTGTGCGGCGCGGCGGTCTCCGCCGACGACCCCGCCGCCGCGGTCGCGGGAATGCGGGATACACTGCACAAGTAAGAGGGCGGGAGATGCCGATATGAATATTGGAGAAGTCGCGACTATGGAACTGGACGATATCCTGAAACGCAGCCTCTATCGCGAGGCCACATTCGAGGCCCGGCGGTATCAGCAGGAACATTCCGAAGAATCACAACGCGCATCGCGCGAATGGAACATCCGCTACTGGTGGCCGTGGGCCCGCAGCCGCTGGCTCGAACACATACGCGGCCAGGTGTTCTGGATCGAGCTCGGCGAAGATGACTTTGACCTCACGAACAAGGGCATCTGCGGCAACCAGGAGCTCCTCGACTCGATACTCAATCAGGTGGAAGACGGGCGCGAGAACCTCGACATCATCAACTGGGCGACCGGGCGGGAAGAAGACATAACCGAAGTCGTCGAGATACTCGAGAAACTTGACCTCAACAAACACCGGGACGAGCTCAAGCACGCGACGTCATGAGCCGCCTCCTGCGTTCCGCGGGGAACGTATCCTTGGGGACGCTCGCCAGCCGCATCCTCGGTCTTGTTCGTGACATCGCCTGCGCCGCCTACTTCACCCCGTACGCGCTCGACGCGTTCTACATAGCGTTCACCATCCCGAATCTTCTCCGCCGGATCCTCGGCGAGGGCGCGCTCCAGTCGTCCTTCATCCCGGTCTTCGCGCAGGTGCGGGAGAAGGACGGCATGGAGGGCGCCGCGGAATTCACCCGCGTGACGTTCACCTTCGTCGCGGTCGTGCTGGTCGGATGCTTCGCGATGCTGCGCGCCGCGTCGGCGCTGACGACGCTCTGGGGGGTCTCGGCCTTTGTGGCCGACACGCTGACGCTTCTCGACATCATGCTTCCCTTCCTCGTATTCGTCTGTCTAAGTGCTTTATTCTCATCCGTTTTGAACAGCGTCGGATCCTTCGGCCTTCCGGCCGCCGGTCCGGCGATCATGAACGCGTTCTGGATTGCCGCCGTACTGGTGCTGGGAAAGACGATGGGAGTGAAAGCGGCCGCCTGGGGAGTGCTTGCCGGAGGGCTGGTGCAGTGCGTCATGCTCGTCCCCGCGATGGCGCGGCGCGGGGTGTCCCTGCGATTCCGCTGGAGACCGTCCGATCCCTCGCTGAGAAAGATGATCGCCCTCTCCATACCGGTCGTCGCCGGCCTGATACTGATACAGTTCAACACGCTGATCGACCGGCTGATCGCCAAGTCGATGGTCCCCGGGGACGGCGCGGTGACCGCGCTGTACTTCGGCAACCGGCTGATACAGCTTCCTCTGGCGATGTTCGGCATCGCGATGGCGACCGCCGTCTTTCCGACGCTGTCCGCCCGCGCGGCGCGGGAGGATTACGAGGGCATGAAGACGTCCCTCCGGCAGGCGCTCCGCATCGTCTTCTTCGTGGCGGTGCCGTCCCTCATCGGGCTTGCGGTCCTGCGCAACGAGATCGTCCGCCTGCTCTTCGAATACGGCAAGTTCACCCCGGAGATGACGAATCGGACCGGAATGGTCATCCTCTACTACGCCGCCGGGCTCTGGGCGTTCTGCGGCGTGCATCTCGCCACGCGCGCGCTGCACTCCCTCCAGGATATGAAGGGACCGGTGAAGATCGCGTCCGCCATGGTGGTCGTCAACGTGGTGCTCAACCTGCTTCTCGTCCGATCCATGCGGGAGGCCGGCCTCGCCTTCGCCACCTCCATCGCGTTCTCCCTCTCGTTCATCTTCCTTCTGCTCAGGCTCACCCTGCGCATTGGCCCCATCGGGCTCGCCGAGGTGATCGTGTCCTTCGGAAAGACCTGCATGTGCACCGCGGTGATGGGAGCCGGGGCGTACGCCGCGTCCAGATTCGCAGCCCTGCACGCCCCCGGGGACACCCTGGCGGTGCGGGCCGGCACAGTGGCCGGGGCGGGTATCTTCGGCCTCGGCCTGTTCGTTCTGTCGTCCGTTCTTCTTGCATGTCCGGAGGTTAAAGAGATATGGGAGGCATGCTCTGGAAAGAAACCTGGGGCTGACACGCCCGAATAGAATCACCATTCTCGTCCTCACGGCCGTTCTCGCCGCGGTCGCGGTTGCCGCCTGGCTCCGGTCCCGACGGGAGCGCCCGCTTCCCGCCCGGCAGCAGGCGGGAATCAGGGCGGACATCAACTCCGCGGGGTGGGAGCGGCTCACTCTCCTTCCCGGCATCGGCGAGAAGACCGCCCGGCTGATCGTCGCAGATAGGGAGGAAAACGGCCGATATACCTCTGTAGAGGACCTCCGAAGGATAAAGGGGATCGGTCCGTCGCTGGTAAGGAGGATAGGACCGTATGCGGACTGCAAATGACAATGCGCGGATAGAGTCGGTATCATGCTGGCGATTCTGAGACGGCTCGCCTTCGTGCCCAGCTCCGCCGTCATCGCGTTCGGCGCGTACCTGGTATTCTACGAAGGCGACCTGCCCGACTACTGGGTCTACCCTCTCGGCGTCTGCACCATCGCGTGCGGCGCGTTCCTGTGGCTGCAGACCTACCTGTACCTGCGGGTGCGCGAGCGCTCCCGGGCCGCCGGAAGCAGGGCGGAGGATTTCGAAGAGCGTTCCGGACTTCTCGAGTCCCGCGTCAGGCAGCTGCAGCGGGAGGTCGAGCTGCTCACCGCGCAGAGAGAGGTGAGCCGCGTCGCTACCGACGAGGTGGAGGAGAAACACTTCGAGAGTCTGCTGTATGAGATACTCCGCGTGGTGGACAACCTGATCTGCGTCGAGAGCGGCACCGACGTGAACGAGATCGCGGTGTTTCTCCGCAACGGCAAGTCCGACACGCTCGTACCCGCCGCGCTGAAGCGACAGGGGACGGTCCAGTTCGGCGAGGACATAGACACGTCGGACATAGACGCCACGCTGATGCAGCAGGTGCAGACGCACAAGACACAGGTGAGCAGCGTCGAGAAGAACTCCGCGGAATTCGCGTTCCCGCTCATCTCGGACCAGGACCTGATGGGCGTGATGTACGTCAGCGCCTCCCTGCAGGGAGAGAGAGCTGCCATCGGCGACACGCTGGCGCACCTGCAGGCGTCGCTGCGGGAGATATCACAGCACGTCTCGATACCGCTCACCCGTCACGTGCTCAAGAGCACGTCCATCACCGATGGGCTGACGAAGCTCCACAACAAGAGCTACTTCCTGGAGCGTCTCGAAGAGTACTTCGACATGTACCAGCGCGGCAGGGAGTCGCTCTGCGTGCTGATGATAGACATAGACCACTTCAAGAAGATAAATGACGAGTACGGCCACCTCTCCGGCGATGCGGTGCTGACCCAGGTAGCAGAGAAGGTGACGACCACCATCCGCGGCTACGACGTCGCCAACACCGGCTTCCGCTACGGAGGCGAGGAGATCTCCGTGCTCCTGCCGCGCACGGACGAGAGGCGGGCGCTGAAGGTGGCACGCCGGCTCCGCAAGGATATCGCGGAGAGCGGCTTCGACATCCCCGAGGGGAAGACCATCACGGTCACGGTCAGCGTGGGCCTGACCCAGGCCGCCAACGGCATGAGGAACAAGGAAGAGCTCATCGCCCGCGCCGACGCCGCTCTGTATCGCGCCAAGCGCAGCGGCCGCAACCGCGTCTGCGTATGGAAACCATAACTCCCGCGCTGTACTGCTGATACTCCCGATCATTGACATTCTCCCGTCTCAGCGGGTATATTTGCTTTGCTTCGTGTACACGCGGAAGGAAGGATGCTCATGTGGACGTAGGCGCCATATCCCCCGAAACCCAGAAGATTCTGGGAATCTGCGTGATCGCCCTGGGAATCGTCTACTGCTTCTTCGGCTACCGGTTCTTCCGAATCGCCCTGTTCTCGACCGGCTTCATGGGCTTCAGCCTCGTCTCCACGTACGTCTCCTACCTGATATTCCCCAGGAGCGATGCCTCCGCCGTCATCGCGGCCGTGGTCGGCGGCCTGGCGGGGGGTGTGCTGTTCTACTTCGTGTACCTGATAGGCGTATTCGTCCTCGGGGCGTCCTTCGGGGCCCTCGTCGGGACGGCCATCACCGCAATGGCGGGCAGGGACATCCAGCCGCTGCTCATCGCGGTCCTCGCCGTGGTCGCCGGCTCCCTCGCGGTGCTGCTGCAGAAGCATATCATAATACTCGCCACCTCCTTCGGCGGCGCCGGCGCCATCACCATCGGGGGATGGTACGTCGCCAGGGGGATCGACCCGGCCACCCTGATAGAGGACCCCTCCTCTCTGGGCAGGGAGTTCCACGCCATCATCGCCTGCTGGCTCATCGGCTCCGTCGTCGGCCTCGTCCTTCAGTACACGGTGACCGGAAAGCCGAAGGAGGAGGAGAAGGAAGACCAGGAGGAACCCAAGGAGGTGAAGGAACTCAGGCCCCGGACCGCGACACGGCCCAAGACCGGCTCCCCGAAGAAGCCCAGACAGCCGACGCAGCAACGGCCCGCCACTCAGTCGAAGCAGACTGAAACGCAGAGGCCGAAGACTCAGGAAAAGCCGAAGACGCAAAAGAAGGAAAAGCCCCCGACGGAAGTGGCGCCGCCGCCGAAGCCCGAGGCCGCCCCAAAGCCCGAGCCGGAGCAGAAACCGGCGCCGCCCGCTCCGAAGAAGAGCACACTGCCGCCGCTCAAGCCCGCACCGAAGAAGAGCGAAGAAGAGGAATACGAGACGCTGTAGGCGGAAGCGGGGCTGGCTCTGAGCGGGTTCTGGATTCGACCGGCTGTCCGCCGACAGGCGGACCTTTCATTGGCCGGTCGAAGCATGCCTCGGAGGCACCCAATTCTCTGAAGGGCGCCGAGAATGAGCGAAGAGCCAGCCCCGCTTCCGCCTACAGCGTCTGCTCGAACCAGGCGGCGGTCTCGTCGATAACCTTCTTCTCGATCTCCGATTCCGCGAAGGTGTGGTCTCCGCCCGCGATCATCTTCAGGACGGTAGTGACGCCGCGGCTGAGCGCCGCGTGGTGGTAATCGCGCGCGTGCTGCATCGGCACCGCCTCGTCGCGCTCCCCGTGCACCACCATCACCGGGGCCCGGCACCGCGTGATCGCCTCGAGCGGATCCACCTTGCCGGCCGCCTCGAAGAAGCCGCGGCCGACCATGTGGCCTCCCATATCTATCGCGGCGGGCAGCTGGTCCGGCACCTTGCCCACCCGCTCGGCGAGCATCTTCCTCGTCAGGTTCTCCAGATGAGCCACCGCCGACCACAGCACGAGCGAGCGCACCTTCCTCTCCGGGCTGATGCAGGCCGCGACGCACCCTCCCAGGGAGAGCCCCAGAACGCCTATACGCTCCCCGTCCACCCCCTTTACCCTTCCCAGGAAGCTCAGCGCCCGCTTCGCGTCCGCCACCTCGGTGAGGATCGTCATGTCCCTGAACTCGCCGTCGCTCTCGCCCGAGCCGCGAAAATCGAACCGGAGGGACGCGATTCCCCGCCTGCCCAGCTCCTTGGACATCTTTACGAACAGGAAGTGGGACTCGATGCGGTTGCCGGTGAAGCCGTGGCAGAGCAGCACTCCGGGCCTCCTCCCGCCCTCTTTCGGCATATGAAGCGTGCCGACGATGGTCTGCCCCTCGGACTTGAAATCGACCGGTCTCTGCACGGACGACGCCTTCATCACTCCCCGCCGTTCTCCACGACGATTCTCAGCGCCTGCCGGTCCTGCGCCGCCCGGACCGCGTCCGCGGCCCGGGCCAGCGGGAACCGCACCGTCTCCAGCCGACCCGGGTCGAAGCGGCCGTCGGAAAGCATCTCCATCACGGCCAGATGGTCATCCGGGGAGGAGGAGTACGACGCGGTGATCGTCCTCTCGCCCTTCAGCAGCCGGTTGGGGTCGAAGCCGATCTCCTCCTCGCCGTGAGCGAAGAGCACCACCGTGCCGCCTTCGCGTATGGATTCTATCGCGGTCACCGCTGCCGCCCGGCTCTCTGAGGTGACGAACGCCGCGTCCACCCCGCCGGGGCAGAGCTCCTGCACCGCCTCTGCCGCGCCGCCCGCGGACGCGTCCACCGTATCGTGCGCCCCGATCGTCCGTGCCGCCTCGAGCCGCACCGCGTCGATGTCGCACGCGATGATCCTGCCGGCGCCCCGCGCGGCGGCGGTCATTATATGGTAGGAGCCGACCTGCCCGGCGCCGACGACCAGCACCGTGTCGCCCGGCTGCATCCCGGAACGATCGACACTCCTCAGGCAGCACGCCAGCGGCTCGATGAGCGCGCCGGCCGCGAAGTCCATCCCGTCGGGCAGCACCCGCACCCCCTTCGCCGCGCTGGGGGGAAGCACGCGAATCAGCTCGCACCAGCCGCCCGGGTCCATGCAGTTTACCTTGAAGTCGGCGCACATGGGGGGATTCCCGCGCCGGCACACCCTGCACTCGCCGCACGGCACGTGATGCGGCACGAACACCCGGTCGCCCGGCGACAGCGTATCGATACGGCTATCCCGCACCACGCCCGCCACCTCGTGGCCGAGCACCGTGCCGTCGGGAACGGTGCGGTTTCTCAGTTTGAACAGGTCGGTGCCGCACACGCCGCACACGCGCATCTCGACGAGGATCTCACCGTCTGAAATGACAGGATCCGGAACCGAGGTGACTTCTACGCCGCTGCCGCGCGCGACGGCAGCTTTCATGACTCCGAGGCTCCCCCGGATTCCTCTTTGTCGGCGTCGTCTTCCTCCGTCTCTTCCGACTCGAGCAGCTCCGCGATGCGGGAGGCCTCCTTGAACGGCTTGCGGAGCGCCCTTCCGGGGAATCCCATCAGCGTCCCGGCCGGGTCCTCCTTCAGCTCCTCCGCCAGCCGCAGAGGCTTGGAAAGCACCCGCTTCATCAGGTTTTCCCCGTAGACTTCGACGAGCTTCATCTTGTTGCTGAAGACCTCGTTGCACCTGGTGCAGCGGCCCTCCTTGAGGAGTCCGTCGGCGTAGTGAAGAACGTGAACCGTCTCTTCCCTGCAGGTGAGACAGTAGCGCTCCATCTCGACTGTTTCAGACACGACACCCTCCCGCCTCTCGGCATGTATACGCGGATACTAACAGGAACGCGGGAGCACCGTCAATGTTACAGCCTTCAGCGCGTCGGGCTCTTCTTGTCGTTCGCAGTATGGAGCAGGTGAGCCGCGGGCACGATCTGCCGGGGAATCTTTCGCTCCCTGCACGACCAGTACAGCTTCATCGGGTCCTTGTCGTCGCCCTTCAGGCTCTGCCCCTGGAAGTACTCGATGACGATGCGGTGCGTGCCCCGGGTGAGATTGACCTTCTTCGACTCCCGGCGAGCCTCGTCGGATTTCTCCCAGCAGGGCTTCCAGTCGTCGATCACCTTGTCCCCGTCGACGAAGAGCCTGCAGCCGTCGTCGGCCAGGATTTCGAACGTGTACTCGTTTTCCTGGGAGGGGTTCACCACCCCGCCGTCGCTGCCGCCGTCACCGCTCTCCCGGGGGTGGGTATCGAGCCACCCGACCCACCGCACCGTGAACCAGCCCTTCTTTATAAAGAGGTGATTGACGAGCGGCTCCACCCGGCTGTACTCGTAGTCGGTGAAGGTCCAGTCCCCCGCGTCCACGGCGGGAACGCTCACGTCGTCCGGCCAGTTGCCCTTCCAGTTGTCGTGGTCCTTGTAGTAGTGCGCGACCAGACCCAGCGTGTATTCGTCCTTCGGACCCGCCTCGGCGACGAGCAGTCCCGCCGCGGCGAAGACCAGCAATACTATCGTCAGGTATCTCATGCCGCCCCCTAATCCGCGCCCGGGAACGCGTCCACGATCAGCTCGGGTGCGCTCTCCGTTATGTTCCACACCACCCGGACGCTGGTCTTTCCCCGGTACGCGGCGGCGCGTCCGTCCCGCCCGATGGAAAAGGCCTGCCCGACCGAACGGGCCCCGGACGGGTCGCGCTCCCTCGCTATCTCGGGTGCGGGCCGCCTCCGCCCGCTGCCGTCGGGAAGAATCGCGTTCAGGCCGAAGGTTATCACCAGGCACGCGGCCGCGGCGACCGTGATCCATACCATCGGCTTCACCGACACCCGATCGATCTCCGTCTCCCCCACCGCCCGCGCGGTGCGCGCGGCGAAGTCGGACGGGGGCTGTACCGCCCCGAACGCCGCCGCCAGCTCCTTGTCGAATTTCTCCGCGTCGGTCAGTACGTCCCGGCATTTGCGGCAGCCGGAGATGTGTTTCCTCATTTCCGAGGATTCCCCCTCGGAAAGCGTTCCTTCACGCAATTCGTCGATCTTTCGAGAAACCGCTCCACAGTCCATACGGGCACCTCCTTGCCACTATTAGGTGATGCCCGGCGCCTATTTGTTGCATATTCTGTCCTCGAGTTTCCTTGACTTCTCGTGACACACGTCTACAATAGGGTCGAAATTCGAAGCGTTTTCAGGGACCGAGGTTACGAAAACGTACCTCAGATGAGCACGCATCGGCTGTATGTGACAGACGCCCCGGGTCACCTGTGGCCTGTCAGGAGAAAGCGTTGAAGGGCGAAGAGGAAAGCCGCAAGGAGCTGAAGGACAGCATGGAGAGTCTCCGCCGGGAGCTCTCACGGCTCGAGGAGATCAAGATCAGGCGCACCAGCGTCCGCCGGGCGCTTCACGACTCCGAGGAGGTGTGGCAGCTCCTGATAGAGAAGATCTCCGACATCATCATGACCGTGGACCGGGACGGCACGATCCTCGCGATCAACCGCACCGTAAAGGGATTTACGGTCACGAACACGATCGGCACGAAGCTCTTCGAGTACATGCCTCCCGACCAGGCAAAGATGGTCAGGAAAAAGATCGCGAAGGTCCACCGGACCGGACGTCCCTCGTCGTACGAGATCCTGGGCGCGGGGATCGACGGCGATAAGGCCTGGTACGAGACGCGCGTCCTCCCCGTTACGAACGAGGGAACGGTCACCGCCACGATACACATATGCGAGGACATCACCGCGCGCAAGCAGGCCGAGGAAGCGCTCCGCGACTCGGAGGCACGGTACCGGGCGCTCTTCGAGGCGAGCCTGGACGGCGTGGTGATCGCGGATGCCGAGAGCCGGAGATTCAAATACGTGAACCCGGCGATGTGCTCCCTGATCGGCTACTCGCAAGAGGAGCTGTCGAAGATGGAGATATCCGATATCCATCCCGATCACGCGGTAGAGCTGGCCATGTCGGAGTTCGACGCCCTCGCCGGGGGAAAGAAGCACATCGTGCGGGACATGCCCTTCGAGAGGAAGGACGGGACCGTGGTCTACTTCAACGTGAGCGCCGTCATCACGACGATAGACGACAGGAAACACAACGTCGCCTTCTTCAGGGACGTTACCGAGCGCAAGAAGACGGAGGACGAGCTGAAGCAGAAGGAGAAGCACTATCGGAAGCTCTGGAACGACGCTCCCGTCGCGTATCACGTCCTGGACACCGAAGGCAGAGTTATCGACGTCAACCGCACCGAGGCGCGCCTGCTGGGGTACGAGCCGGAGGAGATGGTCGGCCGCCCGATATTCGACTTCATCGCCGTCGAGGAGCGCCCGGAGGCGGAGAGATGGTTCCAGATGAAGATCGCGGGACACCGGTTCCCAAACGGACACGATCGGCTCTACGCGCGGAAGGACGGCTCGACGCTCCAGGTCTCGATCGACGACGTCCTGGAGTACGGCCGGGACGGCGCCGTGACCGCGATACGCACCACCCTGCTGGACGTCACCGAGCGGCGGCGCGCGGAGGAGACGATACGGCGTATGGCCTACTACGACGCGCTCACCGGCCTGCCGAACCGAACGCTGTTCGGCATGCGGCTGGCGACCGCGCTGGTGCACGCCCACCGGATGGACGAAAAGCTGGTGGTGATGCTGCTGGACTTGGACCACTTCAAGAACGTGAACGATTCCCTCGGCCACCGGGTGGGAGACGAGCTGCTGAAGGCCGTTGGCAGACGGCTTGCCAACGTGATCCGCGGCGGCGACACGGTGGCGCGCATGGGCGGCGACGAGTTCCTGGTGGTGGCCCCCGAGATCCACGACGAGCGCGGGGCCGAGGACATCGCCGGCAGGATGATGGAGACGGTCCGCAAGCCGATCGCCTGCGGCGGCCGCACACTCAACGTCACCGCCAGCATCGGCATCGCCATGTATCCCCGCGACGGCACCGAGAACGGCATCCTGGTGAAGAACGCTGACATCGCGATGTACCGCGCCAAGTCCGCCGGCCGCAACACCTACCGCATCTTCACGAGAACATGATTCCTTCGTGTCCCCGTGAATTCCGCGATTATTCCGAGGCGCCGGCCTTCTCTCTCAGCATCGCCTTCGCCCGGTGCACCCGGCTGCGCACCGACGTCTCCTTGATGCCGAGGATACCGGAGATCTTCTCGTAGTCCATCTGCTCGAAAAAGTAGAGGGTGATGGGCAAACGGTACTTGTCCGGCAGCTCGCCGACCAGGGACATCAGCTCGTCCCTGCGGCGGTCCGCCGGCTTCGCCTGCGGCTCCACGATGGACTCGAGCGGCCGTTCCGGCTTGTGCGCCCTGGCCATCTCCCGGCTGACGTTCCGCACGATGCCGTACAGCCACCAGCCGAACGAGTCCGAATTCTTGAGTCGTCTCAGCTGGCGGTACGCCCTGAGGAACGCCTCCTGAGCGATGTCCTCGGCCTCCGCTCTGTCCAGCGCCTTCTGGTACGCCAGACTGAACACGCTGTTCTGATACCTGGTGATAAGTTCGGTGAAGGCCTCGGTCTGGCCCTTCAGCGCCCGTTCCACCAGATCCGCGTCGGTTACCGCAGCCATTGTCCTCCCTACCGGATTATACCCAGCACCTCGTCGAACGTCTCGCAGTAATGAGTGCACAGCTCCCGGGTGCCGCTCTCGACGATGTTCCCGCCGCCGAAGCCGACCACCGGAAACCCGGCGATACGGATGGAGCAGACCCCCGCGCCGCTGTCCTCGATGCCGATCACGCCGTTTCGTTCGGAGAACTCTATGCCGAGCCCGACGCGGCATACCTCGGCGTACAGCCACGGGTGCGGCTTCGGAGACAGCTCACCAAGCGTCCCGGTCTCTCCCTTCCTCAGAGGAAAGCCGGCGGTGATGATCGCGTCGTAAAAATCCTTCGGGTCCCCCATATCGAGCGTTCGGAACGCGGACACGACCTCGGGGTACGCCTTCTCGTACAGGCCCGACGTCACCAGCCCGATCTTCACGTCCATGGATTTCAGCTCGAGCAGAAACTCCTTGAGTCCCGGCGTCGGCGTGAAGGCGCCTTCCCTGCCGCGTCCCTCCAGTATCTCCCGCATCTCTCTGTGAGTATGCTCGAAGTAGAACTCTCGCGCCTCCTCCACCGTCTTCTCCGGACAGTACTTGTCGATGCAGTACTGCAGGTGCTCGGACACGCTGTGGCCGGACACGTGGGGGGTGTCCGTCTCCTCCAGCCGAAACGACTCATCGCCGAGCAGGCTCGCGGTGGTTCGTTCGATGATCCAGATCCAGAAGTCCTCGCTGCGGACGCTGGTGCCGTCCAGGTCCATCAGCACCGCCTTCACCGGACGCGTGATTTCGACGGGATGTACAGGGTAGTAGGCCGGATAGCCCATGGCGGACTTCACGTAGGCGAGCGTCCGGTCGTCGAACGCGATGAATTCCACCTTCCGGTCGCCGGTGGTGACGATAGAACGAACCCCGTGCTCCCCGGCGCGGAACCGGCCGTCACCGCACTCCTTGAGGGCCGCGAACCCGCCCTCCGTGGAGACCGGGCCGATGTCCGGAAGCTCTGCGAGAACGCCCATGGATGCTCCTCCTCGAGATCAAGGGACATAATACTTAATTCCCGGTCCGAAGGACAGTGCGGCGAGTTGCGAAGACGCTTCAACAGGCTCTCCGGAGTGGCCGGCGGCTTGACTTACCCTCCGTTCTAAGGCAGAATCCGCATCTGTTTGTAGAAGAGACGGAAGGGAATAATGGCCGTACGTATAGAGGTCGGCTTCAACGAAGCGGTCGGCCATACTGCATCCATAGACATCGCCGAGGATCTCGGTATCACCGCCGTCGAGCGGCTGCTGGTGGCGGACGTGTACACCATCGACGCGAACCTTTCCGAGAAGCACCTGGAGCGGGCCCGCAGGGAGCTCTTCACCGACCCGGTCACCCAGAAATCCCCGCTGTCCCTCTCCCCGGACGACTTCGACCTGGCGGTGGAGGTGGGGTATCTCCCCGGCGTGGCCGATAACCCGGGCATCACCGCGCGGGAGGCGATCGAAGACCTGTGCGGCGTGGAGTTCAAGGGTCGCGAGGCCGTGTATTCGTCGCGGCTGTACCTGCTGAAGGGGAAGCTGAACGGCGGCGACGCGGAGCGGATCGCCGGCTTCCTGGCCAACCCGGTGATAGAACGGGTGAACGTGAAAACGAGCGAGGAGTACTTCGCGGACGGCGGGATGGACGTCGCGGTGCCGAAGGTGGAGCTGCCCCCCAACCCGCGCGTGGACACGGTGAACCTGGAGGTGTCCGGCGAGGAGCTGATGAAGATCGCCTCGGGCGGCATCCTGGACCACGTGGACGACTCCGGCAGCGAGGTCCGCCGCGGGCCTCTGGCCCTCGACATGAAGTCCATGACGGTGATACGGGACTATTTCCGCGGGGAGGGCCGCCCCCCCACCGACGTGGAACTGGAATGCATCGCGCAGACCTGGTCGGAGCACTGCCAGCACAAGATCTTCGCGTCGCCCCTGGACGACATCAGCGACGGCATCTTCAAGACGTACATACGCGCGGCGACCGAGCAGGTGAGGAAGAACCTGGGCGTCGATGACTGGTGCGTGTCCGTCTTCACCGACAACGCCGGCATGGTGAAGTTCGACGATAACTGGCACATCTGCTACAAGGCGGAGACCCACAACTCGCCGTCCGCGCTCGACCCGTACGGCGGCGCGATGACCGGCATCGACGGCGTCAACCGCGACCCGCTCGGCACCGGCAAGGGCGCGCGGCCGTCTATTAATATGTACGGTTTCTGCTTCGGCAATCCGTTCTACGAGGAGGAGCTCCCCTACCGGCGAACCGGCCGCGAGGACCAGATACTGCACCCGAAGCGGATATTCAAGGGCGTCCGGCTCGGCGTGGAGCACGGCGGCAACACGTCCGGCATACCCACCCCGTGGGGATGGATCGTGTTCGACGACCGGTACATGGGAAAGCCGCTGGTGTTCGTCGGCACGGTCGGGGTGATTCCCGTCACGGTCGGCGGCACACCGTCGCACGAGAAGGCGGCCCGGCCCGGCGACCACATTATCATGACCGGCGGGCGTGTCGGCCGCGACGGCATACACGGCGCGACGTTCTCGTCGGAGGCGCTCCACGCGGGCAGCCCGATGGGCGCCGTGCAGATAGACGAGGCGATAACCCAGAAGAAGATGTCCGACGCGCTGGTGGAGGCGCGCGACCTGGATATCTACACCAGCATCACCGACAACGGCGCCGGCGGACTCTCCTGCTCGGTCTGCGAGATGGCGAAGGAATGCGGCGGCTGCGAGGTGGACATCGACAGGGTCCCCACCAAGTACCCGAACCTGCCCCCCAACGAGGTGTGGATAAGCGAGTCGCAGGATCGGATGACGCTCGCGGTGCCCGAGGAGCATGTACGGCCGTTCATTGATCTTATGAAGCGCCGCGGCGTGGAGGCCACCGACATCGGCCGGTTCACCGACTCCGGCCGGGCCGTCGTGAAGCACGAAGGCACCGTGGTGATGGACGTGGATCTGGACTTCCTGCACGACGGCTGGCCCAAAAAGAATCAGAAATCCGCGTGGGCGCCGCCCAAGGGCGGACCGGAACCGGACGCGCCGGAAGACCTGGCCGCGGACGTCGGCGCGATGCTCGGACGCCTCAACATATGCAGCAAGGAATACGTGGTGCGGCAGTACGACCACGAGGTGCAGGGCGGGTCCGTGATAAAGCCGCTGGTCGGCGTGGCACAGGACGTGCACAGCGACGGCATCGTCACCCGGCCGGTGCTCGATTCGAACGCCGGAGTCGCGCTGTCGGCGGGCATATTCCCCCGGTACGGCGACATAGACCCCTACCACATGGCCGCCTGCGGTATAGACGCGGCGATACGCGGGGTGGTCGCGGTCGGCGCGGACCCGGCGCGCGTCGCGATACTGGACAACTTCTGCTGGTGCAGCTCGGACGAGCCGGAGCGGCTGGGCCAGCTGAAGCGCGCCGCGCAGGCCTGTTACGATATGGGCATCGCGTTCAGCGCGCCGTTCGTGTCGGGCAAAGACAGCATGTACAACGATTTCAAGGGGTACGACGGCAAGGGCAAGCCGGTGAAGATATCCATCCCCCCCACCATCCTCGTATCGTCCATCGGTATCGTGAAGGACGTGAGGAAGTGCGTGACGATGGACGCGAAGCATCCCGGCGACCTGGTGTACGTGCTGGGCACCACGAAGAACGAG
>Ga0315555_1001464_pt1 | contig 17026 bp, 22 predicted proteins | sample SalMarSW160380MG_FD_202113 | JGI IMG/M metagenome (GOLD analysis project Ga0315555, IMG submission 202113) | Salt marsh sediment microbial communities from the Plum Island Ecosystem LTER, Massachusetts, United States - Salt Marsh Sediment SW1603-80 ... | reverse complement strand
CTACCCACCCGGACGGAACAGGGTGACCTTCAGTTTGTGCTTCATGCTCACCACGGCGACTTCCCTAGAGCTGTCTTGGCACCGGCTACCATTGAAGATGCCTTCTGGGTAACGGTCAATGCTTTTAACTGGGCAGAAAAATACCAACTGCCGGTTATTATTTTAACCGACCAGCATCTGGCAAGCTCCCATGCCACCGTTGACCCGTTAGACCTCTCGCAGGTAACAATTGACCGCGGCATGTTATTTTCAGAGAAAGAGGATGACCCCTCGGAGTACATGAGACACAGGGTAACAAAGTCCGGTATTTCTCCCCGAGCTTTCCCCGGTCTGGGTAAGACCCTGGTGGTCACCGACTGCGACGAGCACGATGAGGAAGGACACCTTACGGAAGATGCTGGGGAAAGGACGGCACAGGTGCAGAAAAGACTGCGCAAGCTTCTTTCACTTAAAAAGGAAATCGGCACGCCACAGAAGTACGGTCCTATAAAGGCGGAAACAACCCTTATAGGCTGGGGCAGCACTTATGGAGCTATCCATGAGGCAGTGGATAGCCTGCGCAAGGAAGATGCCAGCGTCAATATGCTTCACCTCAATGAACTATGGCCTTTCCCGGCGAAGGCGGTAGCCGATGCTGTCAGTAAGGCCCGAAATAGCTACGCCATCGAAAACAATGCTACTGGACAGCTTGCCCGCCTTATCAAGGCAGAAACGGGATATGATGTTAGCGGTCGAATCCTGAAATACGATGGGCGGCCCTTTACACCAGCCTATATCGCCCAAGCAGTGAGAAAGGAGGGACGCTAAAGATGGTTACAGTGTCTGATTATGCCGGACTTAAGCCGGCGTGGTGTCCAGGTTGCGGCAACTTCGGCATATTGAATGCATTAAATAGAGCACTGATTGAGATGGAGATTGAGCCTCATCAGGTCTTACTGGTCTCCGGTATCGGCCAGGCAGGCAAGCTACCTCACTACACCAGAGGCAACGTGTTTAACTCCCTGCATGGCAGACCGGTTCCGCCAGCTATCGGCGCCAAGATTGCCAATTCTGAGTTGATAGTCATCGCCGTCAGCGGCGATGGGGATGCCTACGGCGAGGGAGGCAACCATTTTCTCCATGCTGCCCGTCGCAATCATGATATTACCTATCTGGTACATAATAATCAGGTCTACGGGCTGACCAAGGGACAGGCATCCCCCACCAGTGATGTCGGTTTTATCACCAAGACGACGCCTTACGGAGCAGCTAGCCCGGTAAATCCTATCGCCCTGGCGATAGTCAGCGGCGCCAGTTTCGTCAGTAGAGGCTTCGCCGGGGATATAGACCACCTTTCCCACCTTATTAAAAAGGGTATTACTCATCGGGGATTCGCCCTCATCGATATTCTGCAACCCTGCATCTCATTCAACCATAAGAATACCTTCCAGTGGTATCGGGAACGGGTATATAAGCTGGAGGACGAAAGGTATGACCCCAGCGACAGGAAGGCAGCACTAGAAAAGGCACTTATATGGGGAGAGGAAATTCCCATCGGAATTATCTACGAAGAAAATTTACCGGTTTACGAAGACCAGCTACCGGCACTGGGCAATGGACTGCTGGTGAAGCAGAAAATTGACCCCCGTCGAGTTGAGAAACTCCTGGCGGAATTTATGTAAGTCGACGTGACTTCAGCGATAGGAATGTGACCAATAGGTCGAAGAACAAGGAATATTTTTAGGAGGTCGTAATATGCCAACAGTAAGAGCGTTTTTCACCAATATGTCAGTGCCCATGCCTCTGGGAAGGAAGTTGAAACTAGTGTTTCGCAATAACTTTATAAAGATTTGGCGAAGGCAGAACTGTTGTGGCCATCCAGGAGAGCCAGGGTGCTGTGAGGGGTCTTCAGACAAGCACCACTCCCATGGGTCATGAAGTTGTGTTCTTCAGGTTACTTAACACCCCAGGTATTAGCTCGGTGATGGCGGGATGGATATGCATGCCCGTCTGTATCTGGCCAATTCCACCGCCAGATGCCATGGCATTTATCACTTCTTGAATCAGAATAGGCGCATAAGGGCCGATGATGTGAAAACCTAATATCCTTCCCGCATCCGCCTCCACGACCGCTTTGGCGAAGCCATTTTCTTCCATCATGGCTTCACCCTGGGCCACGTCTGAATACTCAGCCCTGCCGACCAGAACCTTGTATGCCTTTCTGGCAACTTCCTCAGTCAGCCCCACTGACGCAATCTGGGGATGGGAATAGACTGCGTGGGGAGCAGCGCTGTAGTCCATCTTAAGCTTGCCACCATGTATTGCATTATGCACTGCCAGTATTGCCTCTTTATTAGCAACATGCGTAAACATCTGCTGACCATTAGCATCTCCTACGGCAAATATGTTCTGCTTGGTGGTTCCAAGGTACTCATCAACCTTGATAAAGCCTCTTTTATCAACTTCCACACCAGTATTTTCTACCTTTAGCAGGTCCGCGTTAGACCTTCGTCCCACGGCGACCAGAATTCTCTGCGCTGTGAATTCCTTTTTCATGCCACTCTTTGCGTCCGTTGCAATAACAGTAATGCCACGCCCATTTTCCTTCACTGCCTCAGCCCGAACATTGGTGTAAACATCCATGCGCCGACTTAGCTCCTTCTTCAGAACCTCGGCTATCTCTGGCTCTTCGGCAAGGACAAGCCGGTCAGCCATCTCCACCATGGTCACCTTCGTGCCCATGGCGGCAAAGAAATGGCCGTACTCCACCGCAATATAGCCACCGCCAATAATTATGAGACTTTCCGGTCTCTCTCTTAATTGCAGTACGGTTTCATTGGTCAAGAAGTCCACGCTTTCCAAACCCTTTATCGGCGGTATCAGGGGGCGTGAACCGGAGGCGATGAAAATCTTATCGCCCTTTACTTTTTCACCGTTAACCTCGATGGTGTAATCATCAACAAAGTGTCCTTCGCCTTCATAGAAGTCTAGATTTTCTGCGTGGGAGAGCCCCTGCCTCATGTGTTCTTGATTTTCCCGTATGAATTTTCTCATACGCTCCATGATAAAGTTGAAGTCAAGATTCTCTATCCCGGCTTCAATGCCCAGCTTTTTGGCTTCCTGTATCTCAGCTATCCTGTCAGCAGCGAATATGAGCATTTTGGATGGTATACAGCCGAGATTGGCACAGGTACCTCCGAGTGGGCCTTTGTCCACAAGTGCCACACTTAGGTCATGGGCCAGGGCTTCTTCGACAATATTCATTCCGCACCCTGAACCGATGACAATGACATCATATTCCTTCACAATCCCTCCAAACTCCATTTGCCTGGTACTTAAAAGCTTCGCCAGTGGTAAGTTGTAAACACTCGGATAACCAGCCCGAAGCAGGATGCTCGCACCAAGCCCGGCATGGTGTCCCCCCTTATATAACACCCCAAACGCTTATGTTTTTGGTCGTAGGGGCGACACTTATCAATAGGCTATGTGACTAGCCACCCACCGTCAATAACAATGGGAGCCCCGCTTATATAATCAGCCTCCTCGGACGCCAGAAAAACGGCAAGGTTAGCAATTTCCTCCGGTTGTCCCAGTCTTCCCTTAGGAATTCTTGCCAGCACCTGCGCCAACTGGCCACTTTCTTTGGCTCCCTTAGACATGTCAGTATCTATCGCCCCCGGGCAAATCGCGTTCACATTTATGCCTTGGGAAGTAAGCTCCAGTGCAAGTGCTTCAGTGAGAGCCACTACACCACCTTTTGATGCCGTGTAATGAGCTATAAGAGGAAAGGCAATGCCACATCCTCCAGAAGAAATTGAGGCGATGTTAATGATGCGCCCCCACTTGTTCTTGGCCATGACTTTGGCGGCAGCCCGAGCACAGAGAAACTGCCCCTTTAGGTTTACACTTAAAGTTTTGTCCCAGTCTTCATCCGTAAGCTCCAGGAACGGCTTGTAACTTATGATTCCTGCATTGTTTACCAGGATGTCAACCCTGCCAAACTTTGCCACTGTTCTCTTGACCATATCCTCGACGTCGTCGCTGGAGCTGACGTCACACTTGAGTGCCAACCCTTTTCTCCCCATCTTTTCTATCTCATCAACAACCTTCTGACAATCTTCCTGGCTTATGTCACTCACAACTACATTGGCTCCTTCTCTGGCCAGAGCCAAGGCAATAGCACGCCCCATTCCTCTCCGAGCCCCAGTTACAATCGCTGTTTTGCCGCTTAGCTTCATGTTTCTTCACCTCCTTGGTTTTATGATATGCCGAACCATGCTAGATATGAGATTTCACGTCGCATATTTCGTCTTTCATGTCGAGTGAAATTATAGTTTGCCTGCCATAGAGAAGTCATAAAATATCAATGGGAAATGTTACAAAACTATGACATTTTATATCTGAGTCCAAAGCGATAAAAGTCACAGATGCAGGCCGCCCCTGAGTATACAATTGTAAGATAAAGTTGAAGAAGTGTGCCCCCTTTTCATATAAACTGGCTCATAGCAAAATGACATATCTTTGTAACTTTTATTGCTTTCATTTTATGACTTTTCCATTATCCAGTGATTAAACTAATGAGTAAATGGTATAGATGAGGCTTCTGGTCGGACTCCCACCCACCAATAAATAGACCGACAGGCCCAGATATGAATAAACTTGAAATCTCACAAGGTAGATCGCAATGTCGAGCTTGCTGAAGAAATTCTACGCCTTAAATGCCAAAGAGGCGCTATTATCCTCGCCCACAACTACCAGCGAGGCGAAATACAGGAGAGGCGAAAAATGAAGGTGAAGGTAGATAGAGAATTGTGTAGTGGGGTCAGTAACTGCGTGGCTATCGCCCCCACAGTCTTCAAGCTGGATGACCAAAACAAGGCTGTAGTTCTTGACCCCGGCTCAGTTGATGAGGAGACTTTAATAGAGGCAGCCGAAAGCTGCCCGGAGAACGCCATCATCGTTGAGGATGATGAGGGTAATCAGTTATATCCTTGAGCCTGGAAAGCTACGTTAGGGAGGTATCAACATGAGAAAGGTTTATTTAGATAACGCAGCTACCACACCACTTCTTTCCGAAGTCCGTGAGGCAATGATGCCCTATCTGGGTGATATCTTTGGTAACCCGTCGTCGCTCCACGATTGGGGAGACGGTGCCCGGGAGGCTATAGGTCATGCACGTACTCAAGTGGCCCAGCTTATCAGCGCTGATCCTGACGAAATAATCTTTACTGGCAGTGGCACAGAAAGTAATAATTTTGCCGTCAAAGGGCTGGCGCTGGCGCAACAGGCTAAAGGGAAGCATGTGGTGGTCTCTGCTATTGAGCATTTCTCAGTACTGCACTCGGCAAGAACACTGGCAAAGTGGGGCTTCGAGGTGAGTGAAGTCCCGGTGGACAAACATGGGGTGGTTGACCCTGACGATGTACTGCGGCAGATAAGGAAGGATACAATACTGGTCTCCATAATGCATGCCAATGGTGAGGTGGGTACTATCGAGCCCATCCAGGAGATAGCCAGGATAACTAGGGAGCTGAAGATTCCCTTCCATACTGATGCCGTGGCTGCGGTGGGGACAACGCCCGTTAACGTGGTGGAACTTGGAGTAGATGCCTTGAGCTTGGCCGGGAACCAGTTCTACGGCCCCAAGGGGGTCGGGGCGCTTTGGATAAGAAAAGGGGTGCGGATTATGCCGCTTCTCGACGGTGGTATCCAAGAAGAGGGGCGGCGTGCCGGTACCGAGAATGTCCCAGCTATTGTCGGCCTGGGGAAAGCGGCAGAACTGGCTAAGACTCACATGGCAGACCGGGTCAAGCGGTTAACACCGCTGCGTGACCATTTGCTTAAGGAGCTACCGAGCAGGGTCGAACATGTAGTCGTCACTGGACACCCGCAACACCGTTTGCCCGGACATGCCAGCTTCTGCGTGGAATTTATTGAAGGCGAGTCCATGCTCATGCTGCTGAATAGCAAAGGGATTGCTGTATCCAGCGGCTCGGCGTGCACCTCCCGGGCACTCAAAGCGTCTCATGTGCTCATCGCCATGGGACTGTCTCACGAAATAGCCCAGGGCTCTATCCTCTTTACCCTAGGCATAGATAGCAGCGGCGAAGACATAAATTACGTTCTGGAGACCATGCCGCCCATCGTTGACAGGCTGCGACAGATGTCGCCGCTTTACGCCAAGTTTAGTAAGACAGTTAAAGGAGGCAAGTAACATGCCAATCTATAGTGAAAAAGTTATGGATCACTTCATGAACCCTCGTAACGTTGGGGAGATTGAAAACCCCGATGGGGTCGGCGAGGTAGGTAATCCGGTATGTGGGGATATGATGACCTTCTACATTAAGGTGAAGGACAACCATCTCGAAGATGTTAAATTCAGGACTTTTGGTTGCGGGGCGGCTATTGCTGTTTCCAGCATGGTGAGCGAGATGGCTAAGGGCAAAACGTTGGAGGAAGCGATTAAAATCACTCCCCGCTCGGTGGCTGACAAGCTAGAGGGATTACCCAAGCAAAAATTTCATTGCTCTAATCTGGGCGCCCAAGCCTTGAACAAAGCTATAAAGGATTACCTGAGCAAGAAGAAAGGAGGAGGAAAAAAGTGATGACAGAGCAAAAAGGAAAAAAGAAGCATATTTTTTGTCCCTACTGTGACCATGAGATAATGGAGGCGGATTTCCCCTACTGCCAGGCTTGCCAGGTTACTATATTTTACTGTCCCAAGTGCCGAAAGCCTCTGCCCCGGGAGAATAGGGTATGCCCTCATTGTGGGGCTGAGATTAAGGGCTAGTGTCACTTGGAGCAGAGATTATGATTGTAGGAGGTTTAGACTGTGGCAGACTCTAGTTCACCGAAGCCGGCTCATCAAATCTTAGATTGCATAGGTCTTTACTGTCCAATGCCAGTTATACGAACCAAGCAGGAAATGGATAAACTTGCTGTTGGTGAGACCCTGGAGGTATTGGCGGATGACTCTGCTGCTGAGGAAGACCTCAAGGCTTGGGCAAAGCGGACCGGGCAGAAAATACTTGAGATAGAGAAAACCAATGAAGGTTTGAGATTTCTCATCAAAAAGACAAAATAGGAGGTTAATGATGGCTAAGAAAAAGCATCTCCTCTACGTTCAAACAAGTGGTGTTGATACACCGAAGCGCCTTTACTCGCCTTTCGTCTTGGGGATGACGGCCAAGGCGATGGATATAGATGCTACCGTTTACTTCCTGGGGTTGGGGGTAACAGTGGTAAAGAAAGGCGTGGCGGAGACAGTCAAAGAGGGCAACTTTCCAACCGTTAAGGAAATAATGAACCAGGCAATAGCTGCCGGGGTCAAACTATTGGTCTGTGAACAAAGTACCCAATTGCTTAGCCTCGATAGAGGAGACTTTATACCAGAAGCCAAGGTTGTAGGAGCTGCGACATTGAATGACCTCGTTCTCGATGCTGATGGCACTATGTGGTTCTAAGTTAAAAAAATGGGCCTGCTTGAATATCACATTGTAGTTAGACGGTGAGAACGTGGAAGTCACTCAGATGTTATAATAAAGCAGATTTTGCTACCTCGTGGGGATATGAGGCATGGCTGTTCAGTTGGAGTTTTTGAAGAGCATTCTATACTTTTCCGATCTTGGCCTTGCTGAGCTTGAGTCGATCAGAAAGCTCGTCTTTGAGAAAACTGCTGACAGGGCAGAAATGGTCCTGCTTGAGGGTGAATCGGCTGCGAATCTGTATTTTGTCGCTTCGGGGGTGGTGAAAGTGTTCAAGACCTCGGCCGAAGGAAAGGAGCAGATCTTGAGCATAGTGCGCCCCGGGGAGTCCTTCAATGATGTCCCTATCTTTGATGGTGGTCCAAATCCCGCCAGTGCTCGGACTATGGGACCCGTTCTTCTTTATGGGATAAAGAAGAATGACATGGAAGCTATCCTCCGGGACTATCCACAGATAGCATTGAATGTGATTAAGGTACTGGCAAGACGAGTGCGTCACCTCGTATCGCTGGTTGAGGATCTGTCTTTCAAGCATGTCATCAGTAGGGTAGCCAAGATACTCTTTGAGCACATCGGAGGTGAAATGGGCCGTGGGACACGGCTTACACAGCAAGAAATGGCAGCTATGGCAGGTACTGCTCGGGAGGTAGTGGGTAGGTCGTTAAAGGCATTAGAGGAGGAAGGGGCGATCAAGTTGGACCGCCATCGCATAATAATTACGGATAAAGAAGCTCTCCAAAAGATAATGGAGGTGCCTTCTTGAGACAAAGGTCACAGACAGATGACAACCTTTACTTCTAAAATAATTAGAATGGAGACCGAAAGCCGTGGCTGAAATGCCTGTTATAGACCCCCAAAAGTGTGATGGGTGTGGGTTATGCGTTGGCGTGTGCCACTGCAATGCTCTGGCGCTAGTTAACGATATTATTACCATTATTGAAACAGTGGAGTGCGACTGGTGTACAGACTGCGAATTAGTTTGTACCACTGGGGCTATAAGTTGCCCTTTTGAGATAATTATCCAAGAGCCCTAGAGACCAACCAACACCTTTTATACAATATTTTCACCCGCTTTCCTAGCTAATCTTTTAATACTCGTGTTTCCCTATCCCGGCGCCATGTCTGTATGAGACAAAAGTCGCATACAAGGATTGCCTCTGTACCTATAATAATCGTGTTTGAAAGCTGCAGTTGGCCGAATGAAGAGTACAAAGGAGGCTGAAGATGATAACGGTTTTAGAAAACGTTAAAGATAGCGAACAAGTCTTTTCCGGGGATGAGGAATTAGATTTGGCTAATAAGGAGATTGATCAGGAGGATGAAGTTTCTGGGCGCAGGATTACTCCTCCAAAGCGGGAGCTTGAACTTGGTGAGGAGTCATTGAATTTGTACCTCGCTGAAGTGGGGCAAACTCCCCTTCTCAATGCCGAGGAGACAAAAGTGCTGGGCAGCCAGATAGAGGAGGGCAAGCATCTTGTCCGACTCGAGGAGGACTGGGTTGCCGAACATGGCGCTCAGCCTTCGGCAATCGACCTATTGTTGGCATTGATGGAACGATTCAGTCGGGCGCGTTTGCTTTTTGAAACCCTTTATCAGTATCTGGAACTTCCTTCTCACGGGAGTATAGCGGAGAAGGTATCACACCCAGGTCTGCGTCGTGCAATCGATGGCAATATCGATCAGCACTTATCCAGCGCTATAGCTAAAATCACTGGAGCAAGCCAAACTGGAATCGAGAAGACCGTGATTGAATTATCGCTGGACAGCCGGCTGATACCTTGGCATATCATAGAAGGGGCAGGCCAGAAAAGTTCCCTGGCCGAATTTGGGGAGGCGCTGCAGTCTCCAGAATTCCATGACAAGCTGGAAGCGCATCGCTCAGAAATTGTCAAGCACTTTGAGCAAATAAGAGAAGGGACACGCCAGGCGACCAACCACATGATTCAAGCCAATTTGCGCCTGGTAGTAAGCGTGGCCAAGGGACATATTGATTGGGGCGTGCCTCTAACTGACCTTATCCAGGAAGGCAATATCGGGTTAATGCAGGCAGTGCAGAAATTTGACCATCGCAGAGGCTGTAGGTTTAGTACCTACGCTATCCCCTGGATCTGGCAGGCAATCAACAGGGCAGTTAATGACCAGTCACGCATTGTGCGCCTGCCGGGCCACTTAATTGATGATCTGACGAAGCTAGTCCGGGCAAGGAATAGCTTAGCGCAGAAGCTTGGCCGCCAGCCGACTGAGAAGGAACTAGCTTCTGAGACGGGACTGCCGCCCAAAAAGGTAGAATCGCTGCTTAAGCTGAGTTCTAGTGGGCCTGTTTCTTTTGAGACACCTGTAGGAGAGGAGGGAGGCCAACTTGGTGATTTCATCGCAGATCAAGCGATTCTGCAGCCTGAAGAGCAGTCCGCTGCAAGCCTGCTCAGGGAAGAATTGAGCAGAACATTAGAGTCGCTGACACCCCGGGAACGACGCGTCATTGAGTTGAGGTTTGGGCTGGGCAATGAGTACAGTCGAACTCTGGCAGAGGTTGGCACAGAGTTAGGTCTCAGCAAAGAGCGAATACGCCAGATTGAAAAAGAAGCACTGGCCAAGCTGCGCCATCCAAGTCACAGCCGCGAGTTGATAGGGTATCTCGGATGACGAGTTTTTAGGCAGTTTAATTTCTGATTTTCTGTTCAAATTTCGGCATTTTATATGCCGCCTCTTTTTGGCAAAGGAATAAATCCCTGCCCTGCGAAGCCTGAATTGATGCAGTCACGTTTTGTCAGGTCCTCAGGAAGCCGTGGCACAAAGCTTTGACCAATTATTTGAGTCCGCGCGACACAATGAAATTAGAGATGCTCATGTTAGCAAATTCTGATGATTTAGCTGGTAGGCCGTACAGGATTCGAACCTGTGACACCCTGATTAAAAGTCAGATGCTCTTCCGATTGAGCTAGCGACCCATGTTAGCTAGGTTAGAACTCCTTGCCACTATTCTCTCTTGTAACCCCGGCAAGCTATGGCCATAAGTATCAAGGGTAATGCCAATATTGGCGTGCCCCAGCCTTTCACTTACTATTTTAGGATGTACGCCACCTTTTAGTCGGTACATCGCTTATCCCGAATTTTTGCCTGCAAATAACTTGCCAGGTCTCTCTGCTTATGGTCAAGTCGAGAGGTCAGTTTTGCTACTTCTTGATTAAGGCGCTGATTGTATTCATCGGCTGCACGTGTAGCCTACAGCTTTTGTGCCTCTTTCTCCTCGCGCTCTTGAATCTTTCTTAACCACCAGCCATAGTCAAAAGCCCTCACGTCAGCCATGTATGCTTCGCCCTTTTCTAGGTATGCATCGATGGCTTTTCCGACAGCTAGTGTGAACTCGTCGTGTTCCTTATCGTTCAGATATTTCTTGGCGTCATCAACAGGCGGATTTATAGATACGAATGCAGCACACCATCTATCCTCGTATTCCTTCTTCCGTCGTTCCGCCCCAGCCCTTTGACATGCCCGCACTATCAACGATTCAACTCGGAACATCGGGTCAATAACCCATGTGGCATAGGCATGCAAGAAATATCTACTTACAATATCCATGCACCCAGACAGCCACCTTGTTATATCGGCCAAGCATTCGTTAAATTCAACCCTCTCGTTGTCATGTAGATAAGTATCCAGGTCTGCCATGATCTCCTGGATATCGAATTGTGGCGTCTTCTTTAGAATGCGAGCTTCCCAGGCATTCATACGTTCTAATGCATGGGAATTAAGCCTCCGCTCATCTTCAGGTTTTAAGTTGAATAGTCTCGCTAACTCAATCACCGGCGATTCCTCACACATATATTTTACCACATGCAGGCTTTGGAAGGCATTCAGCCAGAATATGTCTTCGAATGTTAGCATTAAGGAATAGTGCAGACGAGTAGAGCTATAACGAATGAACTAACTTCATGGTTTATGGTAGAATGAACCTTCGCCAATGAAAATGCTTCGTGAAGTTGGGATAATTATTCTTATCGCCGTAGCTGTTTTTGTTCTCCTTCGGCTAACTGTACAAAGCTATACTGTGGTAATGTCCAGTATGGAGCCCAATTTCCAAGAAGGTGAGTGCATTATGGTTAACAAGGTGTGTTACCGTTCCTCTGACCCACAGCGAGGAGAAGTAATAATCTTTGACCCACCGTTTAATTCCCAATATCCTTTCATCAAACGCGTTATTGGCTTGCCCGGCGAGACCGTGGAGATTAAAGATGAAAAAGTTTTTATCGACGGCATCCCCCTGGAGGAGGAATATATCAATGAGCGGCCAAACTACACGATGCCAGCCCAAGAAATTCCCGAGACCGAATACTTCGTCCTCGGCGACAATCGCAACAACAGTAACGACTCACATAGTAACTGGACGGTGCCCCGGGATAATATCATTGGCAGAGCCTGGTTTACCTACTGGCCACCAAGCAAATTGGGGGTAGTCAAACATTACAGCTACCCGGAGTTGAACGGAGCCGGTGAGCAAGAAATGATGGTTAGCAATTCGTTAGGGGTGCAACTTGAATGACAAGGTGCTGGAGATATTCAAGACGGCCGGAGCAATAAAAGAAGGCCATTTCTTGCTTGCCTCAGGATTACACTCACCTGTTTATTGGGAAAAGTTTCGCATCTTGCAGCACCCGCATCTTACTGAGAAACTGTGTCGCCTTATCGCCCAACACTTTAAAGGGCAAAAAATAGACGTAGTTGCCGGGCCAACCACCGGCGGCATTATCTTGGCCTTTGAAACCGCCCGCCAATTAGGAGTGCGGAGCGTCTTCGCTGAAAAAGAGGGAGAGGTAAGAGTCTTCCGGCGCGATTTTAAAATTGCGCCTGGCGAACACATCCTTATTGTTGATGACATCCTGACCACAGGAAGCTCGCTCAGAGAGACGATAAGTGCTGTAGATAAACTGGGGGGGATTGTCATTGGTATTGGAGTGCTTGTCGACCGCAGTGAGGAAAATTTGGACTTTAACCTGCCCTTCTTCAGTTGCCTTCGTGCCCCCACCACAGTTTATTCACCTCAAGAATGCCCCCTTTGTGCTGCTCACATCCCCCTGGTCAAGCCTGGTGCCCCAAGCTAGCAGCTCGTTTAGCATTCCCCTTGCTCAAGGCAGCGGTTAAACAATCACGAGTACACTTGCTTGACACTAGAGTGGGGAAAACCTACAATATCCCTGAAGCCGAGGTAGCTCAGGTGGTAGAGCAGCGGACTGAAAATCCGCGTGTCAGCGGTTCGACTCCGCTCCTCGGCACCAACTATGAGGTTGTAGAGCGAAACCAGGTTAGCAGTATAACACCCCCTTGCGAAGGGGGAGGTCACTGAGAATGTTTAAAGGGGATTAAGGCTTCTAGGATAAGTGCGCCGAAGTGGCGGAAAGGTAGACGCGGCAGTCTCAAAAACTGTTGGGGGGCAACCCTCGTGTCGGTTCGAGTCCGACCTTCGGCACCAAGGGTTAAAAATTTAAGCGGGTGTTAGTGCCGGGTTGTGTAGTGGTAGCACAGAGGACTTTGGATCCTTTAGCCCAGGTTCGAATCCTGGCCCGGCAGCCAACTAAAATCAGAAAGTCAAAACAAAAACTACAATGGAAAAGGTTAAGAACGTGACTATATATACCGATGGCGCATGCCTTGGAAATCCTGGCCCCGGTGGGTATGGAGCAATACTCCTCTATCAAGGTCACAAAAAAGAGCTATCAGGGGGCTATAGCAAAACTACCAATAACCGAATGGAAATAATGGCTGCGCTTGTTGGATTAGGGGCTCTAAAAGAGAAATGCAAGGTGACGTTGTACAGTGATTCCGAGTACTTAGTAAATGCGATGTCGAGAGGATGGGTTCAGAAATGGCGCGCAAACGGGTGGAAGCGCAATAAACGGGAAAAGGCGTTGAACCCCGACCTCTGGGAGAGGCTCTTGCAACTATGCGAGTATCATGAGGTACAGTTTAGCTGGGTTAAGGGGCATGCCGGAACCCCGGAAAATACACGCTGCGACGAGCTAGCTATGCAAGCTGCCCAGCAACCGAATTTGCCTGTGGACGAGAGCTATATCAAAGAGACTTAGGGAAAGGCATCTTGAGGAAAATCCTAAAAGATGCCAAAATCAGTGCTAGCGAACTTGAGCAGTTGCGCTAAGGTGTTCGTTCCCCGGTAGCTCAATGGTAGAGTGGGCGGCTGTTAACCGCTTGGTTGTAGGTTCGAGTCCTACCCGGGGAGCTCCGAATTCATCCCAAACCCCTAACTGTTAGATGAAGTGCCAGCCAAAAAGTTAGCCAACCACACCACCAGAGCAATTACCATTGCACACCCCCCCCAATTCCCTTGACAGTGTAGGGATGATATAATACAAGTTTTAGGAGCTCAAAAAACTGAACTATCACATGCGTACTAGTAATATTGGGCAACGAATGATTTATCATAAATGGTAAATCAAGCAGAACTACCTCAGGCAGTATGATTCAACTAAGGCTTAAGAAATTAGCGCCAGAAAGGGGACAACAAAATGAGTGAGAACGAAACCTTTGAACAGCTAAAAGGATTGATCGTGGAGCTGTTGGAAGTTGATGAATCAAAAATAGTCCCGGAGGCGTCATTTGCTGATGACTTTAATGCTGATAGCCTGGACTTTATTGAATTGATTACTGCAGTGGAAGACACCTTCAAAATCGAAATCCCCGATGAAGACGCGGAAAATTTACAAACTGTTCAAGACGCACTTGACTACATCGAAGCAAAAATCTAGAAGGTAGCCATTGCTGGAATAAGCACTCGTACCTCTCTCTACTACCTGTGGCGGGGCCAACAGGGGCAGAAAATTAGCTTAAAAATCTTTTTGGGGCTGGTGAATAAGCGTTGCAAAAATGAGCAAGGTGCTTAGAAGAAGAGTAGTAATAACTGGACTTGGTGCTGTTACTCCCTTAGCCACGGGTGTTGAAGAATCCTGGCGAAAGCTATGCCAGGGCAAATCAGGGGTAGCCAGAATCACCAAGTTTGACCCTTCCGGTTTCAAGTCGCAAATTGCCGCCGAGATTAAGAACTTCCATCCTGAAGATTTCCTGGATAAGAAGAAAATTAGAAGGACAGACCCCTTCATCCAATATGCTCTAGCGGCTGCTCGCATGGCAATAGATTATGCTGGATTCGCTATAAATGGAACTAACGCCAGCAGGATAGGAATAGTGCTGGGCTCATGCGCTGGCGGCATGGCCACATATGAAAAGAACCTTTTCACCCTTCGCGATGAAGGGCCAGAGAAAGTTTCTCCCTTCTTCATTCCCGCGTTTATAGCCAACATGGCGGCAGGGGAGATCTCCATGGCTTTTGGTGCCAGGGGACCGAGCAAGTGTGTGGTTACTGCCTGTGCTACCGGCAGCAATTCCATTGGTGATGCCTTCAGGCTTATTCAATATGACGAAGCAGATGCCATGATCGCCGGAGGGAGCGATGCCTACATTCTTCCCGTGGGCGTTGCTGGATTCGATAAGATGAGAGCCCTATCCCGTAGGAATAGTGAGCCCGAGAAGGCGAGCCGCCCCTTTGATAAAGACCGTGATGGTTTTGTAATCGGAGAAGGTGCGGGGGTTGTTATTTTGGAGGAAATGGAGTCAGCTATACGAAGAGGGGCTAAAATCTATGCCGAGCTTGCCGGCTACGGCTCCAACATCGATGGCGTTCATATAACCGAGCCTGACTGGGAAAATCAGGCACGGTGTCTCAAGCTGGCCCTGAATGACGCCGCTATATCACCTTACGATGTTGATTACATTAATGCCCATGGAACAGCTACTGTTCTCAATGATATATCTGAGACTAAAGCTATAAAGGCAGCCCTAGGAGAACACAGCAAAAAGGTGCCCGTAAGCTCCAATAAATCTATGCTCGGTCATATGTTGGGGGCAGCAGGTGTAGTAGAAGCTATTTTCACTGTGCTTACGATGAGGGATGGTATTATACCGCCTACTATAAATTATGATACTCCGGACCCCGAATGCGACTTAGATTATGTCCCTAACGTAGCCAGAAAGGCGCAGGTAAATATAGCTCTTTCCAATTCCTTTGGCTTCGGTGGCGTTAATGCTACCCTTGTCCTTAGGAATTTTAAGGAGCTGTAGTCTCAAAAACGCTGTCCAGGGTCTCCCACAGCTCCGTCTCACTTTGAAACGCGCCAATTTTTATGTACTGAACTATACCCTCGCTATCGACGAAGAATGTAAATGGAATATACCCGCGTGCGTTATCATTACTGCTGTAGGTCCGAAAAACCTCCGTATTCCCATCCAGTGCCACTATCATTGTTGGTTCATAGTCGCCGAAGAATCTTTCCACCTCGGAAATGGGTTGCCCGATATTAATAGCTATGACTTTTATCTCTCCTTCACTTTCCTGAGCCACAACCTCAAAATAAGGCAGTTCCACAACACAAGCGGGACACGTTGTAGCCCAGAAATTAAGCACAACCGGTGTCCCTTCCAGCTCAGACAGGGTTACGTTAGCCCCTGTCATAGTGGGCAATGTAAAGTCTGGTGCCTTTTGGGATAGTAGCGAGGAACTACAACTCAGAGCGACTCCAGCTAGAGCAACAACCGCGATAATCAGAGTTATCCGTATTAACTTTTTTGACATTCTACTGGCCATATCAATAACCTCCTGGCATAAGCCCGCTGAGATAGTTTAGGTAACCGGTCAACATCAGAATTCCTACGCTGATAAGCAGTACCGCGGCTACTATGGAGGTGACGAAAGCATGGCGGCTAAGCCATCTGAGGTATCGGGATGCTGCCCCCAACAATAGACCCACGGCGATGAAAGGCAGCCCCAGCCCTAAACAATAAGCAAGTAAAAGGTAAACTCCCTGCCACACTGTTTGTGAGCTCGCTGCCAGGGCTAGTATGCCCCCCAGAATTGGGCCAACACAGGGAATCCAGCCCAGGGAGAATATTACCCCTATTAACAGAGACCTCAGATAGCCTGTACCTTTAGCCCTGCCAAAGTCAAGGCGTTTCTCATAATTGAGCCAGGGCACCTTAGTAGCAGCTATCAGGAATATGCCGAACGTGATTAATAGCACACCGGCCACTTTTTCCAACACCCCCTGCGGCACCGCGGCTCCTAATAAGCCAAGAGAAGCTCCTAAAGCGGTGAAAACCAGAGAGAAACCGACTATGAAGCTGATGGTATGGAGGAAAATATGTCTTCGGTCAGCAAGTTCTGGAGTAAGAACCGATGCACCGGCTATGTTGGCCAGATATACCGGAACCAGCGGTAAAATACAAGGTGATAAAAATGACAAAATTCCCGCAACGAGAGCCGTTAAGAAGGTTATACTCGACATCTATGTATCCGCTTCTTAGTATAACAGCTATGCCATAAACTAAAAAGGATAAAGCTTTTGCTACCACACAGTATTTGATACAATAATTGGGCGTGGGGCTGTAGCTCAATTGGGAGAGCGCCTCCCTTGCACGGAGGAGGTCAGGGGTTCGAATCCCCTCAGCTCCACTTCTTCAGCTCGCGGTGCTCAGCTATAAAACTCACATCAGCCTTCTTC
>Ga0315555_1001462_pt1 | contig 17034 bp, 17 predicted proteins | sample SalMarSW160380MG_FD_202113 | JGI IMG/M metagenome (GOLD analysis project Ga0315555, IMG submission 202113) | Salt marsh sediment microbial communities from the Plum Island Ecosystem LTER, Massachusetts, United States - Salt Marsh Sediment SW1603-80 ... | reverse complement strand
AAGTATATGATTCTTTTCTAATTCGTAGCAGAGAATATTTTCATAAGCCGATTCAAGGAGTCCCGGTCCAAGGGCAGTGTGGACTTTGAAGGCGATGTCGAGAAAGAGTTTGGATAGTTCGTTTTCAGTCATGATAGCCTCTCGCGAAGATCGCAACCACCGCCACCGCCGTTGGCGGGACTTTGCCGTTGGCGGGGTTCAGAACGCAAAGATTTTTATTTATTTCTCGCAACGAATGCTAAGTGTTTTTTCAATTTTATTAACCATTTCTTCGGGATCAATACCTATTTTCGAAAAGGCAAACCATTTTTTCCCAAGGTCTTTCATGGATGCTCCAATATGATAGACAGATTGCTCATCAATAATCAGAAAACGGTCGTGTGATTTATGAAAGCGTTTCACTTCAATTGTATCGTATTGTGCATTAAATTTCTCAATATCGATTTTTAGTTGTTGGTTTATTTTATCTGTAAATATTGTGGCTTTAACATCCGGTTTTCTTTTAGATAAAAGCATCAATACACTTTCGTCGATATAATTATCGATAAGAACGATCGATTTGTCGGCTGACTTGATTAGTGTTGAGACAAACTGCCAAGCATCAAATATTTGTCCGTCATAAAAGATACCCTGGTTTGAAACAATATATTTCTTTTCAATAATCTTAAATATTTTATTAAACCGTGTATCAGTCTTGGTCTCAAATTGATTTTGCCATTTTTCCAGCTGGGTTACTTTATGTATTAATTCAGAATAAGTGACTGCAAACCGACGCATCTGGACAAATGCCTTCATTATTTTAATACTTACTTCTATAGCGACGTGTGAATTCAGTACCGCTGATAGCATGGCAACACCCTGTTCGGAAAAAGCAAATGGTTTAGCACCCCCGAAGTATTTTTTTGATGGTATCACAGATTGTGACACCAGGAAATTTATTTCATCCTCGGTGATCTCAAACATAAAATCTTGCGGAAACCGCTCTATATTTCGCTTAACAGCCTGCTTCAATGCTCGTGTTTCAACTTCATATAAAAAAGCCAGGTCTCTATCAAGAATTACCGGAGTATCTCGCAAAGAAATAATCTTATTTTCAATATTTTCTAACAGGACAACTTTATTCATTATCGGTTATTGATCATTGGTCATTATGATTTATTTGTATTTTGAGATTAGGATTTTGTCTCATCAGAGACTCCTAATGGAGTATTTTGGAATTTCAATTATGTAGCGTGGACTTTGAAGGCGATATCGAGGAGGAGTTTGGATAGTTCGTTTTCAGTCATGATAGCCTCTCGCAAAGGACGCCCCGGTACGCTTTGCTACCCAAATACACTTCGTTACTGGGCAGGCGGGGCAGGCAACGGTTTTTTTTATTTATATTTCTTCTTTGCGATCTTGGCGAGCGTCACGAGAGGGTCATCTTATTTATCTCTTGCTAAGGACGCGAAGGACGCTAAGAGTTTTTTTATTTATTTTTTTATTGAATATTTTAATGTAACTACTTTACAGATTTGGTTATCGAGCTGAAACTCCTTCTTATCCGAAGTTTATCCGAAGTTTATCCGAAGTTATCGAAGGAAATAGTATTTATACTTTTTTGCCCCTTTTGCAAGTATCACCCTCTTCTCTACTAAATCCATAAGGTCTTTTAAAGCAGTTCTGTCAGAAATACCTGGATTTGTCTCCCTGTATTCTTTATTTGTTATCTTTCTGTTCTTCCGAAGGTAATTTATTGCTTTCTTCTGGCGTTCATTTAGTTTGTCCAATATACTTTCGTCAATATAATATCTCCTAAAAGTTAAAATAAAGCTTGTACCCGTTTCTTCAAATACTGGCTCGGGAAGTTCCCATTCTTTGCACCACTTGATTATTTTATTTGTCCCTGTGCCAACCTCCTCCACATATTTTACCCAAAAAAAGGATCTTGCAATTAGAGGGTTTTTAGGAATGGAATCATGTTTTGTCTTTAATTTTTCTATCGTAAGACCTGTTGGTAAACTCCCTGGATTCCAAATCTCCAACCTGTCATCAAAAATTCTAATCTGAATGCTCGATGTAGTTTTATAATCTCTATGTGATAAGGCGTTTATCAGGGCTTCTCTTATTGCCCTTGGCGGATATAGCCATTTTTCCTGCCTTTGAAGCTTATCTTCTTCTATCCAGGCTTGCTTAGGAATATGCTCAAAGATAAAGTCTTCTGCCTTTTCAAGTTGATTTAAAATATCCCCATCTATTGTTTTAAAATCGAGCATATCTTCAGTCACATCAGTGCGTTTGAATCTAACAGCTTTTATCACTGTTTGTAAAAATATTTCTTGAGGGTTTCTACCAAATAATAAAACAGCTGCATTTGTCAATCTTTTCTCTTTAATCAACTTCAATCTTTCTAATATTTCCTCTGCAGGGAGACTCTCATCTATATCTAAACCTCTCTGTCTTTTTGCTTCTTTAATAAACCATTCAACCCTTTCCTTATTGATATCGCTTAATTCTGCCTCTTCGCAAATTTGAGAATCGAAATATAATTTCTCTTTGTGCTTTTCTAAGATTATTCTCTCGTATTCGTCTTTGGATATTCTTATGGTAGATTTTCCTACTCTTTTATAAGGTCTTCCAAAAGCCAGTACCAGGTGGTCATTTGACTCTCTAACCCTAACGACAATTATGGTTTTATCACTAATTATCCTGGTGGTTATACGAGGATAAATTTCCGGGTCGGTATTCTCTTTGATTTTATTGGTCAAATCTTCTAAAGTGTTTTTACCAATTTCTATGCCATTTGCCTCTCCGCTATTATTTATGCCTACAAGGATTTCTCCTCCTCTGGTATTACTAAAGGCGCTGACAGTTTCTATAATCTCTTTCCACTCTCCAACAGACTTTTTGAACTCAACAATTTCGGATTCATTTTTGCTTTTGAAATTCATATTATGTTAAGTTGTTTTGTAATTTTTCTGCCACTAAGACACTAGGGTTATGTCTAAGACATCCCTTTCCCGCAGGTCACGCAGGACTTCTACGAATGATCTCTATCCCAAAGGGATCTCTTCGAGACGAGACGGGATACATTTTATCCAGTTTTACTTTTTCCAAATATGAGGTTCAGATTGCTTGAATCTGTCAGATCCCCATAATGCAGGAATAATTTCTTCCCATATACTTCCGGATCATTAAACAGATAGTCAATTCTGCCGGTATTAAAAGAACTACTCCGGCGAATGATGCCGTGGACGATGTAGCCTTTGGAAAGGAGAAGTTCGGTTCACCCTGTTAGATAATATCCTATTGTTTTTAATGTCTCTAACAAGACCAGGAATATGCTTCATATATAAATTTTCTTTTACTTTTGCCTATCTAACGGGGTAAAGGTAACTACCGTCTTGACCGGTGATGCCGGTGATTAGGGCTTTTTTAATCATAGTGTAATAAGATTGAGATTAAGGTTGAGATTGAGATCAGGGATTGTTTGATTTTTCGCGTAATGATTTGATTATTTTGCTCATATCGAAAATCAATCCCGAGATTTCTTTATTAAATTCTGTAACAGTTTTTTCATCGAAATATTTTACTCTTTTACCATACAAAACATGACTCATAAGTTCATATGCCGATCCTTTACTGATTGTATAAAAATGGTGTTTTTCTTTAAATGATTCCCTCCCAAATGCCTCGGCAATATTGGCAGGAATGCTATTTGCGGCTCGTCTTATTTGAGAAGTCAGCCCATAATCTTCAGATCTTGGCAAATTTTTAGTCATTTCAAAAGATGTAACGGCAACATTCATTGCCATTTGCCAGACGGGCATTTCTTCAAAACTTTTGTACAACCGCTTCCCTTAATCTAAACCTTGATCTTAATCTTAATCTCAATCTTGATCTTAGTCTCTGCCTCTGCCTACAAGTGGTTATCCCACGGAGTGAACTTGTCCCGACTCTTCGGGATTAGTGGATGTCTTCTTTCTGACAGCGATAAGACACAATCCGTCTCAGACACATTCCGTCTTATCCAGTTTCAGCACGCGAGTTTTGATCCAGTACCTAAGGAGTGTACCTGCCCGATTTGACACCGGTCAGGCGGGTCGGTAAAAATGTACCTTGACTTTATTTTTCGGATAATTCCCATCGAGATCATTCGACGGAGCGCGCGGGAGACGTTCAGTTTTTTCAAGTCCAGGGCGCCATATAAATTCTGAATACCGTTAATCACCGGTAAAATAACCTGAACATTTTCCTTAACGCCGCAGATTTCTTCCCATACCTTTTCTAAATAACTATTTTCGATTTGAACCATCATTTCAACGACATCCGGAATATCCGAGGCGGTGATAGATTGGTTATCAGCCTTGCGTCCTGGTGAGAAATGCAATTCGATCGTTTGGGCCGATAACTGTGTATAATAAGGATGACCTTCTGTAAATTTGAGAAGATGATTGATGGCATCATCTCCAATTGATATCTCTTTGCTCTTAAACTTGTCTGATAAATAAGTAAAAAAATCATTGTACGGCACAGGCCCCAGATTAACAATTCGCGTTAGACGATAGAAAGGCGCTGAGGAATTAATGAAAATTTGATTCATCACCGACTGATAGCTGCCAGAGAAAATATAGGCTGTGTTTTGTTGGCGTTGAATTTTTGAGCGAAACATTTTAAGGATTTCGTCTCCGTCGAATTTCCCAATGTCACCGAACTCATCAAATCCGCAGACCATTCTGCAATTATTCTTTAGGCTGAATTGATCAATGAAATCCAGGCTATTTTCCAATAAGTAGTTTTCATCTTTTTGTTTTTCTCCAAATCCGACAATGAAAGCAAAGTCATTAATAACCGGACGGAGTTCAATTTGTTGAACGAGGAACTGATGTTTTCCCAAAGCGACGGGGAGCAATCAGTACGACATTTTCGCCATGAGTGACATACGTCAGAATCTGACGCACGATTTCCTCTCGTCCGACAAGGTCTTTCCCTGTTACAGGTTTTCCTGCCGGAAAAGTAGTCAAAAGGTTAGAAATATTATTTCTCCATCATTTCTTTTATTCATGGATTTTTTAACTACAGAACCTTGCCATAGGCGGGGGAATTACTTGGATCTTTTGTCCACGAATGACACGAATGTTCACGAATTATTTTTATGATTTTTAAATCTATATATTTTCGGGAACCGTCTTGCCTGCCCCGCCTGCCCAGTAACGAAGTGTATTTGGGTAGCGAAGCGTACTGGGGTGATAAGGGCTTTCTTCATATCATTTCTCGCAGTGACGCAGTGAGCGCAGTGAAATTCATTTTATTTTTACCTTTTTTCTTTCCACAAAAGCGTAATGGTATGAGCAATGTGTTTTATAATATGTTTTATAATATTATTTTCATTGCGGTCTTGGCGGGCTCTGCGAGAAGTAAATTTCTCGCGGTGACACAGTGGGCGCAGTGTGTTTATTGTTTCTTCCCGCAATGGCGGGACAGTAGGCGCAGTGTTTCTTTTATTGTTTTATTTATAATCATTTTTTTTGCGATTTCTGCGTCTTGGCGAGAGATATTTTCTCTATAATCCATTTACGATACGGGTTATTCCATCCTTGAGTAACGCTTCGTTAAAGTTTATCAGCAGTCCCAATTTCAGACCAGTGATCTTTACCCCGTGTAATAACTTAGTCATATATATCTTTTCATGTAATTGTTTTTTTTCTTCACCTTTAATAACCTAAATATAATAACTATTTTACTATTACACAGGGTGAAGATAAGTCAGAAGTTGTTTCTTGTGGACGGGTTGTACATTTTCCACTGACTTTAATTCGATTATTATTTTGTTTTCGATGATAAGATCAGCTCGAAAGCCAATACCTAATTCTTTTTCTTCATATATGACAGGTATATCAGATTGTCTTTTAAAGGAAATTCCTTTTTTTATTAGTTCATACGCAAGCGCTTCCTCGTAAACTGATTCAAGAAGACCGGGGCCAAGTATACGATGGATTCTTAAAGAGGAGTCGATGATTTGAGTGGCTATTTCGTTTTCGGTCATTTGTCTATTTCTCGATCCGAAGAATCCCCTTCGGGGCTAAGGGCGTAGAGTACACAAGTTTTTATTTCTTTTTCTTGAAAATTTTATTTATTTAACAAATAATTCTTTAAGTAAATTTTTTTTAGGATTTGATGAATTGAATTTCGGAATTCTGAAGATAGAATATTTACGTCCTAATTCTATTCTCTATTTTTTCCGTTTTCCCTTTCTTTAATCTACCTCATAAGGATCGTTTTGGGATTGTCTCCATTGTAAGATTCACTTATGGTTATTTTCCAACCTTAACAAGTAGAAGATAAATCAAAATGACCCATGACAAACTGGCCAAGGTTCCGATAATGAAATATTCGGACAACCTCATTTTCTGAGTGTTATCTCCCTGTATATCACCAAAACGATAAATAGCTTTCAGAGTCAGGATAAATCCGATTAAAGAATATACCTCAAGCCAAAGACAAATAAAGATCAAAAAACGCTCCATAATTCCGATCCACCAGCCGGCTTTCGGGAAACCGACGGGGAGATCATCAGATGAGAAGGGTCGGATAATCCATTTCACTATATAAGCGCCACCGAAGGTCGCGATGATCATAGCCAGGAGATAAATTAAATACTTCATAAATCCAGCGATTATTCAACCTTAAGGGGTAGAAAAATATTTTTCAACCATTATTGGTTGATATATCCCCCAATAGCAGATCATCAAGATAATCTAAGGCACTAGCAACTTCCCGTATAGCATAACGATTTAGCATTTTATTGATTGCCTCAACTGAGACTTTTTCATTCCGGGCAATCTCGGACAGGGTGCCATACTGCCGATAATGCATATATCTCCGATAAGTGACAGCGTCCCAGCGTTCAATAATTTTCATTATCAGATCAAGCGTTAAATTCACATGTATATCATTAGCCTGCCAGCCCTGGATTTGAATCCGTTGACGAACACGACCAGCTTTGTTGAGAGCATTCCGCGCATTTTCGAAGGCCGGTCCGTTCATCATTCCGGAATTGATATTTAGAGTACCATTTATTTTACCGATGCCAATCCCGATGCGCAGGCGGAGTGGAAATATATCTTTTAAGAATTCAATTAGGATATTAAATATGGCTGTGTTGCTTTTCCACACGCCTTGAATTTCATCACCGGCAAAAATATATAGCGGGACAATTGGATTATGATGCTTATTAAAAAAAGCAATTTTTTTTTCTAAATTTTGCATTAATCCGACATTAGCCGGTTTGCGGGAAGCAATAACATCAGCAGTGGTAACGATAAAAATATTACTGCCATTTGTCAATCTACATATTCCTTCCTGTTTGCTGTATTCTGTTTCCATTCTCTTTTACATCATAAATGTAATATCCATAAAATTAAACTTTTCCGAATTCTTGAATTCCAACGGTGTCTTAATTGGTTGCGGCTCAGCCGTGCCGAAAAGCTTCTTTAATCTCCCATAGGTAATCCCGAACTGGCTTTCATAGAGAACCTCTCGCAAAGTACTCAAAGAGCGCCACGTTTCTTTAATTTTAATTATATACATCATTGCGAACTTGGCGGACTCTGCGAGAAATATTTTAAAGATTATTGACAATTCGGATGATACCACCATTACATAAATCACAAATAACAAAGTACAAATTACAAATAATACTCAAATTCCAATTACCAAAACACAATTTCAGGACAAGTTTCTAATTTTGGATTTCGGTCATTGGGATTTATTTGTGTTTTTGTTTTTGGATTTTGGAATTTCAACATTAAGCGATATCGAGGAAGATTTTGGATAGTTCGTTTTCAGTCATTATCTCTCGCGGAGAACTCAAAGAACGCTCCGGAGGAGCCCCAGTTGGGGCAGTGTGTTTTTATGGTTTATAATAATGATTATTAAATCGGGTCATAATCAGGTCATAATCAGGTCATATTTTTAATAAATAGTGCAAACTAGGTCCTGCACCAGAAGTCCTGCAAATCTTTTTTGTGACCAAATCCTTTAGTTCTCTTTTTGCTGTGGCAGCGCTTACTTTAAATATACTTCTATATTCGGCATTAGAAATTTTGTCTCTCTCTTTAATATACTCTAAGGCTTTCTTTTGCCTCTGATTTAATTCTGCCTTCTCTTCTGCCGTTTTTTCTTTCTCAAATTTATCCCTTGTGGAAAATATCTCCACCAAGACACTATGTGTATCTGCTTCTATTTTTGGTAATTTGGGTATTAAAGGGTGATTTTTATGTTCCTGAATTATCTTATCCCATCCCTCTCCTAATTCTTCTATGTATCCGACCTTACTTGACACCCTTGTAAGGATAGGATTTCTTGAAAATTGCTTATTCGTTATATTCTCAGGGGTTATACCTGATGGTAAACCCCCAGGATTATAAAATTCTATTTTGTTATCAAACATTTTTATGATAACCTTAGAGCCGATAATGGCATAATCTCTATGCACAACAGCATTTGTAACAAGTTCTCTGATAGAAAACAACGGATATTCAGGGATATCTTCTCTCTCTACTTTATATGGAAACAGACGTGACATTATTGCTATATGTTCTTTTATGTACTTATCGCATTCATCTATCTGATGGAATAGATTCCCATTAAATTCTTTATAGTCGAGCCGTTCAATCCCTACTTCTTTCCCTTTATATCTGGCTATTGCAATGTAGGCATTGATAAAAATTTTCTGAGGATTTTTACCAAATAATAATACTCCGGCATTGGTCGGCTTATCGTCGATAATACAGTTTAAGGCTTCTAACAATTCTTTCGAATTACCAGCTATTTTAGTTTCAGTCAGTGACTCATATTTTGGAATAAAAATATTTGTTACTAAATCCCAATCAAGATCTTCTAAGGTTGCGTGTTTACAAACCAGATTATCGAACTGAAGTCTATCTTTGTGTTTCTTTAAAATCAGGTCTTCGTATTCATTTTTTGACATTCTTACGGTCGATTTTCCGACTCTCTTATATGGTCTTCCAAAAGCCAGAACCAGGTGATCGTTTGATTCATTAATTTTAACAGACAATATGTGTTTATTATTCAACTTTTCGACGGAAATATCAGGATAAATTTTCGGATCGGTGTTTTCTTTGATTTTATTGGTCAAATCTTCTAAAGTATTTTTACCGATCTCTATTCCTTTTACTTCTCCGTTGTTATTTATGCCTATAAGGATTTCTCCTCCTCTTGTATTACTAAAGGCGCCGATAGTTTCTATAATCTCTTTCCATTCTCCGACGGATTTTTTCAATTCAAGAGTATCAGATTCTTCAATAGATTTAAGATTCATATAGATTAATTGATGGTTAATTCTGCCCTTTTATGACTGCCCCGCCTGCCCAGTAACGAAGTGTACTTGGGTAGCGAAGCGTACTGGGGTGATACCTGCCCCGTGCTACGAAGTAGCTTATCGGGGACTGTACCGGGGGAGGGCTTTTTTCATTTAAGTTTCTCGCAGTGACGCAGTGAACGCAGTGTGTTTATTTATTGTTTCTTCCCGCAATGGCGGGACGGTGGGCGCGGTGTGTTTATTGATTATTTCTTCCCGCAATGGTGGGACGGTGGGCGCCACGTGTTTCCTTATTATTAAGTAAATCACAAATAGCAAATTTCAAATTACAATTAATACACAAATTTCAAATTCCAATTTTTTAAACATTGTTTTATTGAGAGATTCAGTGACATATTGACAGTTTCGTATAGCCGCATCCGGATCGTGTTTGGGTTTTTGGTTATTGGTATTTGGCATTTGTTTGAATTTTGTAATTTGGTGCTTGAGATTTACAATCTTAGGTGTGGACTTTGAAAGCGATATCGAGGAGGAGTTTGGATAGTTCGTTTTCAGTCATTATCTCTCGCGGAGAACGCAACCACCGCCACCGCTGATAGCGGGACAGGCATTCTTGCGGGACAAAGCCGTTGGCGGGGCGAGGCGAGAGGTTATTCATGTTTCAAAGCATCGCCAGGGGTAAATAATAAATAGATTTTTTCTTATTAAACCACGGAGCGCCCTGATAAAACACAATTCCGTACTTTGACCGACCGGATTGGATTATTTCCTCGAGAACCGGCGTCGAAACATGATTCAGATTATTGGTTGTTTTTACCTCTATTGGGATAATGGAATTATGGGTTTCGATTAAAAAATCGACACTGCCGGTTTTATATTTAATTTGCCTGGAAGGGATCACATAGTAGGGAACATAATAGTATGAGGAAAGCGGAAAATGGTAAAAATTCTGCCAATTATTAATTTGCGAATGCACGACACTTTCCAGATCAAATCCGTTATCTGTTTTCGAATCTCCCGGCGGGGGGCAGATATAATATACGAGCCCGGGATCCACAAATGAGTAGATGACGTGATAGCTCTGTTTATGGTTAGTGAACAATTTGCGGGAACGTCGGAGCAGGATTCCGTTCTGAATATAGAATTCTATGACTGTATTAATTTTCTCACGCCTTTTCAGGCGGGTTTTATTTAATATTGTCTGATAGGTAAACTCACGGTTATTCAGGCGGGCAATTTCGGTCAGGATTGTATCCGCTTCCTGTTGAGTTAATCCTGCGATTGGCTGGTAGCCACGGTTGATAATATTCGCGATGGCGATTAGTTTTTCTTCTTTTGTTTTCTCCTGATAAACCAGCGGAATGTTACCGAAAATACGATATTTTTGATAATCGTTATAAATGGTAAGCCAGTCGCCTTTTTGTTCCAGGAAAGAGTCCGGCAGATCTCCTTCAAGCAGGTTCATCCAGAGTGCCGGACTTATCTGATTGCATAAATTCAAAGCCGAATAAATTTCATTAAGTGAAAAAGGATACAGATGAAAGGCACGAGCGCGTCGTTGCAGCCTTTGGCGTGCCTGGTTCAGCAAATATTGTGGTTGGGAGCCTGTCACGATAAAGGAAATATTTTCTTCGTCAAAAGCGAGTTTAACCGCGTCGAGAATTTCAGGCGTCTTTTGAATTTCATCAATACAAACAAGAGCCCGATCACTTGTCCGGGATCGGATTGTTTTTAAAAGATAATTGGTATCTGCGGCGATTTCCTGGCGAAATTTCAGATCATCACCGCTGAAAGCAAAACAGACAAATGAGGCTTTCAGTTTTTCAATTATTTGTTTGACAAGAGTTGTTTTACCAACGCCAATTATTCCCGCCAGAATAATTCCACGGGATTTCCCTGTGGAATCTGACTTTTCTATTCCACGGGAGTGATTAGAATTAAGGTACGTGATTATTTCGGATTCGATCTGTCTCTTGATGTATTCCATGGTCTATGATATTTTACATAAAATTGCGATAAATATCATGATATTTTACCAAAAATATTGGAGAAAATCTCAGATATACCGTTCTGGGTAAATTACAAATCCCTCCGGAGGAGTCTCTTCGAGACAAATATCAAATTATAAATAATATTCAAATTCCAATTTCCAATTTTATAAACATTGTTTTATTGAGAGATTCAGTGACATATTGACAGTTTCGTATAGCCGCATCCGGATCGTGTTTGGGTTTTTGGTTATTGGTATTTGGCATTTGTTTGAATTTTGGGGTTTGTTGTTTGGGATTTTAGCATTGAGCGATATCGAGGAAAAGTTTAGATAGTTCGTTTTCAGTCATAATTGTCTCTCGCTAAGAACGCAACCACCGCCGTTGGCGGGATTCAGAGCGATCCAGTACACTTCGCTACCCAAAAACACTTCATTACTGGGCAGGCAAAGTACGCAAAGAGTATATTTATTTTTCCAGATCAATTATTATTTTACTAATTTCTTTAGTTAATTTAGGAATTTCATTCCTGCATACATCATAGATAATTTCTGCATTGATGTCAAAATAATGATGTGATATAATATCTCTTAAACCTTTTACTTTTTGCCACTCGATGGATGGATAATTTTCAAGTAATTCCTGATTAGTAATTTTGTCTAATTTTTTCAGACTTTCTCCGATTGCAATTAATTGCATACAGATAGCGTCTAATTTTTCAAGACCGCGTTCGTCAATTAATAAATCATCTGCTGTACTGATTCCTTCAAATCTCCTGCTTACTCTTTCGCTTGCAGTTAAAATCTGTTGTAAGATTTCTGTTGCTAATAATCTATTGAACAATTATTCCCTCTCTTTCAATTTTAGACTTCAAAAAAGGGTTCATTTTCTCTCTGATTGTAACAATATCAACATGTTTACCGGTTATTTTTTCGATATCCTGCTTAATACCAATCAAATCAAAGGCTTTTATTGGCGACAATTCAACGAAGATGTCTATATCGCTATCGGATGACATTTCCCCGCGTGCAACTGATCCGAAGACACCCATTTTCTTAATGTGTTCTTTATATTGACAATTATTTAAATAATTTTTTAGTTCTTTAAAAATTTCATTTTTATTCATGGTTAATCGTTAATCCTTTTATCTATGGATTTCATTTCAATCTTCATCTTGATTTAAATTTGTGTCAATTTGTAGTATTGTCACGTTTATTATCAATATTTCTATTAGTTCATTGCTTCATTAATTGCAAATTTTCCACTGCCGGTTAACCAATCATTTTTAATACAAGTGCGTGATATACTTTCTAAGAAGGCATCGATTTCCAGATAAGATTCGGACAAATTATCTGCCTGGTCGGTATCGGTGGTGGAATGTTCATGCATACTTTGCATCTCAGACAGTAGGATTTTTACCTCTCGCGAAGAACGCAAAGGGCGCAATGTATTTTTTTATTATTTATTTCTTCGTTGCGGTCTCTGCGAGCGTTGCGAGAACTTAATTCTTTACAATCCATTGACGATTCGGACAATGCCATGCTTAATAAAATCACAAATAACAAATTCCAAATTACAATTAATACACAAATTTCAATTACCAAAACACAATTTCAGGACAAGTTTCTAATTTTGGATTTCGGTCATTGGGATTTATTTGGTGTTTGGTTTTTGGAAATTGGAGTTTTATAAGCGATGTCGAGGAAGAGTTTGGATAATTCGTTTTCAGTCATTATCTCTCGCGAAGAACGCAACCACCGCCGTTGGCGGGGTTCAGGGCGCTAAGTATTTTCAATTATTACGACGTTCGATGATCCACTGTTTGAGAAATGGATCTTCAATTTCATATCCTATATCCGTTTGAACAATATACCCTTTAGATATCAGACGGGTAATGGCGCTATAGGTTGTACTGGTTGAGCCGGTTTTAAATAATCTGGCAAACTCCCCCGAAAGTGGCGGTTTATCAGAACAGGCTAAACCAATCAACAATTGCATATCCGTTCGATTTAACGATCCCCATATCCGGTCATAATCAAGATTATGAACCATCAGAATCTGATCAATTGCTTGTTGAACGGTTACATCTACATCATTATTCAGGATGAACCTCTCCCATACATAAAAGGCAAGTTGCTGGGTATAATACGGATGCGCCCGAGTAAGATCCAGTATTTCCTTAACAATCGCATCGGGATTTTTTAAAATCGATTTAAAATGATTTTCCAAAAATGCCCGGAATTCATCAATCGAAATTTTTGATAGTCTCATCCGTTTGCCGAAGTGATAGAAAGGTGATCTGTTATTTTCAAAAATATCTCTGATCATTGATTCCTGGCTTCCCAGGAAAATATAATTTACCCGATCGTGATGTTGTAAAATTGCACGCATAGTTCTTTCCAACCCGGCTTTGATTTTGCGAATTTCCTGAAACTCATCAAAAATTACGATCAATGATTTATGATTGTCAGATATTTTCTGGAAAAGGTTTAACACATCCTCCAGGGAATCGCTATTTTTACCAACAGGATTAAACTGAACATTTACTTCATTCGTAAGTGGATTTATTGCAATTGTCGGAATAATCCGAAAAGTTTTTACTATTTTTTTGATTTTTTCAAAAGGATACAAACGATATATTTTACGAAGAAGCTGTTCTGCCAGATCGATCTCAGTAGTAATTAGTTGCAAATCACAATAAAGAACCGGACGCTTCAGTGTTGAGACTGCTTTCAGGACCAGGCTGGTCTTTCCGTATCGGCGCGGACTACTCATGATTAAGTGATTACGGCTATTCAGTAAGGAACGAATTTCCGTTAATTCCGATTTACGGTTAGTAAAATAGGGATCGTCAACAACCGTACCAAACTTAAACGGGTTGCGAGCATTTTCGGAACGAAATTTATCGGAATTAGTTTTTTTCATTGATTATATTTCTCGTGAAGGACGTTTTTATTAATAAACAATGTAAAATGGATGATGAAAAATGATCGGATAGATATGTTTCATGGTTCATGGTCTATAGGATTTAGGAACACGGAAGGTGGAAAAAGGAGAATTTGCGGGCAGTGAATGAACTTTCTGCTTTCGACGTTGAACTTTCTAACCTTTTTCTTTCAACTTGTCTTTGGGATCTTCACTACGTTCTGACTTTCAATCTTGATCAAAGTTCCTGATTCCTATCGACTTACATATATATAACCTCTCCGTACATCTCTATGTCTCCTCCGTGGAACTCCGTGTCACGCTTTTTCCAGCAGCCATTTCCAGACTATCAGTAAAAAGTTTATAAAGTTTTTATGAGTCCGGAGATAGTTTTTGAGATTTCAATTGCTTTGTTGAGTAGATTTTGAAAGTCTGAATCAGATAAATATTTTAAATCCTTCGCTAAATAAAGCATAGACCGAACCTCTCCACATGAACCTTTAGAAATATACAGAAACTGACGAAATTCAGTATTACTTTTACTTTCAAAACCTTCCGCAATATTATTCATTATAGAGACTGATGCCCTCTGGATTTGATCTCTGAATCCATAATCCTTATTCGTTTTAAAACGAGAATAAATAGCTATCGCCAATTCTTTCGCTTTTTGCCATGCAATTATTTCTTCAAATCGCTCGATCTTCACTTTCGAACTTTACAAACTTTCTAACTTTTAAACTTTCAACTCTCAGCTTCGAGTAACCATTTCCAGACAGGTAGAATTTGAATTGAATCATCATTTTTCCGGTTTGTTTCATCTGAGTCTGTAGTTATCAGCAATCCGCATTTCAGATGATAGGTATTCATGGCTTCCTTAAGTCCATCAATTTCACGCTTAATATTTACGTCATCCAATTTCCAGGAGACCTGGATGGCTGATACAACCTTTATTCCTTCTTTGATAAGAAAGTCACATTCATTCTTTCCGGAGTAAAAATAAACATCTTTACCCTGGCGGAGTAGTTCAAGATAAACGATGTTTTCAAGCACACGCCCCTTGTTCTGTGAAAAGTTGAATCCCAGCCGATGAACAACCGCCGGATCGATGGTATAAACTTTTTTAGGATTCATGATTTGTTTTTTAACAGAAAAATCGAATTTTTTCAGATAAAAGAAGAGATACGATTGCTCATAATACTCCAGGTAATTTTTAATCGAGCTGGTGCTTTTCACCCCGGAGATTTCCTGCAGTGTGGCATAAGAAAAAAGTTTGCCGACATTGGATGCAAAATAGAGTCCGATTTGCCTGATCTCATTTACCCGGATCAATTTATAACGTGATATGATATCCCGGTATAGAATATCCTGAAAATAACTGTTGATGATTTCCAGGTCTGATTCCTTAACGACGAGCGGAAATCCACCATTTTCGAGATATTGGTTAAAATCTTTGATAAGAAGCGCTTTGTCCTTTGACGTCAGCTGCTGAATATTGTAGGATTTTTCTTTATAACGCAGAAATTCTGAAAACGAAAAGGGGAAAATATCCAGAACCATATTCCGCCCGGTAAGACTGGTGGAAATTTCAGAACTGAGCAGTTTTGCATTTGATCCGGATACAAAAACCTTGATCCCTTTTTCATATATTCGATTAACAAATTTCTCCCAATGGTCGATATTTTGGATTTCATCGAAAAACAGTACCGGTTCCCGGCCATAAATTTCGATATGCAGGTTATAGACATTTTCAAGAACCGATGTACCCGAAATAATTCGTTCATCATCAAAATTGAAATAGCAATAAGACGCATCATCGAGTTGCATTTTTTCCTTGATCAGGTAGAGCAATGATGATTTGCCACACCTTCTGACGCCGGAAATAATCACTACCTGATTGGTTTTTATATATTTATCAAGGGCAATATCCCGATCGATAAGGTTTTTAGGCTGGCCAAATACATCTTTCTGGTCAAGTAATATTTCTTTAAGACGGTCTTTATTCATCTTATAACATCTTCTTTAACAATGAACAATCTACATCATAATTATTCGCTATCAAAGAACAATAATCATAATAACTATTTTTTTGTTTTATTTTGTCTCTCACAAAGAACGCTTTGATCAATGGAGAATTAAGAATTAGGATTTTTGAGGTTTTCTTTTGTCGAGATGATAATAGAGGTCAGGATTTTGTATAGTTCTTCTGATTTTTCAATAAGATCGCTTTTCTGAGTATATCCGCTTTCTTTCAGTAATCTCAGCCAATATGATGTTTCGCGCGCTTCCTTTAATGAGATGTCTACCCTGTTAAATAGGTGGTATTTTTAGTACATTTTTCAATAGAAACGGAGCAATTAATTTAACAGGGTGAACTTAGCGATAAACTCTTTCTTACTTTGTGAGGATAAGGCTTCTTCAACGTTAGCACTTTCCCCCGTGAAATAAAATTTGAATCGTTCTTTGAAATCCAAACATCCATATCAATCAAGAATTTATTATTTTTCACCTATCAGTATAATTTTCAATTATTTCACCGGGCAGGTGGATGTTCCGGATTTGAGCAATTGCTTCGAGATCACATATTCATTTTTCTGAGTCGTCAAATATTTATAAAGAGAAATAATCTCCAGTGCAAACTGAAAACTTTTATCTTTGACCGCGTTATCTTTAGCTATTACGTGATTCCACATTCTGAATTATAAATTCTAAATTTTAGATTTCATTGCGATCTTTTTCCACTCCGCTCTCTTATCTGCTTAATTGCGCTGACTGCGGCACCCATCGCCTTAAGAAATGCAG
>Ga0315555_1001458_pt1 | contig 17052 bp, 15 predicted proteins | sample SalMarSW160380MG_FD_202113 | JGI IMG/M metagenome (GOLD analysis project Ga0315555, IMG submission 202113) | Salt marsh sediment microbial communities from the Plum Island Ecosystem LTER, Massachusetts, United States - Salt Marsh Sediment SW1603-80 ... | reverse complement strand
TACCGCGTTATCTATGGCGATTTGAGCGTCAAAGATGTCGCCCCAGAGGATTTGCCAAAGTAGATAGATAATCCCGATACATCGGGAAAAGGCCGGGCAAAAAGCCCGGCCTTTTTTCTATGGTATTTCCGGCTTCGATCTAAGCATCTGGTCTGCACAACTTCTTTATCTTGTCCAAACTGTCAACGAACTGTTCCTGAGCTTTAACCAGATAGGCGTTCACCTCATCAATATAGCCATCGGCTGAGGCCGACCAAACACGGTTCAAATACCGCTCCCCCGCTGCAAAACAGCTCATCACATCGGCATACGCAGTCAATCCGTAAACATGCGCTATACTTTCTCTGGCCTGAACAAAAGTATCCAGGTCTTCAATAAAAAGCTCATCAATGCGGAGGCGGACTTCATACGTGTCGATGGATTGCTTTTCCGTGTTAAGCCGGATAATATTTTCAACGATGTGGCTGAGGCTGGCCTCAATAGATTGCATATTGTCAGCTAATTTCCCTCCAGCTCGGCTTACCTTATGCATCCCTATACGAACCAGCAGCACCCCGAAGGCACCTGTACCAAGTGCAGCCAAAAACCAGCCCCATCTGACGCTTGATTCATCCAGTACGGCAACAAGAGCGCCTGCCAGAAAGCCAACAGTAATTAGCAAATACCCAAACTTCTTCATCGTAGCATTCCTTTTCAGGCCTATGCACTCCACAGTCCTAAGGACTCCGCCGTTGGGCGTCCTGTGGACTGACGGAGGACGCCTTACGGTGCTGCAAAGATGTAGTAGAAGGCGAAGCTAACACCAACAAGGCCTTCGCCCACGATAAGCCCTGCAGCGATGGGAATCCCCACTTCTTCGCTGAAGCGCAGGCCCATTTTCCAGTCTGATATAAGTCGCAGCACCGTTCCGATTGTGTACGTAAGGACAACGCTAAACGGCAGATAGAATCCAAGGCCGACCTGGATGCCAAGTCCACCAATACCCGTGGTACTAAGTAGAGCGCCGAGGCCGGCACCAGCGATATATTTCTGAACGGGTACTTCTCCACCCAAAATACCTTTTATCATCTGTGCCAAGGCCATCCCCTGTGGCGCGGGCAATCGCTCGCTGCCCAGGCCGTATGCCTTATGCAGAACGAAAATCAGTATCATAATTACAACAGGTCCTAACCATGTGCCTAAAAACTGGCCGATCTGCTGCTTTCTTGGCATGGCGCCGACCAGATAACCGGTCTTGAGGTCCAGCATCAAGTCGGTGGCCTGCGACATAGCCATACACGTAGCTGCCCCCACCATAACCGAGGCGATTATTGCTGCGGTATCGCCCAGGCCGCTGGCAATGATGATAAAAATCGTTACCGCGATGAGAGTCATGCCGCTCATCGGAGACCAGTTGGTCCTGCCAATACACTCCGAAAGGATAACACCGGCCATCCATATCCAGATTGTACCGAGCAGTGCCATCAGAGCCGCTCTACCAATACCCATCTTCTCCACGGACATAAGGGCAACGACAAACAGCAACACCACCGCACCGCCGATTCCAGCGTAGAGCAGACGGATGGGCATTTCGTCTCTTGACAACGCCGTTTTGGCCTTTGCCGCCGTCTGCATGCTCCGAACGGCGCTTAGGATCAAGGGCAAGGCCAGCACTATACCAGCCAGCGCGCCTCCCACCAGCATGCCAATACCGACGGGCCTAAAGAGTGTCAGCCGCAGGTGCTCCGGTACATTTTCTACTGTGCCTGGCGCCGGCAATAGGTTCATTATCTTCAAGGCCGGTGCCAATATCCAGTAGCAGACGTAGCCACCAATGACAAAGCAAAGGCCGCCTCGCCCGGCAATGAACGCAACACCTATTGTCAGTAGTGACACAAACCAAATCCCGTTCATGTAATCAGGCATATGAAGCAGCTTACCAAGATTCCAGTACTCGAACCCAATCAACTGGCTGATAAAACTGACTGCGCCGCTAACAGCTATGCCCGACAGAAGCAATAGTGCTTTGTGGACACCCGCCCCAGGCGATTTTAAAATCGTCGCGACAGCCACTCCACCAGGAAAGGTGAGTCTCTCGAAATCAATCATCTGCTTTCGAAGTGGGATGATAAAAGCGATGCCGAGCACACCGCCGGCTATACATGAAAACACCATGAGCACAGGATTGAAGTCTGTATGGCCCAGAATAAACAAAGCCGGGATTGAAAACATCATCCCGGCTGAAGCTCCGTTGACACTGCTTGCTATCGTCTGGTTAATATTATTTTCGATTATGCTGTTTCGGCGTAGAATACCCCGCAGAATTCCAAAGCCAAGGATGGCAGCCAGCTCCGAGGACTCATGTGAAAAACCAAGAATAAGACAGGCATACCCCATGCTGATGACAATGATGATACCAAGAGAATAGCCTATTAGTACTGCTGTCAGCGTAAGCTCCGGATAGGGCCCGGTGCGAATAATCCTTTCTCTGCCGCCAGTGACCTGTATCAATATTGGTTCTCCCGATCGGGGAAAACCCCCAATAAATTGGGGGCTAAATATTTTGTTTTATCACGGCCCGCCGTTCCGCCGTAAGGCGTCCCTTACGGGAGTAGCGCAGCGTAGAACGGAGAGGGCGGGATTCGAACCCGCGGTGCCCAAAAGGACACACCGGTTTTCGAAACCGGCTCGATCAGCCACTCCGACACCTCTCCAGTCTGTTGCTGCTTAATCTACAAACTACGGCTCTATATTGCAAGAGGAGATGTTTTGATAACATGCAATAAATTGCCGATTTTCGATTGCCGATGGATTCGACAGAGCCTGCCCTGAGCGAAGTCGAATGGGCTCACCACAGGATTACAATTGAAAATCGCAAATCGAAGATCGAAGATCGAAAGGTTCAATCAACCACCTGTCTGCAGCTTTCCGGTGAGATACGCACGCCATCGACGAAGGTAAACTCATCCGGCGGACTTGTGTACAGCTTAGGGTCATGAATGATCGTATTTCGTTCCTTGCAGGAAACTCCGCTTCCGCATATTACCGCTCCTTTTATTCGAGCAGTCTTCTCCAGCTCTAACCATCCTGTGACATGAACAAGACCTTGAATTTCGTTTGGATACTCATCCAGCTTATCTTCGTCCCACTGGCCAAGATAAGGCGCACCATAAGGATTGTAATTTGTATCACGAGAGTCCTCCGACAGGTTGTAATCATCGCTGTGGCATTTTATCTTTAACTTACCATCAACAATCAGGACGGGATAGTACGACCTGTAACCGTGCATGAGTACCGCCTCGTCTAAAGTGAGCTTTTTATCGCCCAGACGGACAATGAGTGTGCCATGTATTCGAGAGTTTTTAATAGTCAAATCATGATTGTCGGTATCGATGAAATAGACTCCGTCAGGATTAGTCGACCCCCAAGGATTGTAGGAGGGTGTTAGAACTCGTTTATCAATCGTGCCGGAAACAGAAATAACAGTGGCTTTGGCGATGTACTGCGATATGACCTGTGAATCAGGCATTAACTTCACGGCGGCAGGTGCGGTAAGGTCGCCGGTGATATAGCCGTAACTGCCGACATCGACGGCCTCAACATCTCCAACGATAGTACCCCAATTGAATAGCCAGCCATTTGTAGAAATGGGCGCTCCGACGGCTGTGATCCTCTCGCCGCCAAAAATATATACGTTACCAGATGCGTGCAGGCAGGTATCTAGTGCTTCAAGTGGTTTGATGTTTGCGGTAAGCACAACCTGTGTCTTTCGCTTGGCAATCCCTTTTGTCCCTATGCCTGTCAATACAACCGGATCATATTGCGAATCAGCTAAGTCACCGTCTCTCGGATCTATTCCTTCCAAACTGAAACACCCATTACCCAATTGCTGGTTCGATAACCAGGTGCCGTTCGGCCAGGTGCTCCGCCAGTTCTGGTCCTGAACAAGAAGCAGTCCAAGCTCGATAGCCGACCGCGCGCAAAGTCGGGCCTGGCCGCAATCTTCTGTGACCTGGGCGGAACGTCTTTGAACACGAGCAGCAAACAGCGAACCTAAGCCAATGACTGCAACGATCATCGCCGAGGCCAGTACAATTATATAAATGCTGCCCCGTCGCCGCTTGCTGTCATTTCGACCGAAGCGTCCCAAAGGGACGCGAAGTGGAGAAATCTGCGCACAAAGCAGATTCCTCGACTTGCCTTCGGCTCGCTCGGAATGACAATTGGCCTCCTCACAAACCATAAGCACTCCTTATCCCTATCAAGGAGACCACAGGCACATCATCATAGATAACTGTCACGGTTACTCTTTTAACATTGGTCTCTGTTACACTAACCTGTGTCACGTCCAAAGGCTCTACCCACTCTACTGTTACACTTCGCTTCCACCCGGTCAGGCCGGGGATGGGTGTCCCATCTTTTTCGACAGGTGGACTTGACGACCAGCCATGATAATCGTCCACGTCATCAAAATCAGTCCTTGTGCTCGCAGATTCACCCGGCTCAAGGCCAAAAACACTCTGACCGTCCGGGTCAAGGTAATCCAACCGGAGTATTTCGGTCATCAGTGACTCCGAGAACAACCGGCCTCGACTTCCCAAAGAACATTTGTGCTGGCTAAGCCTTGATGTCCCGACGGTATTCAGAGCAGCGACAAACATGGTAGCAACAATTATCAGGGATATGACAGCCTCTACAAGAGTAAAACCTTCTGGACGGATTGTCTGTGGAATTTTCGATTTCCGTTTGCCAATTGTCGATTTGAATCGAAAATTGAAAATTGAAATTCTGAAATCGGCTGCACCCATCATTGTGTCACCTCCGGCCTGTTGAGGCACGTTACACCTGCGTACACAATAGACTGTTCATCCGCCCCTGTCCTTATCTTAATCCTCACGGCCTTGACGTAATATGTATTTTGGATTGTCGGCTGGCCTGAAGTAGTTACTGTGCCGTAGACTGAAAACAGCAAAGACTCATCAGTACGGGCCGACCACGAAGAGCCTGAGTCATAAGACCTTACAAGATAGCTGTTCGGTGTGCTCACGCCACCGTCCTGGCCCCATAACAGGCCCGGATACGAGCCGGAAACCGGTTTTAAAACCAGACAAAGTCCCTGCTGTGGTGACAATCCCGACATATCCGAGAAAGTGAACTGCTGCTTCAGGTACATACTTTCGTTCACCGTCTCTTCCAGGAACCTTTTTTGCTCTAACACATCTCCGCTGGGTAGATCTCCAGCGGTGGGTAACTGCAATTGAACCCTCCAATCACCGGTTGGCTGCCCATCCACCTTTACAAAAAATTCAATCCGTGTGACCTTCCAACTTACAGCATCGCCCGGCAGTGAAGGGTGGAAGTATTGGCCGTACCACTGAGTGGGGCGTAGTTGATAATCCGCAAGATTCACGGTTGAGCTGTAGCCGATCAGCAATGTCTCGGCACTTTCATACTGCGGCATTACTTCGTCGTTAATGGTTTCGAGGTCGTATGAAAGGTTGAACTCCTGTACTGCATCCAGGACTTCAACAACACTTCCGCTATTATATTGTCTGGTGAGGGGGTCGCCTGGTGTGCCGGACCATTCATAGCGAATTGTCTCCGGCGTTGCGAAACCATCGCGATCCGCCACTGTAAACTCTACCATGCTTGTGGAACGATTATTGATGGAAATGGCGTATTGCAGCTCGTTGGCGAGCTGTTCTGCTATCTCGCTGGTGGTGATGAGCGCATTGGCAGGCCCATCGACGTCCGGCATCGCTGCCGTGGTAATCATCATCGACGAGCCTACGGCAAGCATTATAACCGAAGTTATTGCGATACTGACAAGCAGCTCAACAATTGTCAGCCCTTTTTGTCGAGCCAGGATTCGATCCATGCTATATTGTTGTCTCTGCAATGTCATTGGACTGTAGCCTTACCAGTTTCACCATCGACTGTAACTGTTCTTTGTTCCGAACCAACAGTTAGAATGACTGTACCGCTGCTATCGGGCATGCCCCACCCATTAAATATCAATTCGGCATCTCCACTGAAGACTGCTGAAACAAGTGCGGCCTCGTATGGCCTTGCGGATAGCTCTACGATGTAACTGCCGGAAGAGCCGTTAAGCGAAGACAGGCTTGGTATTTCATATCTGTTATTATCGACAAAAAACTCGACGCTTATTGATGTGCTGGCGGCTTTTGCGCTTACCCGAGCCTGTTCTATGTCGGCTATGATTCGTCGTGCGGCCAGGTCTGCTCGGTAACGAGCCAATGATGCAGCGTATCTGGGTGTGGCTATTGCAGCTAAAGTAACTATGATGGCCAGCACCAGTAAGATTTCAAGTAAGCTGAAACCACGCCTCCGCCTTTCCCCGCGGAAGCGGGTCCCGATATATCGGGAATCACTTCGGTCTTGCTCGGAGCCTGCCTCGCCTGCCCTGAGCACAGCCGAAGGGAGCCTGTCTAATAAAAGAATGGTGGGCTGAGCCCACCTTCCTCGTTTTGACCTTAGGATAGCGTTTTGACATATCCGGCACATTGCCGTCAAACCATCCGTGTCCTTATGGTGGCTAAAAGCTGTATATTGTGGACACCTTGACAGTCAATAAAACTGCGGTGACCAGTTCAAGATTCACTCAGCCCCCTGTTGAGGAACCGAGTTCGCTAAAGGTAGAGTCACCATCAGCTGTTAGTCAGTACTCGCTGTACTTCTTACCGGAGTCATCCGTTTCGGTATCAGTGGTGTTTGCCTTAATCGCGCCTGTGCTTTCAGTGTAGATCCAGCCCACACCATCAGCGGTCGCCGCCGCTATATCTGTACTACCTTTCTCCGCTCCAACCGGCAGAGGCGGAATCTTGCGAATGTACGGGCCGTAGAAATGCGTGGTGTCCTTAGTAGTCTGTGCGGTACCCGCGGAGTTGGTGTATTGCGTAAGTTGGTCCGCAATCGTAGCCGTATTTGGATCGGTACCACTGTGCTCGGCCTTGTAGAGGTCGATTGCATTGCGAAGCACCGTTAAATTGCCGCTAAGAGCGGAATCGCCGGCGCCGCGCGTACCTCGGCTCATGCGGGGGATGCCAATCGCCGCGATGATGGCGATGATCGCAACCACAATTACCAGCTCAAGCAAGCTGAACGCTCCGTTGTGTCTGTTTCTCTTTTTAGTCATTGTCACACTCCTAAAATAAGGTATTTTTTTCCATTACCACTCTGCGAAGCAGCTCTTCACTGCAAAGTACGAGAAAACTCTAGTTGTCTTTAAATCGTCAACTTGACAGGCTCACTTAATTATTTATACCCAAAAACATTGATAAAAATTTGCCTTCGAATAGAATCCGGTTAGCTATACCCATACAGTTATCGGTCGTTAGCCAGTCTCAGGACGACCCGCTTTGCGCCAGCTTCAAAAGTGGCAGAATCCTTATCAACTTCGATGAGTTTGAAGCCATCAAGCTCCTGACCTATAACAAGGAAGTGGTCGTCCACCATAACGCAGCGTGTCTGGTCTTGTACCACCACGGCCTTCAGTTGATGGTTCCTGGCAAAGCTGGTCTCGGCTCCCTGATCGTAATCCGCAGCACGCGTGCCTTTGGCGAAATTCGGATTAACCGCTGCAAGCCAGGATTCCGGCAGAGAAAAAGCATCTCTTGCCTGATTCAAGTCCAGATTCTTCTCCGACCAAAGCATATCGAGCTGCTGGATCAATTTCACAGTCGGAGACTGTGAAGCCGAATCAGGAATATCCATTACTCCAGGAACAAGTTCGTCCGATACCTGATTTGAAGAAGCGGATGCTTCGGCTGGAACACTCCCCTGGCTCAGGTAAATACGGTCAATAACCAAAGCTCCCAGCACAACAACCAGAACAGCAGTATAAACCTTTTGTTGTTTTGATAATTTCATAAACTACTCTGCGAAGTACGAGTTACATCTGAGTTTTACGCGCGGTGTGCCAGAACAACTTAAAGTTGAACTTACCCGCGACATTGGCGGATTTCGGCTTTGCCCCCGTGCTTTCGCGAGAAAGCAAGAATGGAGGTCCCTCCAGCTCAAATCCGGCGACGCTTATGTCGGCGAAAGTTTGGTGAAGCTTGTCAAGGAAAACCACACACTGTTTATAATCACCCCTGCCGGCAATACTGATCGGTACAAGGTCATATTTTGAACCTACAGAAATATTCCCAGTCTGCACATCATCCACCTCCAGAGCGCTGTCATTGAAAAGTGCTGTTAAATCGGCTATGCGCCGATTGATTCGGTCGGATGATTCGAGCTTGATCTGGCTGTTAGTAAGCTTCTCCTTTACAACGACCAATTGATTATCTAACGTTCGCATCGAGACACCAAGCCTTGAAGACTCCTGGCGCTGGACCGCCAAATCGCGGCGTTGACTGGCAAGAAAGAAACGCTGCTCAATCAGCGGCTTAAGCACAGTGAAATATGTCACTAATGAAGCAGCAGTACAAATGAGCATACACGCTATATCTATTTGCAATAATGTTCGTTTTTTACCAGTCCAAAAGCTCACGACATTCTCTCTCTAAACTTATATGCCGCATTCAATGCTGAATGCTACAGCTTCATTATTCAAAAAAGCTTCTCGGCAGCTATTCACAAGTCTTACCGAGTCAAATATCCGTCCGCCCAAGGTGGATTCCAGCCTGAGAACAAATTGAGATACTGCAGTTTGTGTTCTGCCATAACCGTTGAGCTCCAGCTTGTACCGCCGCTTCGCCAAAAGCGCCGCGGGATTCGAGGATGAAAACAATTCTTGTAGATTGTTTGTCACGTTACGACCCTTATTCAACATAACAATCTGACAATTATTGAGAACGACTTCCTCTCCCAGCTCACCACTTAACAAAACGAGCAGTTTGCTCCAATCCGGCTGGCAGCTGATTGCCTTGCTGGCCTCCAGCTCTGCTGTGGCCTTTGCCAGCTTCTTCTGTAACTCCTGTATCGTAGAGCTGTATCCCTCAATTCGCTCGGCAGCGGACTTGAGCTCTCCCATAACAGGGTCATTAGCACCACCCCAAAAGAATCGGCCTGACAGCACGAGCGCAGCAAGGCAAATAAAGTATGCCCCGCAAACAAGCATCCATAAGTGCAACCTCGCCTTATGATGCTTTTTAGCTAACCTGTCAGCAGGAATCAGATTGACGTTACCCATACGTTATTCCTCATTAAACATGGCAAGGCCGACCGCAACCGTCATAGCTGGATGATTGAGCTTGGTAAGAATCTGCGATTCCGTCGGATTCGGGACCAGGTCACCGGGAACCGCAGTGATTACCTCAATACCAAGTGCTTCCTGAATGTATTGCGATAGTCCGAAAATCCTGGCACCGCCGCCGATTAGCAACAATCGTTTTACTCCCTCACCGGGATACTGATGACTCGCATAATCAAATGGAGTCTTAAGCTCTTCCAGCATAATATCGAAGTGCTTCGTCAGTATTTTACGAATCGTTTCCGTTGACTGCTGGTCATAATCACCTGCCTCACTGTTAGTAGCAAGGCCGACTGTGCTGATAGTTTGATCAGCGGATTGTTCGGTGATACCAAACATTCCGCTCAACTTGGTGGTTAGGTGCGCTATACTCTTATTTGTAAGATTCCTTTCATAAATCACCGTACCACCATAAACAAATAACAGCTTTGTCGAACTCCATCCCAAATCAAGAATGGCAGTCAGAGCGGGTGGAGGCACGGCTAAAGACATACAAGCTCTCGCCGCTGCGGCGCTGCGTAAATCCAAAGCGCAGACGTTAAATCCGGCCCCCTCAAACAAGTCAAGCAATTCATTGGCCACATCATGAGGGCAGCCGACCGCGATGGCTTGTCCGCCGCGGTGGGTTGATTTAGACCCATCCTGAGAAGATGGTTCCCATCCCCCCAGGGGCCAGCAGACCATCTCGAAAGAATCAGGCGCTAAACTGTGCATACGTGACAACTCCATACGCGCAATTTGAACAACCATCTCTTCACGATCCGCCGCTTGTCCACTTGTGGCTGGTGGAATCTCAAAAATACCGTGCAACAGCCGTTTTTCCGGAGCAGCCAGCACAATATCGTTACCACAAAAACCCTGCCGCCGCAGCACAGCCTGTATATTGATTATCTCCTGGCGATCTAATCTGTTAGAGGTCCTCGTACTATCGGACGCAGATAGGCCGTTGGATTCCCTTCGGGTCTGAGCCTCAGGGTCAAAGACAGGATCTCTAACAGGATCTACCTGTTGACCGGCCTCTGTGAGGCCGGTTTTCTTTCGTGGCAGCATCGTCAGCGCTACTATCTGACTCGTACCATTTGCGGTCCAGTGAGAAGCGCCCCTGCCCATTAGGGACAAGAAGGAGCCAGATTTTAATAGTTGAGCCGCCTTTATGGTTCGGCTGCCAACATCAATACCTATCGCCGTTCGAGATTTGCCGAGGCCTTTCATCACCCACCTCCTTGTGTCATCGAAGTCAGATCGAACAACGGCGTAAACATGCTTATTGCAATAAGCCCAACCAATACGCCCATAATAACCAAAATCAACGGCTCGATAATGCTGGTCAGCGACCGGATGATAACCTCATTTTCGTCGTCCAAAAAACCGGCAATATTCAGCAGCAAGCTATCTATTTGCCCGCTCTGTTCGCCGCTGCGAATAGCCTCATGCACACAAGGGCTGATCAGATTCGCATCGGCAAAAGCAAGGCTAAGCTGCTCACCATTTGTCACCTGCCTTTCAGCCTTCGCTATCAGGTCTGCATAATGCGCATTTCCAGCCGCTCGTTTTACCAGCCTTAAGGCCTTCAGGACCGGGACATGGCCTTCCATAAGCACGCCAAGCAGACATATAATCCTGGCGGTAGCCAAACTTTTAGTGATATTACCGACACAAGGCAGCTTCAACATAACAGTGTCACACAAACGCTTTCCATTTGGACTGCGCAGATAAGTGACCAAAGCGAAGACTGCACCAGCCATTAAAAGTAGCACCGCCCACCAGAACTTCCGGAAAATGCTGCTTACGTTGACGAGAGCTTGCGTGCTGGCGGGAAGCGCCACATCGAGAGTTTCGAACAGTGTCGCAAAACGCGGAACAACGAAAATCAGCAACAGTGAAAAAATTGCTACGGAGAGAAACATAAGTATAATGGGATAAATAAGCGCTCCGACAATTGAGTTTCGCACCCGCAACTGCTTCTGCTTGAGAGTGGCCAGACGGTCGAGCATCTCAACCAGATGCCCGCTCGACTCACCGGTGGCTACCAGACTACAACAAATTGCATCAAAGTAATTGCTATGCGTCTCCATCGCTTCCGATAATGAAGCTCCCTCTTCAACTCTGGCGTAAACATCGGAAATAGTATCCCGCCATGCTCCTGGCTTTGTCTGTCGTTCAAGAGCACCAAGGGCCTCTGCGAGCTGTGTGCCTGAATGGACAAGAACGCTAAGCTGGCGGGTAAACATAGCCAGATTCTTAAGCTTTTGGCCACCTCCGCGTTTCAGTCTGCGTTTGATTTTGGCCTTTACAAATTTGCCGGACTTCGTCGAAAGTCGAGTTGATGACTCCGTTATTTGTGCAATATAGAGACCCTTGCGACGGAGTGTTTCCGTGGCCGCTATAGTATCGGTGCATTCTATAGTACCGTCTACGGTCTTACCTGTGCTGTCATACGCTTTATAAGCCAGCTTCATGTCACTTTCCTCAGCTCGTCCCTGCACTAAAAATATAAAAGTGCCTACCGTAGCTGTCTTCTATCTTCTGTCCTCCGTCTTCTGTCCTCTGTCCTCTGTCTTCTGTCCTCTGTCATTCGTCGTATCCTGACTGTGTGTGACAGCCAGGGCCTCTTCCAGGCTTGTCTTGCCATCAAGAGCTAAGAGCACTCCTTCTTCGCGGAGGGTCAGGAAGCCGTTTTTTCGAAGCTCTTCCTGAATCTCATGTGTTGGCGCGGCTTTGTGGATAAGCCGCTGTAAGGCTGATGTTACTTCCATAACCACGTAAATACCGGCCCGTCCGCGATATCCCGAATTATGACAATCCTGACACCCGGCTCCTTTGCGAAAAACCGTGTTGGGTTTATCCAACAAGCCGGCGTTACTCAACACGTTTTGTGCGGGATAGTACTTCGCAACGCAATTCGGACACACAGTTCGTGCCAGCCGCTGTGCTACAACACCATTTAAGGCGCTTGACAACAAATACGGCTCAATGCCCATATCCAGCAATCGAGCTACGGTACCAGGCGCATCATTTGTATGCAAAGTTGCCAGCACAAGGTGCCCGGTTAAGGCTGCCTGCACAGCTACACGGGCGGTTTCCTCATCACGTATTTCGCCTACCATTATTACGTCCGGGTCCTGTCTGAGTATGCTTCTCAAAGCTCGCGCAAAGGTCATGCCTACGGCCTCGTGAACCTGGATCTGGTTAATCATATCCAGTTGGTACTCGACGGGGTCTTCGACTGTTACAATGTTCAACTCAGGACTTCTTATCAGGTCAAGAGCGGAATACAGAGTTGTTGTCTTGCCGCTGCCTGTAGGACCTGTCACGAGCACCAGACCGTGCGGCTGCCCTAATATCCTTTTGAATGTAGCCAACGGCTCTTCCCGAAAACCAAGGTCCTCCATGCGGGTTCTAAGATTTGCCTTATCAAGAATACGGATAACCACCTTTTCGCCAAGCAGTGTAGGGATGCTGGAGACACGTAAGTCTATGTCACGACCTTCCGCGACAATGCGTACGCGCCCTTCCTGTGGAAGACGCTTTTCGGCTATATCCATGTTACCGATGACCTTGACACGCGAAATAACCGAGGCGTGCAGACCCGTCGGAGGCTTCATAAGGTCTCTCAACACTCCATCTATCCGATAGCGAATACGAGTTCGGTTTCTGTCCGGCTCTATATGGATATCGCTGGCTCCATCCTTAATCGCCGTCAGAAGAGCCATATTCACGAGGCTGGTAATCGGACTTCCCTCGACCATATTATCAAGGTCTGTTGAGGGCCCTTCATCTATTGACTCCCTTTCCACAACTTCGATGTCTGTCTCGGCCAAAGAGGCAAGGAAGGAATCGATGTCGGTGCCGCCGGAAGAGCATTTCTTCATAAACTCAAGTATGCTTGAGCGCAGAGCCAGCACCGGACGAATCTTGCAGCCTGTCAATTGATGCAGTCTATCTATCTTGGGCAATGACTGCGGCTCTGCCATAGCAACGGTTAAAGTGTCGTGCACCTTGAACATAGGCAGCACTTTTAGCCGTTCGGCCTCCTCTTCACCAATAAGAGTGAGCAAAGAAAAATCAAAAAGGCCGTGACGCAGGTCGCAGTAAGGCATATCAAGCTGGCGAGCCAGAACGCGAAGCATAGCAGAGGTGCTGATGTATCCTTGTTCCACGAGTATCTCGCCGAGCATCTTATCGGCGGTTTTTTGCTCAGTTAAAGCACGATTTAGCTGGCCTTCCGATAAGACGCCTTCTGCGACGAGTGCTTCGCCCAGACATATGCGCTCGACCACGCTCTGTTTTTCCAAGATGTTCTCCTTGTTCGGATAAGGTTAGTTTAGTTGCGATTTTCTCTCCCCGATGTACCGAGGGTCATGCTTGTAAAAACAGGGCTGGGTCATAGAAAGCTCCTGACGGCTGAGTTGGCATCCTCGAAGTGCTCGAATTGTGACCACAGGCCTGTCAGCTCGATCACCTGTCTGACGGTTTCATTTACGCCGCAAAGCTTCAGCACCGAACCAGCCTCAGCAAGTTGTTGCGTTGCATCCACGAGTGACTCAAGTCCCCTGCTTTCAACATAGGACACCTCAGATGCGTCGAGCACAATCCGTCCCAGGTTGTTCTTTATCGAATCGAACAGTGCTGCTTTTAATTCATCGGCATCTGTATTGGTGAGGGGTCCTTCCGGCTTGACAACAGCCACTCCTCCGCATTGTTCTGTTCGGACCTTCACACTAAGTGACCTCCTCCGTTATCGGCAGTACCAACGTAAATGTGCTGCCTTTGTTAAGCTCGGAATCAACAGTGATGTCGCCGCCATGCAGCCTGATTACCTGACGTGCGATTGCCAGTCCGAGTCCTGAGCCCGGAACTTTTGTAATACGCTCATCATCCGCTCGGTAAAACTTATCGAAAATCTTCTCGGCGTCTTCCGGGGTGATACCTATGCCTGTATCTGTAACAGCTATGTTGATTTGCTCTTTATCAACGGTCGCCTTAAGAGTTATACAACCATTTTCTGGTGTGTATTTGAGCGCATTGCTCAGCAGGTTGTGCAATGCAAGCAAAATTTTATCGCGATCCGCATGCAACATCGGAAACTTCGGCGGCAGCTCGAACTTAAGTTTTATTTTTTTCTCTTTGGCGCGGGGTTCATAGTCCGCTTTAAGCTGCTCCAGCAGCTTATCAAAATGCACATCATCCCGCTCCAGCGTGCACGAGCCGGCTTCCACCTCCGCCATCGACAGGATACCAGAGACGGTGCGTTCCAGTCGCTGAGATTCTTCGTTCATCACGTTAAGATATTTCACAGTGTTAGGTGTGTTGTGCTCGCTGTCTTCGAGAGCACTTTCGGCGTAAAGCCGGATGTTCGTCAGAGGCGTGCGCAGCTCATGGGCGGCCTTGGCGAGGAAGGAATTCCGGGCCATCTCCGCCACTCTTTGCTGGGTGATGTCCTCAATAATGACCACAGCGACACCTACATCCTCCCGGCGTACAGGACGGACAATATAACGCAGCACGCTCGAAGTCGTCTCTCCATTATGCTCCACTTCCACAATCGTCCGTTTATAGGTCGGACCCTCGGAAGCATCACGTATCGCGTCAATCACCTTTTGATCTTTAACCAATTCCGATACTTGTCCTCCAACAAGTTTTACGACGTTCGTTTGGAGCAGTGAGGCCGCTGCGCCGTTGGCATAACCAACGTGCATATTCTCGCCGACCACAATCAATCCATGTGGTAAGGCATCGCACGCTGCTGAAAGCTCATTATTCACTTCGGCTTTTTCGTTAATTGATTCCTTGACCTGCTCTATTGTCGCGCGCATTTGCTGTCCCTGGCTTTGCCCGAGCAGCCTGTTCCAGGCGACAGCTTCAAGCCCGAGCCGCGGGTCGAGCTCAAGCGTAGATGTATCGGGTCTGCCGTCCTTAATCTCCAGCAGAGCTTCTTGAATGGCACCGATGGCTTTGAGCTTAAACCGTACATGATGATGAACCAGCAACATAATAGCGAGAGCCAAACACGCTATAGCCATTTGAGCAGTCTGCGGCTCAATGCCGGTTGCTAACTGGTCGTTGATGCCGGCGGCGATTTCCAAACACGCTTCGCCTTTACCGGGGACATCCAGAGGAAAGCTGAACATTACAGTTTGGCCGCTAAACTTCTCAGTATAGTCCGACTCCATCGAGTCATTATTCTCCCAGGATTGCGGTAATTTGATAACGTCGATATCTTTCGGATCGGCATCAGCTAATACTCCACCATTAGGCATAACAATCCGACAGCGTCTAAGGTGATGCTCGATGCCGGCTTCAGCCACTGCTCGGCGAAGCATTGATACTTCGTTGGCAGCCAGCAGCGCCTCTGTCGCCCTTGCCAGCACACCTCCAACCGCTCTGACATTCGCAACGCTGGCTTTTTCTTCCAGGTCCTTTTGAAAAACAATATTATGCCACAGGGACATCACCATGTTGGCAATAAAAACGCTCACAACCACAAAGATAAGCAAATTGAATATGGAGCCGCCCCCCAAAAGCTCTTTGCGTAAAGCAAATAACCTATCAATGATCGATTTATCAGCCTTCATTAAACGCTCCTAATCTGGTAATCGGGCAAACAGGCAACCCTATAAACCAATCACCTGGCAGTCTGATTACCTGACACCTTGATCTCTTGTTAGTACAGGATTAGGTTTTACGTAATGTTTTTTCGGCTTTTTGGAGCCTGACTTTAGTAAAACGAAAGTTTTCGGGCTCTCATCCCCGCCTTGATTGTAATCCGCCACCGAACAGATTATCAGGCTAACCAGCCGTTGGCGGGTACCGGAGTATCAGATTAATCCTATAATACTCCGTAATTATTTCCGGTTTCCTGATTAAATGATTATTTGATGATACCCTGACCTCCGTTGTGTTATAGGACGTCTGGGCCTTATGCAAATTAAGCGATGCCCATTATAAAGTATGGAACCTCATAAACTTCACTTGCAAAATCCGTCCGAACATATATCCGCAACATGAAAGGAAAAAAGGCACACCGTCCGCGTTTTCAACCAAATGAGCAGGGGTTTTAAAACAAAAATCGAAATTTTTAAAATATTTTTTATTCTTTTCTCTGCAATTACTTAGCGAAAAACACATCCTGCAAAAATCCATTTTTTTCGCACCAAATGAGCATTTCCATCTATTTATGGGAGAGGTGCGAAGACGAAGGACGGTAAACAGATGACAGAAAACTGAGGACTGATGACGGAAGGCAGATGACAGAGGAGTACAAGAACAGAAGGGCGGAAGGTGGAAGACATAATGAAAAAGACGATAGTCGCAGGACGCGATACGCAATACGAGCAACAATTTTACGCAGATTTGTGGTCTAAGAATCCTTCGAGCTTGCGGGCACGAATTGGGTGCTGCAGCTTTCTTATAGCTTTGGCCTCGACCTGGCGGACACGCTCACGAGTGACCTTAAAGATTCGGCCTACCTCTTCAAGAGTATATGTATAGCCGTCACCGATTCCGTAACGCAGCTTGATAATTTCGCGCTCGCGATATGAAAGCGTCTTTAAGACCAAATCAACCCTCTCCTTGAGCATTTCCTGCGTAGCTGAGGCGACGGGCGAATCGACCTCATCATCCTCAATGAAATCGCCGAAGTAGCTGTCCTCGCTTTCGCCTATTGGCCTGTCGAGACTGATTGGATGCTTGGAAATGTTGAGCACCCTGCGTGTTTCTTCTATGCTCATTCCAGCTTCAGTGGCGATTTCTTCAACAGTAGCTTCTCTACCCAGGTCCTGATGGAGGATTTTGCTGGCGGCCCGCAGGCGGCTCATCGTTTCTATCATGTGGACGGGAATGCGAATGGTGCGGGC
>Ga0315555_1001447_pt1 | contig 17104 bp, 13 predicted proteins | sample SalMarSW160380MG_FD_202113 | JGI IMG/M metagenome (GOLD analysis project Ga0315555, IMG submission 202113) | Salt marsh sediment microbial communities from the Plum Island Ecosystem LTER, Massachusetts, United States - Salt Marsh Sediment SW1603-80 ... | reverse complement strand
CTTTCTCTCGTCGACGAGGTCTTCAAGAACGTGACGAACGTGACGGAGACAACCAAGCGCCTGGTTGCGGAGAAATCGGAGGGGAATCCCTATTACGTCGAGGAAATCGTCAAAGACCTCCTCGACCGTGGACTGATAACCGTCTCGGCTACGGAAGCCGGCGCCGCAGCCTGGCGAATGGAAGACATCGGCGGCAGCCTCGACGTACCGGTAACGCTCGAAGGCCTGGTGCAGACCAGAGTGGACCGGCTCCTCCCGAACGAAAGGATACTCCTGCAGGAGGCTTCGGTAGTAGGCAGAGAATTCTGGGAGAGCACACTGCAGGATATGGAGACTGCGTCCGATCCTTCTACCTTCGATGGGATACCGGACCCGGTGCGCGCGCGACTCGCAGGCTTGCAGGCAAGGGGATTCGTCTTCCACCATCCCCTCTCCCATTTCGCCGGCGACGAGCAGTACGCCTTCAAGCACAGCTTCTCGAGGGAGGTGGTATACGGAACCATACCCTCCAAGCAGCGTAGAGCACATCATGCTGTCGTAGCCAAGTGGCTTGCGGGAAAGAGCGAGGATTCACGCGACAAGTTTCACGCCCTTCTCGGATACCACTATGAAAACGCGGAGGACCCCGACGCGGCACGCAAGGAATACGTCCTTGCCGCCGAGTTGTCCGCCAGGCTGTACGACAATCTCGAAGCCATCGGCCTGTATCGCAAGGCCGCCGGCCTCAGGGGCGAGCCGAGCGAAATCGAAGAAATCAGCTTTCGCCTGGCCAGGCTCTACCTCACGACCGGTGACTTCCACGCAGCGCACAGAACCTATGAGGACCTGCTGGACCTGTGCTCGGACGACAGGGAAAGAGCCCGAGCACTTGTCGGCCTCGGCCGCGTCGATGAAGGCCGAGGCGAGTACGAAGAAGCCCTCACCCATTTCGAAAAGGCACAAGAGCAGATCGAATCGCTTACCGTTTCCCACACCGCGGAAATCCGCGGAAGCATCCTGCAGGGCCAGGCTGCCGTTCACAGGAGGCGAGGCGACAATCAGAACGCGATCCGTTCGGCACAGGGCGCGCTGGAATTGCTGAGCAGGGAAGGATCGCCGACAGAAGCCATCGAGGGCAGCGAGGAAACATTGGGGGAGGCGCTCTCAACGCTGGGGGACGCGTACCGGATGATGGGAGACCTTTCGTCGGCCATGGCGAGATTCGAGCAGGCGCTCAAGGTCTTCGGCGACATGAACAACAGGCGGGGAGAGGCAAACGCTCTCAATAACATGGGGATAGTCTACTACAGCCGGGGAGAGCTGGACGAGGCGGAAGACCACTACCTCCGATCGAGGGAGATCGCGGAGAAGATAGCCGCCTCACAGGCAAAGGCTCGGGCCGAGGCCAATCTGGGACTGGTTCGAAGACTCAAACACCAGTACGAGGATGCTTCGCTCCATCTCCGGAAGGCTCTGGACATAAGCAGGCGCCTTGGCGACAGGCAAGGCGTGGCGAACTCGGTAATCAATATCGCTCTCATAAGCGTGTATCTCGGAAACACCGACTCAACCGAAGCACTCCTCGACGAGCTCGACGACATGTGCCGCCAGGAAGACAACAAGCTCTGGCGGTGGTTCGGCACCTTTTGCCGCGCTCAGGTGGCCAACCTGCGCAGCGACGGCGGAACTGCGCTCGACCTTCTGGAGAAGGCTCTTTCACTCTCTCGCGAGATGAAGAATCCGGCGAATGAGGAGCGTACGCTCCAGGAGATTGCCGATGTCCTGATCGCACAGGGCAAGTTCCACGAAGCGTCCGAGATCGTGGAGAAGATCAGGCAACTGCTGCCGAAGGAGCCTGAGGAAAAGCAGGGCCTCAGACTCAGACTTTTCGAAGCGGACGTAAGCGCCGGGATGGGCGATTCGGAGAAGGCACGCGACCTTCTGACGACATGCCGGCCGGCAGCCGAGAGGTTCACCGACAACGTGGAGCTGCTGTCGAGCTACCATACCATCGCCGGCAAACTCGCCGAGAAGGAAGGAGACTCCTCGAGTGCACAGGACCACTACGGGAAGGCCCTGGAGGCCAAGAACAGCGTGTGCTCGACCCTCAGGGATCCAGCCGTACAGCAGATGTATCTGAAGCGCCCCGACATACGCGCGCTCTGCGACGCGGTGGAGAGGGTCAGGGGAGAGGGCTAGAAACCCAGGCCGATCACCAAGACCGGGGCCCACCGGTCGGATGTAGTCCCGTCGCCGAGTTGGCCCAAGGAGTTCATTCCCCAGGCCCGGACGGTTCCGTCTGCCTTCAAGACTACCGTGTCATCCTGATGGAAAACCTCAGACACCAGGCCGGCCTGCACGACGAGCTTCTGTCGCTGTTCGGAAAGAAGCGCCGGGCCATCTCGGAGCGGGACGTGGTCGGTCTCGAGGCGGTGCTCGCCCGGGAGGAGGGGATCGTCGCGGGAATAAAGCGGCTCAAGGAATCGACGGCCGCGATACTGGAGAAGTTTGCCCAGCGGCTGGATGTCTCGCCGGACGACGGGATCATGGACGCCATCGCCGCCGGGATGCGGGAGGACGTTCGAAAGAGCTTCTTCGGGGTGCTGTCGGAACTCACGCGCACCGCGCAAGAGATCGCCTCGCACGATGCACTGAGGGCCCGCCTGGTGAAGGAGCCGGTAGGAGCATCGGCGGGACGCAGCGAGGCCGTGTCGGAGCCGTCCCCGCGCAGAACGGTCAGACGGGCACGCCGGAAGGTGCATACGCTCAGCGGACAACCAGCGTAACCTGTTGGTATTCAATAAAATAGGTGGGGACGCGCACGCCAACGCATCCCCGTATCCTTGACAGCCGCCCCCCTCTCAGGTACCATCCCTCTGCATTGAATACGCTGTTTCACCAACGGAGCGCACCATGCCCGCTGTCATGACCGTCGGGAAGGAATTTGTCTTCCACGCCGCGCATCGCCTGACGGGCTACAAAGGCAAGTGCGAGAACCTTCACGGCCACAGCTACCGTCTCAAGGTCGCGGTGGCGGGGCCGGTTGGCAGCGACGGGCTGGTAATGGATTTCGCCGAGATCGACCGGGTGGTCCGGGAGAGAGTCATAGACGTTCTCGATCACTCTTACGTTAATGATATTGTGGAGGGTAACGCCTCCCTCGAGAATCTGGCCGAGTGGGTCTGGAACGCCCTGAAGGACGTGCTCCCCCTCACGCGGCTGGAAATGCGGGAGACGGACACGAACTTTCTCGTCTACGAAGGGCCGCGCACATGAGCGAGACTGATGAAAGGGTAGAGCCGGAGATCCTGGGCATCGACGATATGGAGGAGATCGAGGACGTCCCTGAGAGCGATCAGCCGCAGATAATCGGCATCGAGGAGCCGGAGGAGCTCCCGGATGACAACCAGCCGGAGATTATCTCCGTTGACGAACCGGCGGCCGAAGAGCCGGAGATCGTGGATGTCGATGAGATAGAGGGGGCGGCCGAGGAGATCGAAGAGGTCGAGGAAGTCGAGGAGCCAACGAGGCTCAGACCCCCGACGAGCAGACGGCCGTCCACTCAGAAGCGGCCGCGCACCACGGCCCGGGGACGGAGAGACCGCACGGATCGGCCGGGCACCCAGCGGATGGGCACCCGCAGGCTCGCCCGAGGCGGGGACCAGAAGGCGAAGCTGATCGTCATGGCCGTCACGGGGGGCCTCCTTCTCATCCTGATCGTCGCCGCCATCGCGAAGGCGACGAGGAAGCCGCCGGCTCCTCCCCAGCAGAAGACGGTATTCATCAAGCATCAGCTCGACAGGGCGAGAGCCCTCAAGAGAGAAGGCACGGCGCTGATACGACAGGCCGACAAGGCGGGCAGCGCCCAGGGAAAGAACAACTTCCTGGGCCAGGCGATGACCAAGCTGCGGCAGGCGCAGGCGGCCTACTCCGGCCTGATAGAGCAGTACCAGGGGCCCCAGTACGAGTACCTGCACCGGGAGTCTCAGGAGGCCATGAAGCTGCTGTACCACTGCCAGAAGAGCATGACGCTCTCGCGTAATTGAGGAAGGGCGCCGCAGTTCAGCCTTGCGGGGCATCATCGAATCGATGAAGGACAATTTCACTCTCATCATCGCCGCCGCCGGTGAAGGCCGTCGTCTGGGAGAGGACACGGCCAAGGCCTTCGTGGATGTGGGCGGCAAGCCGCTGCTGATCCGGACGCTCGAGCGCTTCGACGGGATCGCCCGCATCGTGGAGAGAGTCGTCGCGGTCAGGCCCGGCGACGTCGAGCGGGCGCGATCCTGCCTGACCGGCCGGCAGGTGACCGTCGTCGAGGGCGGCACCCGCCGGCAGGATTCGGTGCGCGCGGCCCTGCCCGTAGCCGGCTCGGCATACGTGGCGGTCCACGATGCAGCCAGGCCGTTCGTCACCCGTGAGCTCATCGAACGAGTGCTCGATGAAACGACGAAGAGGGGCGCGGCTATCGCCGCAACCCCGGTCACGGACACCATAAAGCAGGCCGACGCGGACAGGATCGTCCGGACGGTTCCCCGGGAACACCTGTGGGCGGCGCAGACCCCGCAGGCATTCAGAACGGATATTCTGCGGAAGGCTTTTGATACCGCGGGAACCGACCGGAACGTGACCGACGACGCCCAGCTCGTAGAGGCGTCGGGCATACCGGTCGGCATTGTCCGTGCCGGGCCGGAAAACTTCAAGATTACCACACCCGAGGACTTAGAGCGGGCACGGGCCCTCTTCGGCCGCGGCTCCCCGACGCGAAAAATCGGCACAAATCCCTAAAGGAGCCCCCCCTTAACGACCGATTTAGGGGGTATATGCGTTTAGCGGGACACGTTGCGTGTCTCTCTAAATTGCGGATAGAAGGGAAGTTCCGGACGTCTTGCCCCTTGGAGAAATTGGCCGGGAACCGGACATTTCGCTTGACAGGGGCGGAACTCCTGGTAGAATTTTCCTTTAAGTAGCTGCTTGCGGGTTCTTTGGCAATATCTGACCTGCCCTGGATGGGACATCGAACAGGGTAAATGCCGACGTGAGGCTGCGGACCACCGGGACCCACGCCGCAGGGAGAGAGTCCCCGGCGCCCGGCGCGTCTTCTCACACAAGGAGTGAACGGAAGCTCGAATATGGAGTTTCCCAACCGCTCCCGGGCCTATGGCCCCGGCACTATCCCCGGGTCCGCGAAAGGAGGTGGTTGACGAGTTGCAGCCAGGGGGGTGGATATAGATGAAGAGAAAAATAAGACGTCAATCAGACGTTAGAGCAAGCTTGCAGTAGATCGGGTAAGGACAGCCTTTCGGGGCTGTCGGGCCAACATTTGAAGGAGGAATTGATGAAGAGACTAGCAACAGTAGCACTAGCTGTGCTCTTTGTCGCCAGCCTCTCCAGCACAATCGTTGCCGAGCGGACCGCGCTTTCCATAGGCGGTAAGATCGAGCTGATGGCCGCGTACGAAGAGAATACCGGAAACGCGGCCGGTGTCGGCTTGGGATCCGGCGGCAACGATAACCGCGTCGAGGAGAAAGTCAACCTCGACGTCGATGCCGACATGACCGACAACGTTTCGGTTCATATCGGACTCGAGCAGACGGGTGCATGGGGCAGCGGCGGCTTGATGGGCGGTGGCGTTGGACCTACGATCGACGGACAGACAGCAGCTCTGGCCGTTGACGAGGCCTATATCGTGGTGAAGGAGCTCATTATCGAGCAGCTCACCGTGAAAGCCGGCGTCCAGTCGTTCGAGTACAGCCTCAGGAACGACAGCAATGCCATGTTCCTGAGCGTGCCGGAGCTTGGCGCCTGGAAAGCCACGCTGAACTACGATCCGCTCTATGTCGACCTTACCATCGCTACCCTGATTGAGACCCGTAACACATCGGGCGCGATGGACACGGCCTTGTACGCTCTTGGCATCGAGTACTACCTCGAGAACAAGGGCAAGGTCCAGGTCATCATCTTCTCGGTTTCGAACGAAGATGCAGACATAAGCTTGGTTGAGTACAGCGCGGGCGTTACCTACATGGTCATGGAGGACCTCGAGATCTTCGTACAGATCGGGGCTCAGAGTGGCGAATGGGGTAACGGGAACGATGCCGGGTGCATGGCCTACAACCTCGGTGCAGAGTACACGTTCTCCAAGGTTAATCGCAAGCCGTACGTCGGACTCTCCTACCAGTACTTTGGTGGCGATGATACCGACGCCGACTGGATCAACTTTGGTGACGTCGACGAGACGGTGGTACTCGAAGCCGACAGAACCCTCAGAGATCACAACAACGGCAGTGGAAAGATTCTCACCGACAACTACTCAGTCATCAGAATCGTTGGTGGCTGCGTGATAGACGAGAAGACCTCGGTCGATGCCGGCCTGGGTATGTTCTCGGTGGTCGATGACGGATCGGCTGCAGGTCAAGTTGCTGGCGGCGACGATAACATCGGCATGGAGATAGACGTCAAGGTGAGCCACAAGCTCACGGACGATCTCTCTCTCGGTGTCGGCGTTGGCTACGTTGCTTCCGGCGATGCGATCGAGAACAGCAACGCGGCTGGTGACAGCGAGGCTCTGATTGGAATGTATGCCACGGCGACGCTGAGCTTCTAAGCTCGGTTAATCCCGAAACTGAAGAGGGCGCTCTTTCGAGCGCCCTCTTTTTTTGTATAATCCACCATGAGAACGGGCATAGGATTCGACTCGCACCGGCTTGCGGAAGGCAGGCCTCTGGTCCTCGGCGGAGTGAGCCTGGACCATCCCAAGGGGCTCCTCGGTCACTCGGACGGGGACTGTGTCATCCACGCGGTCGTGGACGCGCTTCTCGGCGCGATGGGAGCCGGCGACATAGGAGAGCACTTCCCCGATACCGATCCGCAGTGGAAGGACGCGGACAGCACCCGGTTCCTGGCTCACGTTGCCGACATGCTCGCCTCGGACGGCCTTGCCGTTTCGAACATAGACGCGGTGGTCGTGGCCGCGGAGCCGGCCCTGGGACCGCACAAGGCCGTCATGGCGGAGCGGATGGCGTCCCTTCTGGGAATCGACGCGGACCGGGTCAACGTCAAGGCGAAGCGCCCGGAGGGATTCGAGGACGCCGCCACGGACGTCATCGCGGTCTTCGCCGTCGCCACGGTCGAATAGACTCAGGATCGGGAAGTCGGCGGGGTATTCCTGAGCGGATTCTGGATTCGACCGACCGGTCCGCAACGCGGGCCGACTTTCCTCATTCGGTCGAATCCTGCCTCGGAGGCGCCTAATTCTGTAACGGGCGCCGAGAATGAGCGAAGGTATACCCCGTCGCCCTCCCGCGAGATGTCGCTGCTTTAGCGGCGGTCTCTCGACTCGCGTCTGCGTCCGCCGTCGCGTCTGCCGTCGCGCCCGCCGCCGCGTCCGCCACGGTCCCCTCCTCCGCGCGGACCGCCACCGCCGCCGCTGCTCCCGCCGGGTTCGAGCGCCTTCTTGCTCAACCGTATCTTGCCGTCGTCGCCGACTCTCACCACCTTGACGCGGACGACGTCGCCTTCTTTGAGGAAGTCGGATGCGTTCTCGACGTAGTCGTTCGAGATCTCGGATATGTGCAGCAGCCCTTCTCTTCCCGGCGCGATTTCAACAAAGGCACCGAGCTCGTCCCGCACCGATACCACCTTCGCTTCCTCGAAGATGGCTCCCTCCTCGATCACCATGGTGACCGCCTCTATTCTCTTCACGGCGGCGGCTACCTGCTCGTGCGTCTCGCCGGAAACCAGTACGACACCCTCGTCGTTGATCTCGACCTTGGTCTGGGTCTCTTCCTGAAGGGCCCTGACCATCTTCCCGCCGGGGCCGATCACCTTTCCTATCATCTCCGGATCGATCGTAAGGCGCACGAGCTTCGGGGCCTTGTCGGACACCTTATCGCGCGGCTCTGCGATGGCCGCGAGCATGACGCGGAGTATCTCCAGCCGCGCGTCCTTCGCCTGCGCGAAGGCCTGGTCGAAGAGATCCACCTTGATGGAGGAAACCTTGATATCCATCTGCAGGCCGGTGATACCCTTCTGCGTCCCGGCCACCTTGAGATCCATATCGCCGCCGTGGTCTTCGGCGCCGGCGATGTCGGTGAGCACGACCGCCTGGTCGCCCTCAATGACGAGTCCCATGGCGATTCCCGCCACCGGCCGCTTGATGGGCACACCCGCGTCCATCAGCGCCAGCGTTCCGCCGCACACGCTCGCCATGGAAGACGAGCCGTTCGACTCCAGGATCTCGGAGACGATACGTATCGTGTAGGGAAACTCCTCCCTGTCCGGCAGGACCGGCACCAGGGAGCGCTCCGCGAGCGCGCCGTGGCCGATATCCCTCCGGCGCGGACCCCTCATCGGTCTGGCCTCTCCCACGGAGAACGGCGGGAAGTTGTAGTGGAGCAGGAAATGCTTGTAGTACGCCTCCTCCAGGCCATCGATCTTCTGCTCGTCCGACGCGGTTCCCAGCGTCACCACGACGAGCGCCTGGGTCTCCCCCCTGGTGAACAGGGCCGATCCGTGCGTCATCGGGAGTACGGAGACCTCGCTGGCAATCTGTCGGAGCTGATCGGGAGCCCGTCCGTCGTCGCGCTTCCCGCCGAGTACGTTCTTGCGACAGATGTCTTCCTCCAGCTTGTAGAACGCGTCTATGATCGCGCCGCGTGAGGGGCCCTCTTCCATCTCGTTCTCTTCTACTATGCGCCCGCGAAGCTCCTTCAGAACGGCCCCTCTGGCCTTCTTGCCCAGAGACGGGTCGATTCCTTCGATGTCCGCGCGGTATTTGCTGTTCAGCGTATTGAAAAGCTCTTCCAGCTCCGGTTTCGGGGCGATCTCCTCCTTGGGCACCCCGGCGGCTGAAATCAGCTCTTCCTGCAGGGATATGGCCTCCTGGGCCTGATCGAAACCGAACCGGATCGCGGAGACCATCACCTCCTCTTCGACCTCGTTGCCCGCACCCTCGACCATGACGACGCCCTCCCGGGACGCCACCACCACGATATTGAGCGCGCTCTCCTCGAGCTGAGCGGTGGTGGGGTTCACCACCAGCTCGCCCTCCACCTGCCCGACACGGACCGCCCCGACCGGTCCCTGGAACGGAAGCTGCGAGAGCGCAAGCGCCGCGGAGCCGCCGTTTACCGCGAGTATGTCCGGATCGTTTTCCTTGTCCGCGGAAAGGACCATCGCCACAACCTGGACCTCCTCCTTGTAGCCCTCCGGCCAGAGCGGCCTGATGGGCCGGTCTATCAGCCGCGCGGTGAGGGTCTCCTTCGCCGTGGGCCTTCCCTCACGCTTGAAGAACCCGCCGGGGAATTTGCCGGCGGCGTACGTCATCTCCCGGTACTCCACGGACAGAGGAAAGAAATCCATCCCCTCCCGCGCCTCGGCGCCGACCGCCGTCACCAGCACCTGGGTGTCGCCGTACTTGACCAGCACGGCGCCGTCGGTGAGCTTCGCCAGGTTCCCGGTCTCGATAGTGAGATCTCTTCCGCCAATATTTCGGGTTACAGTATGCACGCGATAACCTCCGTCTGGTTTGCAGGGAAACGATGCGCCTAGGCGCGGATGCCAAGCCCCTCACACAGGGTGGAATACCTTTCGGTAGATTTCGTCTTGAGGTACTTGAGCAATGCCGAGCGTTGTCCCACCAGCATCAGCAGGGCCCGGCGAGAAGAATGATCCTTCTTGTGGGTGTTCAGATGTTCGGACAGAGAGGTAATCCTCTCGGTGAGAATCGCCACCTGGACCTCGGGCGAACCGGTGTCGTTCCCATGCTTCTGATAATCCCGAATCAGCTCCTTCTTGCGCTCGATGCCGATTCCCAAAGCTTCCTCCAAATTCTCCCTTTCCTTCTTTCTTCCTTTTCCGCCGCGCAGTATAAGGAAAACTCCTGGGAATGCAAGAAAAAATTCGCGAGTATTTGACTGGGCCTATACATATAATACAGCAACCAGTTCAGATGGCGGGGAAGAGGTCGCACGGAGGATGGTATCGCATGGGAATGAGAAAAAGCCGGTATAACAGCCGACACAGAAACGAAAGGCTCAATCACGTCGCGTTTCCGCTTGGCGGGCTCGGGGCGGGAATGATATGTCTCGAAGGCACAGGTGCGCTGTCACACTTCTCGATACGAAACACGCCGGAGGTGTTCAACGAGCCCTGTGTGTTTTCCGCGCTGTGCGTGAAAGGTGAGGAGAATACGACACGGGTGCTGGAGGGGCCGGTTCCGCCCCGAAAGATCTTCGGCGCGCCCGGGACGGGCAACGGGCTCGGCGGGCGAACGTACGGACTTCCCCGTTTCTGGTGGGCCGAATTCAGCGCACGATTCCCCTTCGCAACCGTCGCGCTGAAGGACGCCAGGATCCCGATCACCGTTGAGATCACCGGCTGGAGCCCGTTTACCCCGGGGGACGCGGACTCCTCGAGCTTTCCCTTTGCCGCCCTGGAATATCGCTTCGCCAGTTCCTCCGAAAGGGATATCGAAGCGATCTTTTCCTTCAACGCGAAAAACTTTCTGGCAGACGACTCGGGCACCGATTCGGTGCTGCCCGCGGAGAAGGGATTCACGTTTCACCAGGCCGGCGGGAAAGGAAGCCCCTGGAAGAAGGGGTGGTTCCGCGCCGCGGTGGACGACAGGAACGCGGCGTCGGACTGCGCGTGGTTCCGGGGCTCATGGTTCGACTCCCTTACCATGGCATGGAAGAAGATCGCGGCCGGGAGCTGCGACGCCGCGCCCGCGCCCAAGGGAAGCCCGAGTCCGGGCGCGAGCATATTCGTGCCGTTCACCCTCAAGGCCAACCAGGAAAAGGCAGTCACCCTGATGCTCTCCTGGTACTTCCCGGAGTCGAACGTGCGCACCGGAAAGGACAGAAAGGCGAAGGGATCCCGGGCCTCGTGCTATAAACCCTGGTACTCAGGGAGGTTCAAGGGAATCGAGGAGGCCGCGGGCCACTGGCGCGACAGCTACGCGAAGCTCCGCAGGGAGTCCGCCCGCTTCTCGGACTGCTTCTACGACACTCATCTTCCTCCCGAGGTGATCGAGGCGGTCGCCGCGAACCTGACGATACTGAAGTCGCCCACCGTGCTTCGCCAGACGGACGGACGGCTCTGGGGATGGGAGGGGTGCTGCGACTGCAATGGCTGCTGTGCCGGTTCGTGTACCCACGTATGGAATTATGCCCAGGCGCTGCCTCATCTCTTCCCCGACCTCGAGAGGACGCTTCGGGAAACGGAATTCCTGGTCTCACAGGACAGAAAGGGACACCAGGTATTCCGAAGCGGCCTGCCCATTCGGCCCGTCGTTCACGACGGTCACGCGGCCGCGGACGGCCAGCTCGGCGGTATCATGAAAGCGCACCGGGACTGGCGCATCAGCGGCGATACCGGCTGGGTGAAGAAGCTGTGGCCGAAGATCAAGCAGAGTCTCGACTACTGCATAAAGACGTGGGATCCCGACCGGCAGGGCATCCTGGTGGAGCCGCATCACAACACGTACGACATCGAGTTCTGGGGGCCGGACGGGATGTGCGGAAGCATCTACCTCGGCGCGCTCCGGGCCGCCGTCGAAATGGGAAAGGCCTTGAAGAAGAAGGTCGCCGACTACCAGAAGCTCTACGAGAAGGGCCGCCGGTTTCTCGAGAGCCAGCTCTTCAACGGCGAGTACTTCGCCCAGCAGGTGAGGTGGAAGAACGTCAGGGCAGCCGACCCGGTGAAGAAATCGGGTCTCTCCCCCGAGGTGAAGGCGCTGACGAAGGAAGAGGGGCCGCGTTACCAGTACGGTGACGGATGTCTGTCCGACGGGGTGCTCGGCACCTGGCTCGCCGCCGTCTGCGGCATGGACGAGATCCTGGACGGGGCGAAGGTGAGAAGCCACCTCCACGCGGTGCACCGGTACAACTTCAGGAGAAGTCTGATGCAGCACGCGAACCCGCAGCGTCCCGGGTACGCCGTCGGCAACGAAGGCGGTCTGCTGCTGTGCACGTGGCCGAAGGGCAAGAAACGCTCCGTTCCGTTTCCGTACAGCGACGAGGTGTGGACCGGGACAGAATACCAGGTGGCATCACATCTGATGATGCAGGGAATGGTCAGGGAGGGCCTGGAGATCGTGCGCGCGGCGCGGGACCGCTACGACGGGGTCGTCCGCAATCCGTTCAACGAATATGAATGCGGTCATTGGTACGCCCGGGCGATGTCGTCGTACGCGCTGCTTCAGGCGCTCACCGGCGTGCGGTATGACGCCGTCGACCGCACTCTGTACATCGACCCCAAGGTTATCGGGGACTTCCGGGTTTTCATCTCGACAGCCGGAGGATACGGAACCGTCGGCACGAAGGACGATCAGCCCTTTATCGAGGTGAAGCACGGAAAGATCCCTGTCAGGAGCATCGTGTTCAGAGGCCGGGAACAGACACCATCACGGGAGGAATCATGAAGATCGGCGTAGGGCTCTTCGGAACCAGGGCACATCAGATACACCCGGAGCTCGTGGAGCATCCGAGAGCGAGGCTGGTTGCTACCGCGGCATTCGACAAGAAGCTTCCGGAGGCTCTCCGGGACGACCCGGAGATAAAGCAGTACGAGACGCTCGACGAGCTTCTCGAGGACGATCGGGTGGAGCTCGTGTCCCTGTGCTCGCCGATACGAAGAAAACAGGCCGCACAGGCCGTCAGATGCATGGAGTCCGGGCGGCATGTGTACGCGGAGAAGCCCTGCGCAATGACGGAGGAAGACCTCGAGATTCTCATCGAAACGTCGAAGCAGACGGGGAAACAATTTCACGAGATGTCGAACACCGCCTTCGGTCAGCCGTACCTCGCCATGGGAAAGCTGGTCCGGGAGGGAATTATCGGCACCGTCGTGCAGGTGTTCGCGCAGAAGTCCTATCCGTACGTGGACCGCCGGCCGCAGGACGAGAACGTGGACGGCGGGATGATGATGCAGGTGGGGGTGCACGCCCTTCGCTTCGTGGAGCACGTCGCCGGCCAGGAGATCGTCGGGATACAGGCGAGAGAGACCCGGCTGGGAAACCCGAAGGAGGGGGGACTCCACATGGCCGCCTGCTTCACCATGGAGCTGGCAAACGGAGGGGTGGCCACCGCCATCGCGAACTACCTGAACCCCACAGGGTTCGGTAGCTGGGGCAACGAACACCTGCGGATTTTCGGCACTGGCGGATTCGTCGAGGCGGTGGACGCGGGGGCCCGGACCAGGCTGGTGGTCGGAGACACGGACCGGGGAGAGGTGAATACGTCCGAGCCGTCCCTGTCATTCTTCGACATGTACACCGCCTTTCTGCAGGGCGAAGGGGGACTGCCGTTCGACCTCGCGACGGAGCTGCACCCGACCAGAATGGTGATCCGCGCGAAGAGATCCGCAGAGAAATGAACCCACGCCCCGACGGCCCGCACAGCCAGCCGACATGAAGTACAGGGTAAACGAAACGGACCCTCGGGCGTGGCGGGAGAACGCTCTCGCGCACGTCGCCGACAGCCAGACCTCGTTCTTTCTGGAGAGCGGGCTGGTGAATCCGGCGGGCGGCCGCTATTCCTACGCCGGCACCGAGCTGTACCGGGCCGTCGTCTCCCGCGGCGACGAGATCATCTTCCTCGAAGGGTCCGCTAAGAAGCAGAGCGGGGGAAATCCGTTCCCGACACTGCGCGAATTCCTTCGCGGCACGGAATTATCCACTCATGACATTCCCTTTCCCTTCACCGGGGGTGCCGTCGGGTATCTCGGTTACGAACTGAATCGTCACATAGAAGACGTGCCGCGGGCCGGGACCGATGAGATGATGATGCCGGACCTGTTCATGGGATGCTTCGCGCGGCTGTGGATGTTCGATCACCTGGAGAACCGAGCGTACGAGATGGTGCTGGACGGTTGTGAGATGGTGCCCGGATCGCTCGCGCTTCCCCGCTGCGAAGAGCGCGCGCCCGCCGCCGACAGGCTGGAATCGAATTTCAGCAGACAGGAGTACGTCCGCGCGGTGGAGTCAGCGAAGGAATACATAGCCGCCGGAGACATCTTCCAGGTGAACCTCTCTCAGCGTTTCAGGACGAGGCTTCGCCTCGACCCGCTCGATCTCTTCCGTGTCCTGCAGCGCGCCAACCCCGCACCGTACTCCGCGTTTATCCGTCTTGGCGACGCGTCGATCGTCAGCTCCTCCCCCGAGCTCTTTCTGAGCGTCAGAGGAAGAAGGATCACGACCCGGCCGATCAAGGGAACGAGAAGAAGGGGCGACAGCGATGCGGAGGACAGAGCGCTCGCTGAGGAACTGCTGAGGAGCCCCAAGGACGCCGCCGAGCTCGCCATGATCGTGGACCTGGAGAGAAACGACCTCGGCAGGGTCTGCCGCTACGGGACGGTCGTCGTGACCGAGGCGAAGGCGCTGGAGAGTTACGCGTCGGTCCACCACCTGGTGGCGACGGTGGAGGGAGAGTTTCACGAGGACCGCGACGTCATCGACCTGCTGATGGCCACCTTCCCGGGCGGGTCCATCACCGGCGCGCCGAAGATTCGATCGATGGAGATCATCGCCGAACTGGAGCCGACAACGCGCGGCATCTACACCGGAGCGATAGGATTCATCGGCGCCGACGGAAGCGCGGATCTCAACATCGCGATACGGACGATCGTGACGCGGGGCACCAGCGCGTTCTTCAACGTGGGAGGAGGAATCGTCGCCGACTCCGACCCGGACAGCGAATACGAAGAGACCCTCCACAAGGGACGCAAGCTCGCGGAAGTCCTTCAGGGCCAGGAGGGGGTACCGGTCGGACAACGCGTGGCCGGAGGGTCCGCATAGTGGCAACGGTGTATCTCAACGGGGCCTTCCTGAACGAGGCGGATGCCGCCCTCTCGCCGGAGGACAGGGGATTCCTGTACGGCGAAGGGCTGTTCGAAACGCTGGCCGCGTACGGAGGGAATATCTTCCGGCTGGCGAAGCATTTGCATCGCCTCCGGCGCTCCTCCGCCGCTCTCGGCATACCTGTCCCGCCCGGGAACGAACAGGCCGGCGCGGTGTTCGGAGAGCTGATGGAGCGTAACGGCCTGTCGGACGCGTACCTGCGGATCACCCTTTCCGCCGGGCGGGCGCGCGGCATGGTCCCGCGGGAGCCGGTCGAACCAACCGTTTTTGCGATCGCCCGGCCGCTGAAACGATATCCGCCGGACCTGCACGAACGGGGAGCCCGGATCGTGACCACCCGGTACTACCTTGGTCCCCTTTCCCGGCACAAGACCCTTTCATACTGCACGAACACCCTGGCGCGGCGGGAGGCCGTCGAGAAGGGGGCGGACGAGGCGGTCCTGTTCGATCGGGGAGGGAACCCCGCCGAGTGTTCCGCGAGCAACCTGTTTGTCGTGAAGGGGGGATGCGTCTCGACCCCCGCCCCGGACTCCGGAATACTGCCCGGAATCACCAGGGAGGAGGTCATCGGAATATGCCGCGACGAAGGGATCCCGGTGGAGGAGCGTATCGTGCTCCTCGATCAGCTCCGTTCCGCGGACGAGGTGTTCCTGACCAATACGCTGATGGGGGTGCTGGCCGTGGCCTCCGTCGACGACGTGTCCCTGCCCCCGGACCGCTCGCTCACCCGCCGCATCGCCGAGCGCTACGCGAAGCTCCTGCCGGCATAGGACCGGCGGGGCGTTTCCTCGCTCATTCTCGGCGACCTTTACGGAATTGGACGCCTCCCCCTCGACGGGGCTCGGGGGCCCTGAGCTTGCCGAAGGGCGAGGCAAGGTTCTCCCGGCCAGGGAAAGGTCCGCCTGCCGGCGGACAGCCGGGCGAACCTAGTACTAGAACCCGCTCGGCAACGCCCCGCCGGTCCTACACCTCATTGATCCGATACTCGCGGCTCCCGAGGCCGAGCTCGGCGGCGTAGTCGATCTGGACGTTCGGGTTAACGTCGGACCAGGCGATCTCCGGCAGGGACCTGCCGCCGGCGTCGCGCGCCAGCTCGAGCACCGCCGCGTCCATGGCGACCGGATCGCGTCCGGCGATGATGCCCACGTCGGGCACGATCGGGTCCATCGGCTGGCCGAAGCAGTCGCACCCCTTGGTCATCGACATCAGGAAGGTGACGTATCCGATGCGGTCTTCCTTGTCCCGCACCGCGCCGAGGGCGTGCTCCGCCATCCGCTCCTGGAGATCCTCGCTGGCCTGGTCCCACGAGAACCTGACCGCGCCGAACCGGCACATGGCCAGACACTCTCCGCAACCGATGCATTTCTCCTCATCTATCCAGGCCTTTTCCTCCCTCCACAGGATCGCGTCCACCGGACACATGGGAAGGCATCTGCCGCACGCGGTGCACGTCTTGACGGAGACCGTCGGACGGCTCTTCGAATGCTGGGCGAGCTTCCCCTTCTTGCTGGAGAGCCCCATGCCCAGATTCTTTATCACGCCGCCCAGGCCGGCGCCGGGATGTCCGGTGGCATGCGTCACCACGATCAGCGCGTTCGCGGACACGATTCCCTCGGCGACGCCGACGGTCCGGTAGTGTTTCCCGGCGACCGGGACCTCGACCTCGGCGCTGCCCGTCGGCCCGTCGGCGATCACCACCGGCGCGCCGACGTTCTCCGGGGTGAATCCGTGCTCGTAGGCGAGGTTGAGGTGATTTACCGCGTTGTCTCTCTGTCCCCGGTACAGCGTGTTCGTGTCCGTGAGAAACGGCAGGCCACCACCGTCTTTCACGCAATCGACGACCGCTCTGACGTGCTCCGCCGGGACGAACGTCTTGTGCCCGCGCTCGCCGAAGTGGACCTTGACGGCAACCAGGTCCTTCTCACGAAAACAGTCCCCGAGCCCGGCGGCCGTGAACGCCTCCCGTATTCTTTCCCGGACGTGAGCGGCGTCGCCGCCGTCCGATATCCGCGCCAGACACACCTCAGAAGCCATATTCGGTCTCCCCTTCCCGCGTAACGATACGCGTGCCACACCGTTTATTCTTGACGGGGAAGGATTCTAGCCGGTAGAATCTATCCGCACAAGGAGATATGTATGGACCTGAATCACCTGCTCGACATGATGGTCGAGAAGCGCGCGTCCGACCTCTTCATCAAGGTCGGTACCGCTCCCTCGATGAGAATCGACGGCAGCGTCCGGATGATCGAGAGCGAGCCGGTGACGCCG
>Ga0315555_1001445_pt1 | contig 17105 bp, 12 predicted proteins | sample SalMarSW160380MG_FD_202113 | JGI IMG/M metagenome (GOLD analysis project Ga0315555, IMG submission 202113) | Salt marsh sediment microbial communities from the Plum Island Ecosystem LTER, Massachusetts, United States - Salt Marsh Sediment SW1603-80 ... | reverse complement strand
GCTTTAATTCTTATTTTGTGTAAAAATAAAATAACTAAAGGGTTAATTGATGTCCATTTCTTTTATAAGTTCATTACTTTAGCAACTCTTTTTTAGAAGAACCAAAAATAAAAATTCCAAAATTTATTTTTCAATAGTATCAGGCTGAAGGTCAGAACAAGAAACAGAAAGACCCGCTTGAAATGTACTCGCTGCATCTTCTTTCAATGCTGTTTATTTCTTTGCCGTCCACCGGGTCAATAAACTATTAAAATTGCAGGAAAACATCTTAAGAAAAGTAGGAAAATCACACAGAAATATTCATGACTTCCGCATGCCCCAATATAAAAAATGTCCAACCACTTCATCAAATATACATTCAATCCAACCCATGTTCCGGTTTTCACTACCGGAAAATTACACGCTTCTATCGGAGAATAATAAATGCAGAAGCGGGCGTTCAGAGACATTTAATAATGACGCATTATTAATTTTTAAGAATCCGAATTTTGCAGTCTGACCGATGAAGATCTGAGTAATTTCTATCCGATACCACAGGTCAATAAGCGATTCAGGATGATTAAACCTATGGTCAAAATCAGAAGATGAACAGATATTTTCTTTTCAATATGGGAATTATGAACTGGTAAATTTCCGGCTTTGAGGATCCTTCCGTAGGCGCTTAGAATCACGAAAGAACTGGTTGCCGGATAAATGGCACTTAGTGTCACCTGCAAGGGAAAAGCAAGTACGGTATTTACCACACCGCCTGCTAAAATCGGATAAAACATAATACAGTTTACAAATTTTCTTCTTTCGGACAAGTTCAGCCCGGCCGGCATAAATGCGGAAAAATATTTACCAACTTTAATGACAATGATTATAAGGATGGAGATACCTACTATAGAGATTAATACCCGGGAAAAAAAGTGCATGCCCAGAAGTTCGGCAACCTTCCCGGTATCACCTGCACTTGACAGTGGCGTGAGCATCAGGTAACCGAAGAAATTAACAAAACCCAGCAAACTCATCCAGAGAAAAAGCAGTTCCTTGTTACCATTATTCTGCCTTTTGAGTAAAATGATTCCAAAAATGATTCCCTGGACAAGACTGAACAGCGGTCCTGCCAGGGCGGAAATAATTTTTACCTGAATACTTAATTGCTGATCGGGTATTTGAACATAATTATGAAACAATTCGGGATGGGCACCAAAAAAATAATATGAGATGAAATGTCCGAACTCATGAAAAAGCGTAGTTAACTGAAAAGCCGACAGGAAAGCCAGGATGGAATTGTATAAAACATTTCTAAAAAATATTTTCATATGAGTCTTTTTGAAATAAACCCACCTTCATTTATATCTGTACCGTAACATAAGTCGACGATCCTTATTTTTCAGGTTGCGCTGTTCCGTATCACTGGAATCAGGAATTATAAATTTCAGAAGTCAGATTTATAAACCAAACCGGTCGTTCCAGGACCACATATATTAATATCAGAGTCACAATAGGTATGGGAATAATCATGTCTGTAACAGCTAATATGATTAAGTAAAGCAGAATCTTTTTTTTTAATTTCAATTTTACCTGCCCCGTTTAACAAAGGTGACCCAATGATTCGTTCAATTAACCGAATATCGATGCCAAATAACTTTTTGAATATTCACCATTATGATCCAAGGCAAAATTCATCAGCATTAAATTTGAATAGATGAAATATCCTAATTATCCTGCATCAGCCGGTGCTTTAACTTCTTCAATCCGGCCAATTTCTTCCAGTGTAAATCTGATACCTCCCAGCTTGATGGATAAGAGGTTGTAACAGAGAGCGATGATTACATTAATAATAGTTCCGAAAACTGCATAAAATACGGGTATAAGGATGACAAAAAAACCCCCGAAAAATCTGAACATTCCCAATTGTGGCGGCCCTGTTTCCGGCAGGAAATTACTGATGACTGACATAATAATACCAAAGGGCAGAAAGAAAATCAAACTTAATATTAGGAACATGAGAAAAGAAAATAAGGCCACGGTTCCCAAATCAATTTTCCTGAGCTGATACATAATTTCCTCACTTTTTGTTTTTAATGAATCAGATTATTTAGACAAACTTCATACTACCGGATTTATAAGACATTTTTCCCTTTCTGACAGGGCCGTTCCAGCCTGTTTAAGCGGCCACGGAAACAGCAGGAATAATGAAATATAACTGTTAAATAACTCAAATCAATTTCTTTATCTTATTGTGCTGACAGGTGATATCGGAGAATTATCTTTTCAGGCATATCCATCGGTTTTTCCTCATGTTCGTTTAAAATCATTCAATATGCAACATATCATTCATCGAATCAGCATCCACAAAAATTCTGTTCAGCAGTTCCACGGAACTGATTTTTCTGGCAGCTGGTTTTTCAGTGAGGTAATCTGTTATGTTGTCTCTCCAGACCATTGCACCGATATGAATCGTGTCGGTTCCACCATCTGCATAGTTGATCTGCAGGTCTATGGGTACCGGGTAATGACCCTTTTTCTCCACAGTTATCCGGTAGGTATTATTCTCCAGCTGAATTTCTTTCAGGGCCAGATCCGCATAACCATATTCGAAAAACCATGGTTGAATGAGCCAGTCCAGATTCTGTCCGGTGACATTCATGAAGGTGAAAAACAGATCATAAGGCATGGGATGTTTGCCATGCCAGCGCATCATGAATTCCTGCAGGGCTTTCTTAAACAATTCATCCCCCAGCACATCCCTCAGAATTAGAAAGAAGACCGCCGGTTTCACATAGGAATTGAAAAGATAAACCGGTCTTTTAAGGTAATCCGATACAACAAATATGGGGACATCAATAAAATCACCCATGTGATTTTTATAGTCATCGTAAAAAGACAACCGGGCTTCCCCGGGAGAATCAAGTGCCTCAACCATCAGGTAAGTTCCGAAAGTGGTCAGTCCCTCATCCATCCAGGCATACAGAGTCTCATTCATCCCCATATAGAACGGAAAATAGGAATGAAAAATTTCATGCAGGGTTACTCGCAGGGTGGCATGAGAATTCTCATAGGACAGCAGGTTGACCATCATGGGATATTCCATTTCATCCAGGGCATTAAAAATTGTTATGCGGGGAAATGGGAAAGGAACACCGGGAACATCAGCAGACATGAATTCCGCCCCTTTCCGGGCGATGCCTGCCACTTCATAGAAATCTGCTGAATTTTTATTATAGGCAGCATTTATCATCACTCTGCGGTCGGAATTTTTATGGACTGGCAGGCTGGTGGCGTCCCACAGGTAATGATTGCTGACAGCAAATGCAAAATCGGACACGTTGTCCGCCCGAAATTTCCAGATATTTTTCTGGTTATGAGAGGTAATGTCTTTATTCAAATAATCGGTGGAATCAATTATGTGAATAATTGAATCTGATGATAGAGACAACTGATAACGCCGGTAATATTTTTCGGTTAACACCGAGTCCGGATTCTGAAGTTCTCCGCTTGCCCATATAATGAAATCCCGGGGAACGGTCACAGCCGCATCAAAATTACCGAAATCATTGTAAAATTCAACACCTCCGGTGTAATTAAAATTATTCCAGCCGTTAACATCATCATAGACTGCGATCCGGGGAAAAAAGTATGCAATGAAAAAACCGGAGGAGTCCACTGCACCGGTACGAATATGGGACCCTTTATTCATAGTATATTGCCAGGATACCTGCATTGTTAATGTGTCAGCGGGAGGGAGGAAGGAAGGTAATTTGATTGTGATGCTGCTGTGTCCGCGCTCCTCTGCTTCGCTTCCGTAAGACAGATCAAGGTCATTATTATTTATGCTCACTTTTTGAAGGATTACCCCTTCACTTTCCTCTTCATAATCTACATCATAATCACGGGCGTTTCCTCTTTTGAAAAGATCCGGGAACAGGTGGAGAACCAGATCTCTCAGGGTATCGGGACTGTTATTATAATAGGTAATTTCCTCGGCACCCTGCAACAAACGGGTAACAGGATCAAATTCCACATCTATTTTGTAATCAGCCCGGTTCTGCCAGTAAAGGCTCCCGGGAGTTCCATCCCGTGAGCGGGTATTATTTACATAAGCTTTTTGAATATTAAGCGGAATATAGAGATCGGATGATTGCGCTCCCACACTATGTACAACTCCTATAAAAACCATTGTTATAACGGGAATAAAGCAGCTTTTCATGGATTTTACCTTTCTCTATACAAACGGCTTGTCATGAGATCAGAATAATGTATGGGTATGAACGGAAAAAGGCAAGATTAAAGATGAAGGCCTGTCTGGTCCGTCACGTCCTTGTGCCGGACAGGCACCGGGAGGTGACAGGATGAAAGATTAAGGCTGAGGGACAAAGTCGCAAGGCTAAAGGATAAGGGATAAAGGACAAAAGACCCGTAGCGCATAGCGGTAAGCGCGCGTCTTGCCGCCCGTCTGGACGGCTTTGCCGGACTGGCCGGACAAGCGTGGCGTAAAAAATTAGGTTCTGGGTCTCAGGTAACAGGTTTTAAAAATGTAAAGAAATTAATATTCTTTGAATTCGTGTTAATTCGTGAAATTCGTGGACAAAAAAATAGTGTAGTTTCCGCTAGGCGCTATGCGCCATGCCTGGAACCTGATAACGGGGCCTTGTTCCTTGTGCCTTTAGCCTTGAGCCTTTTCCGGTTTTCTGCCCTTATTTTATAGCGCGTTCGAAATAACCTTCCAGTACATCCACCAGGGCCAGGTCCATATCAGCTGCAAAACCTGCCATATCCGGGTTTTGGGTAGTTGCAGCCTTAATCATGCCTGCAATCATGGTGTGCATCACATCCCGCAATCCATGTTCATCCAGCCGGCCCTCAATAGCCAGCCATTGCCGCTGTGCTTCCTCGGCGGTTTCCTGTATTGCTGCCCAGTCAGGAGACGGGGCGTGTAGCAGTACATTCGTTCTAAAACCGGCATAGTCCAGCATCGAAACCGCAACCGGTGCAACCATTGCTTCCGGGGCGAGGGATTGGACCAGCAACCGGTAGGCTTCCACCGCATTCATGGCAACTGCCTCATTGTCTCTCAACTTAAGGGCTATCCTGATAGAGTCAATTTGGGTGGTCAGATCACGCCATACCTCAATGGGTATTACTTCGTTCACCCCTGCTGCCTGATCATCCCAGATCTGGATAACCCGGTTCATTCCCTGGCTGTTTCCGGCCAGGGCATATTCAATCAGGTCTTCGAATTGCGAAGCGGCAGACAGCAGAATTTCATTGTCTTGACTTACTTGTATAACGGCGTTTCCGGCTGTTAATATACCGGTCAAAAAGAGAATCACTAATGAAGTGGATATTATCATTTTGCCGTTCATAGAGGACCTCCTTATATTTTTATATTCCGGTAATTTCAAGAAACCGGGCTACAGATTAAATAGCGTTATAGGTTGTTATACTGTTTAATTCACAAAATTCGGACCCCATCTCAACTACCACTCCCTGTAAAACATTTTATTTCAATCCGTACAGGATTGCAATATTCAAAATTCAGTCTTTTCAAGGCATATTCCCGCCGGGCAGCTTCCGGATCACTTTCATGCAAATGATTGTCAGTTCCGCATGATCCTCTAATTTCACAAAATAAATACCAACACTTCAAGTTATATTTAGCATTTTATAAACTTTTGCCCCATATTCCGGACTCACATGTATTGATTTCATTAACCATCTTTTTTAATAACGGGTAAAATTTTTATTCATTTTCGATCAGGTGCCGAATAATATTCTTTATCTGATTAAAAACATTTTATGGCTTTGAATTTTATCTGCGCTTTCCAGCCGGTAAAAGTAGATCCCGGAAGCCAGTGTGGCTGCATCAAAAACAATTTCATGTTTTCCTGCTATCTGGTAAGTATTAACCAGCGTTTGTATTTTTGCGCCGGAAATATCATATACGGTCAGCACCACATGAGATGACCTGTTCAAATGGTAAATGATTTTCGTTTGTGGATTAAAGGGATTGGGATAATTTTGATAAAGGACGATCTGGTCCGGATACTGCAATTCTGCCGGATCCTGAAAGGCTGAGGGATTTTGCCATTGAGCTATATTGGACCATATGTCAAAGCGTGTCCCGTCAGCGCGGTTATCCATCCATGCACTGTAAATATGATTGCCCACCATTACAACAAAAGGTGCCCTCTGGTCATAATCTGAATTGGCCGGAATTAAAAAATTACTACCATAGGGGGTGCCGTCGGCCAGAAAAAGCCGGGCAAAAATATCCGATTCCTGACCCGTATCTTGTTCCCACACTATAACAAAATTACCGTTTTCATTGATGGAAATCTCCGGATCGAATTTCCCGTTGGTGTCCAAATTCTCAGTGACTTTAAAATTTGAGCCGGCCGGGGACCCATCTTCCCGGAAACACTGGGCATAAACATTTACAAAATTTCCCCGGTGGTCCACCCAGCAGATGACGAAATCGCCCGATCTCCCCATATCGATTGCCGGATAATCAGGATAAGTTTCATCAGCATCATCCACGGTAAAAAAGTCATCCAGAGGTTCACCGTTTTCATTAAAGTGCTGCCCGACGATATGAAAAGAATAGGCATCTACAGCTGCAACCACAAAGCGACCTGAGTCATCCAGTGCCACTGCACATTCCCCTTCGGCGGGCATGCCGGGCTGGTCAAACACCTTAAAATTATTCCCGGCCGGAGTGCCGCCTGGGGTAAAACGCTGGGCATAAATTTTTTGGGAATTATCCCGAGAGTCGTGCCAGGCAATGACAAATTCACCACGGGAATTGATAGCAACATCGGGAAAATACTGTTTCGCATCAGTGGTGTCATCATTAACCTGAATCTTGTCTCCCCTGGGAGTTCCGTCGGACTGGAAAGAGCGCACATACAAATCTTTATTCAGATCCTGAACTTCAATCCACACCACCACAAAATCCCCCAGCAAATTCACCGCTATTGCAGGATAGGTTTGAGCAGTGTTTGAAGTATCCCGATAAATTTGAAAATTTTCTGCTATGGCCACCCCGGTAGTTGTGTATAATTGACCATAGATTCTCGGCTGATAAGGACTATTATCCAGCCATACCACTTTATAATTGCCCAGGCTGTCCGCACCCAGTGTGGGCATGAATTGATCTGCAACAGCAGGTCCTGAATTCTGATTAACCTGGAAATCGGATACAATAATCTGGGAAAAGGCTGAAGACCAGCCTGTGGTAATGCAGGCGGCTAAAAATGCAGTGAAGAATATTCTCAAAATCGTCTTATGTTCTTGCACTTTACACCCCAATAAATTTGTTTTATTGAAGAAGGTTGTAACGGTTTACTGCTCTGTTTTATCCGGAAAAGTATATTAAGTCATAACCAAGGTATACCATAAATTTTATAAAATTGAATATTAATAAATATACTATCTTGCGGGCGTGTTTTCCGATTAAGCCTTAACAGATGATTCATCTCTCTTCTCATTGATCAATAATTATATCCTTAAAATATTTCTGGAGCAAAGAAAACAATCATTAAAAAATTATTCCCAAGCCATTTTTTTGATATGCTTCATCCTGAAGCGGTCCCTATTTCCTCACCCCTTTAATCAACCCCGGTCAACAATCAAGGTCAGGTTGAGACGTAATTCTTCCTCTGTAGAATTACAGGCAATCCGGATTATGAATAATTACATGTCCTGGTTTAAATAGTAGGATGCTCATTTCTGTTTCCGGGGACGTTGTCCCCAAACTGACATGGTCAGGGCTTCCCGCCAGACGAAGGACGAATCATTGGTTAGATTCGGGAACAGGTTAAATTCGGACTCCGTGATGCCACCTTGTTCGACAATAATATCTTTTAATTGTTCGAATGCCATCATATGGGGTGATTTTACCTGTCCCGGACCGCCGCTAAACATCCGGACCCGGCCTTCGGCCTGACAGCTAACAAAACCCAGAGAATTCAACAATCCCGGCAGTTTCCTTCCGAAATACGGATCCAGCCCCTTTTTCTGCAGATAAGCATAAATAACTCGGGTAACTTTCAGGTATAATGCCTGCTTATCGGGTGATGAAAGCGGATCGGGAGTATCCGTAATAATATCTGGCTCTTCCAGTAAAATCCAGCCACCGGCTTTGAGGGCAACCGCTAATTTTTTTACCACCTGTTCCCGTTGGGAAAGATGCACCAGCACATCCCGTGCATGAATTAAATCATATTTTTCAAAACCGAAGCTATAACTGGTGATGTCTTTTTCAAGAACTTCCAGATTGGGATAGGAAAGAGTCCTTAAAAATTTAGCATTGGTATCGATGGCCGTCACGTGCCCACCGGAACCGGTTTTTTCACAAAGCCAGGATGCAATAGATCCCCTGCCCGCACCCACTTCCAAACAGTTCCATCCCCTTTTTATACCGATTCGGCTTAAAAAGTCATGCGTAGCCGGATCTTGCAACTTCTCCTGAATTGTGAGCCGGTTATCGGCCTGATTCAAATTTTTGTCGAGTAAATAATCCGTCATGAAAGCCCCAATCCTACAATTCAAGGTAATAAAAATTAAGGCACCGGATTTATAAACCGCAAATTAATATTAACTTTTTTGATGATTATTTTTGTGGCGCCAAATAAATGGATTATAAGCTGAATAATTCAGCAGGCAATTGCGCACATAGACGAAGGGCATAAGATAACAAGATACAAGATACAAGAATTCCTGAAGAATATTGATAGAGACTTTCCTGTATCTCAGCAATCGGATTTATCAGTTGTTTACCTTAGCACTTTTTGTATTTGGTTTACATAATATTTTTTGAATTCGTGTGAATTTGTGTAATTCGTGGATAAAAAAAGAGTCAATAGTTGACTAAAAAGTGCCTGACAACAAGTGTCTGGAGTTTCCTTCCCATACAATAACATTCATATCTGTATAGCGATAAAGGACATATTCGTTTAATTTTTTTTGTTGTCAGTTACATCAAGAATCTGCCTGACTTTGGTCATCAGTTCCTGAATGGAGTAGGGTTTTTGAAGGAAATTCAGATCTTTTTCCAGTTCACCCCCGCGCACGATGTGTGTGTCAGTATAGCCAGAAGTGAAAAGGATCCTGATGCCCGGCCGCAATTCCTTTATTTTTTCAGCCAGTTCTTTGCCATTCATTCCCGGCATAACTAAATCCGTTATGAGCATATCAATCCTGCTTCTATTTTTTGTAAACCGTTTAATGGCTTTCCGGCCATCTTCAGCAGTGCTTACCTGATATCCAAAACCGGTTAACACCGAGGAGGTGAAATCCCTTACACTCTTATCATCTTCCACGATCAATATATATTCATGGCCTGCAAATTCACCCGCCCCATTTTCCCGCAACCCGATTACCGACAATTCTTCATCGGTTACCGGCCAGTATATCTTGAAAGTGGTCCCCTTACCGGTTTCGCTGTAAACCCAGATATATCCATTATTCTGTTTCACAATTCCATATACCGTCGCCAATCCCAGCCCGGTCCCTTTTTCCTTACCTTTGGTGGTAAAAAATGGTTCAAAAATCTGCTGTTTTATTTCCTCCGTCATGCCGGTGCCATCATCACTTACCGAAAAAATGGTATAATAACCGGTACGGCTGCCCATATGTCTGGCCACATAAGATTCATCCAGAAAGGTTTGACCGGTATGAATTATGATTTTCTTCTCACCGTTGTGGTTTTCTTTCTGATCTATGGCATCGCGGGCATTGACAATCAGGTTGATTAATATCTGTTCGATCTGGCCGGGATCGGCTTTGATCCGTGGCAGATCGGAAGACAAATTCATCTGGATGTCTATGTCCTCACCAATTAAACGGCGCAACATGCTGTTGGAACTGTTTATAATCTGATTAATATCCACAATGCGGGGTTGAATGATCTGTTTGCGGCTGAAAGCCAGAATCTGACGGGTCAGATTTTCCGCCCGTTCACTGGCCGAGTAAACCGCCGTCAGATCTTTCCGCAAGGGATGATTATCGCCCAGTTTACTCAATGCCAGATCGGAATATCCTTTTATCACGGTGAGAAGATTATTAAAGTCATGGGCAATTCCTCCCGCCAGGGTACCGATCGATTCCATCTTTTGGGATTGCAGTAACTGCTGCTGCAGAAGTTTCCGTTCGGTTATATCCTCATTTATAGCCAGAAAATGGCTTATTTCACCCCGTTCGTTTTTTATGGAGGAAATGTAAGCGAATTGCCAGAAAAGTTCACCATTCTTCTTCCGGTTACGGAGTTCTCCGCGCCACTCTTTGCCGGACTGAATGTTTTCCCACAATTCCTTATAAACTGATTCAGGGGTTTCTCCGGACTTTAATATGCGTGGATTTTTCCCCTTCACTTCCTCCGGAGAATAACCGGTGACTTCGGTGAATTTTTGATTTACATATTGAATGTTGCCCTCCAAATCGGTGATAACCACCAGAGCAGAACTCTGTTCCAGGGCACGGGACAATATGCGGATCTGCTCTTCCGCCTGCTTTCGCTTTATGGACACAGCGATCTGTTTAGACACAAATTCGAGCAGTGCCAGATCCGATTCATCATACGCATTCTCATCGTCGTAACTTTGAACGACCAGAACTCCGATCACATCTTCATCCACGGTGAGGGGAACCCCCAGCCAGATTTTTGAATCCGATCCGACATTTCCGATTTTACCCTCTTCCTGCAGTTTTTGCATATCATTCTCTTTCAGGAGAAGGGATTGGCTATTTTTAATCACCAGCGCACTAATGGTATTGGCCGCCGGGACTTTCTCAAATTGGTCAAATTCGTCTTTCATATAAGGGAGCATAATAGTGTCAGTTTCTTTCTCGTACAGCCCCACAAAAAAATTTGTAGTGTCAATAAGCCGGCTTAACTCCTGATGAATCACGGCATACAGTTCAGACATCTGTTGCGTCTGGGAAACCGCATTTGCGATATTAAACATCACCTGTTGCAGCATTTCTGACCGTTTCCGTTGGGTAATATCCAGCGCAAAAATAGCAATTCGGGTTATCTCATCTTTGCCGTCCTGGACGGGGTAGACATAATTAAGATAGGTGCGGGCATCACGGGAATCTTCAAAAATCTCCGGTTTACCGGTTTTTATTATTTGTTCGATGGCTTCTCTTCTGGAATGCCCGGCTTCCAGGGGCATAAAATTAAATGCATTTTCTCCAATGATAGCATCAATCGTTTTATTAAAGCCCCTTGCCAGGGCATGGTTGGCCACCAGTATGGTCATATTTTTGTCCATCAAAAAAGCAGGTTCCGGCAGAGCATCAATGAATACGCGAAGCGACGCCTCACTTTCTTTTAAACTCCTGTCCGCTTTTTCCTTTTCTTCTCGCAACAAAACAACCCGGTCTCCCAAAGCCTGGGACATCAGCCACAAAAATGGGATGCTACCTGCAATGTAAGCGGATTCGGTGAAATTGTTACTGGGCAGAAGCCCCAATTGCACCAGAGAAAGCATGATAACACTGAATAGGAAAATAAACATACTGACCAGGTAATAAACCGCCGGATGATATCCCTGTTTCCAGGAAATATAACCGAGGATAAAAACAAATACTGAATATGAAATGACTACATATGGAATCTGGCTGGCCATAAGGGGATAATTGATAAAGGCCGTTATAATAATCAATATACCGGAAAAATATAATACTGGTGAAATGAACCGGTGCAACTTTCTCATGCGGTTTCTTGTCTGAAGAAAGGTATTCGTGAAGCTCCAGAAGGAAATCATCATCAGGCCTATGAAAACAAGAATGGACAAATGGTTCCACTTAACTAAATCCGGCCAGAAGTAAAGGGAAGCCATACCGTTATAACAGAGAGTAAATAAGAGAAAATTGGCCAGAAAAACGGCAAAATATAAATATCCCTTATCACGCAGGGAAAAGAAAAGGAAAATATTATAGCCCATCATTATTAGAAAGATACCTATATAGATTCCCATTAACAGATTATTGACGCGGCTATGCCTCATAAATTCCGTCATGGAATACAGGGTAAGGGGCAGAATCATGGCATCTTCGCTCTGAAAACGCATATAAACAGTCTGCGTACTCTGCTGGGGGAGGATTATCAGGAAGACCATGCGATTATAAATATGATCACGGGATGCTATCGGCAGCATACTTCCGGTTTTTTTCTCTGCAATTAATGCTCCTTCAGCTGAAATCAGGTAGAGATCCGAGTAGTTCATGGTAGCGGTACCCAGTTCCAGAATCCAGGGCGATCGTCTGGAGATTTCCGTATCATTACGAATGCTGAAACGTATCCACCAGGCAGAAGGGGTATAACCAAAAGCGGGAACATTTTTATGGTTCGGAGTGAATTTTTCATTGAATTCACCGTAAATGATATCAAAAATGGAAAGGTATCCGGATGGATCTTCCAGGGTTTCCAGATGTACTCCCAAGGGATATTTACTTTGGGTATCCTCAAGGACAACTGTTTCCTGAGCGGTCATAAAATTAAACAGGCTGCTAAGAATAAGCAGCAGGGGTATTATCTTCGCGATTCGTATTATCATCAAAAATTCCTGATTGTGCGCAGCACAACTTTTCACATTATTATCGTATAGAATTGACATAAATTAAGAGGATAATTCAATTTTGAGGAGAAACGGGAACCCGGGGATTTTAAATAAAATTTACAATTTAGCGAAAACACAACAGCGGGATATTAAACAGGTTACCGGGATAGTATCTATGATTAGAAAATTCCACCCGCCTTAATCCCCAGATTAATTCCAAAATTCCCAATAATTTCTGATTTCACCAGGTTATAAAATGTCTGGACCTGAAATTCGGCGACAAAATGGCTTTTAGGATCAGAAATAAATTCAAATCCGAAATTCAGACAAATCTGGGTGACTTGCGTATTATAACCTTGTATTACTATCCTGGAACGATAAGAGTAATAACCTGAGCTGAAAAGGCTGTTTATTTCATTTTCCAGAAAAACGTGCCGGTAACCCACGCCATGACGAAACAGGTAAGTGGCGGAAACATTTAAAGCGATATATTTTATGTTGAAATCAGTTCCGAAGGATGACTTTGATCGTTTATATTTTTGATAATTTCTCCCGTATTCAATTCCCCAACCTGCTCGGTATCTGTTTGAAATATAGTAATTCATATTAAAGGTAAAACCAATACCAATACGGGTAATCATCTGAGCAATATTATATTGGGACGTGACACCGGAATAAGAATCTGTCAGATAAAAGAGATTCACATCATACAGAGGAGTAGTAAAAAGCAGGGCCTGTAAACCGGCTGTAAAGCAATGAGTCCGGCGCAGGACCTCCTTCTGTTGAGACAGTTTGAGAGCTTCCTCATAATTTGTGAATCTTCTTTTGGTTTCCTGGTCCAGTTGATCAAGCTTCTTTTCCAGAATATCTTTGGTATAAGAGTCCTGCTTTTCAATCTCCATTGATTTCAATAAAATATAAGCGGATTTGAAATCATCCCTTTCTAAAAAGTATTCCGCCTTTTTCATCTGCATTTCTACGGATTTTTTCAATTGATTCAGATATCGTATTTTACTGTCAAATGCCAGACCATAGTATCTCAGGGCTTTCTTTTTCTGATCTCCATTAACCTGTGACCGAAATTTCAAATAGTAGGAATGGGCTAATTCTCCCGCTTTGTCCGGTTAAAAATACTCTTCAAAGAGCAGGTATTGGCTAATTCTTTTATCACATTCCTGCACCGACAGCGAGTCTATCTTGTTGAAATACCCGGTGAGGTAATGGTACCTGTCTTTGATATCCTGATAGGTTTTACGGTCATCCGGATCAATTTTTTTGTCGGTGAACAGCAAGTCCTCTTCCTCAAAAAAATTTTCCACTGCTGAATAATCAGCCTTGATGAGATAGGAATTCAGTTTTAAATAGTCCAATTCGGAAAAGACTTGTGTGAAGATGGAAGCGGGTTGAAGTACAATCAGGAACGATATAAGGTATAATGAATGCATTAAATTCGAATTCATAATTTCGCTCCCTGACTTGATCAGAGACTGTTTATTTTTACATTTCTCCTGCTGTTAAAGGGCCAGCTTTAAGAAAGATTAACAAAAATATTTTCAATATCATTACCAGTTTTATCTAAAAACAGTGGCGGTGATAACTGCTGCTTTATCCGGCTGTCCATTATGCTAGTGAAAAATATATTATTTGGATTCTCTAAATCCTCTATTTTCATCGGTCTGAAAAAGGAATATGGAACGGAGATGGTCCGTTGAATTTTTAACTGATCTATCCTAAACACAGCTATTAGTACATCACTATCGGAATATATTCGGGATATTCGGATAGCAATCCTGAACATGGAAAATAACCGTGCCATTTCCCATGAGTTCTCTATATTTTATATCATGATTGTGATTATAATAAAGAAAAAAGAGGATAAAATCAAGCGTAAATGCCTGTCAAATATTTTTACCTTCCAGGGTTGTCTTGATTACGATTAATTTTCTGAAATTTCATGGGCTATCTGATCACTTTTCGGCGGGTTCCCCTGGTCGAGCAAAAACAGATTTGTCTGAATAATCCATTAGCCGCAGTATATTCTGCGGTTGTGAAAATCAGCCGGGTAAAATTTAGGTATAAAATTAGTAATTCTTTATTGGATTCACTCTTCTTCAGAATATGGCCTTTTAAACATGACTGCCGGTCTGTGTTTCACCCCTCATCAACTATGGATGGCAGAATATAGTGTGAAATGATATCAAATATAGCCCACTCCTGTACGGTGGAAGTATCCGGGTCCACTTGATCAGGTGCTGTAGACACCGCGATTAAATTAAGAGCAGGAAAAACGATAACAAACTGACCGCCATAACCGTAACCCATAAATAAATCATATTCATTAATTTGACCAAGCCACCATAACCAGGCATAGTTATAATTTTTGAAAGCACCCCATTCATTGGGATGTTGCAGGTTGGTGCTGGGAGAAAGGGTAAGTTCAATCCAGTCAACCGGTACGATCTGTATTCCGTTCAGCCTGCCTTGGTTCAGATACAAGTACCCCAGAACTGCCATTTCACGCGGCGTAAAATACATGGAGTTTCCTCCAAAATAATATCCCTGCGGATCTTGCTCCCAGTCATCTATATCTATATTCATGGGATCGAATAGAAATTTCCTGGCAAAATTCAATGTGGTTTCTGAGGTTGCTTTGGTAATTATTGCAGAGAGTAAATGGGTTTGAAAGGTATTATAACGCATTCTTTCCCCGGGATCATTTTCAAGCGGATATTCGATGGTCTTTTTTATCCAATTATCCGAATGATATAATTCCCAATAAACGCCGTAATTATCCTCGTCTTCTCCTGCAATTCCCATGCGCATGGTCAGCAGATGCTTGATGGTAATATCATATTTCCGGGGATCTATCCCGGGATAGACATACTCAGGGAAATAATCCAGCATTTTTTCTTCCAGGCTGTCAATATATCCCTGATACAATGCGATGCCCGTAATGGCCGACAAAAAACTTTTCGATACCGACATAACGTTATGAGGTTGATATTTATGGTAGCCGTTAAAATATTCTTCTCCAACGATAACTCCATTTCTGATGATCAGAAGTCCGTCAACAAAGCCCCGCAGCTTCGCCTCCCGGAAGGCAGAATCCAGGACCTGAGAATTCATCCCCTGTTCCTCGGGTGAGGTTGAATTCCAGTTCGATTGTCTGAATTCCACTTTGGAAGGATCCTTAATACATCCGATAGTGAATAGCAGTATCACAATAACAATGAGTAAACCGGGATTTTTCATTTTACCCTGTCTTAATATTTTTTTAAATCGCTGGTCTGCGGACCGTGGCCATTTAATGGATGTGCAGATATCCACTATCATACAAATTATCATTTTTTTGAGCAACGTGTTATAGATTTCTGTGAATGCAAATGCAGGCGAAAATTGAAAATACTCTGATTACGGAATATGTTTTTGTCCCTATAGTATCAATCAACCGTTTTTACATACCGGCGAACAGCTTTGGCACTGAAATATCCCAGTGCTCCGTTATCCAGATTTGTCGTGGGATTGAAGGTGGTAACCGGGATAAAGGAACTGACGAATTCATCATTTTCATTCTCATCAGCCATCTCAAGCGTATGGTAAAATTCGTAAGTTGCCCTGTCAATGGTTATGACTTCCAACATGGCAATATCATTTGGTTTAAAATAGACATTTATATCATCAAATACAATTTCTTCACCATCATTCAGGTGATCCTGATATAAAAAATGGTTAAACAGTTCACCATTTCCATATACATTAATCATACAGTAATCCTCAATTCCGGGATGGTCCTGCAAGGAAAAGGTTAATGCATAAATTTCAATATCAGCAGGTATTCTGGTTAGATTCATGGTGTTCAATACCAGAGGTTGTGGCATGGTGGATTCTGCAGTATACGTCTGGTAATCTGCCAGGACGGTTAAAGTATATCGTGTCCCCGGAACACCATGAAAATTCGATGCCTGGTAAAGTCCTGCTCCGGACTCCCGCAACTGGACCCCGTTGCCCTGATCATCTTTGATGGTTACAGTGGCCCCCCTTACCGGAGAGAAATCCGCACGGGAATTCAATCCCACCGTGCGGCTTATTTTTACGTGCTGCGGTTCCTGAAGATCGCTAAGGTTTGCTTCAATGATAATTTTCTCTTCAAACTCGGACAAATCTAGATTAACCGGATCCTGGTAACAGGAAAATGTCACTAACCAAAAAATAATAAAAGGAATGAATTGTATTTTCCTGATAAACATGATGGCCTCAGAATTTAAAGTTATAAGTTATAGAAGGAACAAATGAAAACAGCGCCAGCCTTATCGGCAGGGATTCATCATTCCTGAAGAGAAGTGCGTAGGTATTTCTTCTCCCATATGCATTATAAAGCGAGAGATTCCAGGTATGCCCCCTTCGGGTTGTGTAAGTAATACTGATATCCAGCCGGTGATAAGCCGGTAAGCGGTATGCATTGCGGTCGGTATAGAGATCAACAGTCTTTCCGGCAATCTGATATTTACCATAAGGAATGGTCACGGCATTTCCGGTACAATAAACCCAATTTGC
>Ga0315555_1001444_pt1 | contig 17106 bp, 10 predicted proteins | sample SalMarSW160380MG_FD_202113 | JGI IMG/M metagenome (GOLD analysis project Ga0315555, IMG submission 202113) | Salt marsh sediment microbial communities from the Plum Island Ecosystem LTER, Massachusetts, United States - Salt Marsh Sediment SW1603-80 ... | reverse complement strand
CAAACCGATGTGTCTGGTGACTCTAGCAGCGGGGAAACACCTCTTCCCATTCCGAACAGAGCAGTTAAGCCCGCTAGCGCCGATGGTACTTCCCCGTTCCGGGGTGGGAGAGTAGGTCGTCACCAGGCATTTTTATTTTTAACCCCCTCCACCTTTATCTATTACCCGTTTTTTCTAAACTAGTAGCCAGAATTCAATTGGCAAAAGAGAAGATCAAAGAACAAAGATCAAAAAACAAAGATCAAGGCAGCAGGTACTAGGAATCAGGATTCAGGAAATACAAAATACAAAGTACATTAAGAGGAAGAAGCCTTTATCCTTGAGCCTTTAGCCTTATATCCTTTGTCCTTTTTCCCCCATCCGAGTTTTTTTGGAGGAAGATCTCTGTCAGAGGTATTAAGAGGTTCGTTCCCGGTTAAAAAGGTAAGTCATGCGTTTTAATTTTTCCTGCACCTCAGGCGTGATCTGCCCGGGTTTTAAGCGCCATTTCCAGTTGCCATCCAATGTGGCAGGCCGGTTCATCCGCTCAGAAGAATCCAGGCCCAGCACATCCTGCAAGGGGAAAATGACAATATTTGCTACTGACATCATGGCAACGCGTATAAATTCCCAGTTTATTTTATGTTCCAGCAGTTCCCGGCCCAGGTATTCACTGATACGTGATTTGTCCGCATCGGAAGTTTCTTCTTTGTACCATCCGCGAACTGTATTGTTGTCATGCGTTCCGGTATAAACCACACAATTTCTGATATGGTTATGTGGTGCATAGGGATTGCGGGGAAGGCTATCATCAAAAGCAAACACCAGAATTTTCATTCCGGGCAGTTCAAATTTCCGCATCAGCTCTCTGACATCATCGGTGATTACTCCCAGATCCTCTGCCAGTATAGGCAGGTGGGGAAATGCTTTTTCGAAGGTGCGAAAAATATCCTCGCCGGGAACCGTTATCCATTGTCCGTTTATGGCCGTGGATTCAGTAGCCGGAACTTCCCAGTAAGCCAAAAATCCCCGGAAATGGTCGATGCGGATAATATCATATAATCTTAAGTTTTGCTCTAAACGGTTTATCCACCACTGATAATTGCTTTCTTTCATCTTATTCCAGTTATAGACGGGATTCCCCCAGAGTTGCCCGGTAGAACTGAAATAGTCAGGTGGAACGCCAGCCACATGAGTTGGACGTTTTTCACTGTCCAGTTTAAAAAATTCAGGATTTCTCCAGACTTCGGCACTGTCATAATTGACATAATATGGAATATCACCAATGATCCGGATGCCCCTCTCATTACAATATTTTTTCAACGCATCCCATTGTTTAAAAAATATATACTGCATGAATTTCTGATATTCGATATCCTGCTTCAGTTCATTCTCCAGCTTATGAATGGCATCCTGCTTCCGATTTTTTATTTCTTCTGGCCAGGCTCCCCAGTCACTGTCCTGGAAATGATCCTTAAATGCCATAAAAAGGGCGAAGTCATTCAGCCATCCGGAATTCCGCCGGCAGAACTCCCCATATTCATGGTTATATTCATCTCTGTGTTCGCTGAATTGCATGAATGCTTTGGCGTACAGGCGTTTTTTCTCTGTGAGCACCCGGCCATAATTGACGTCATCCACCGCTAATTGAGGATAATTGTCTATATCCTGTTGCTCCAGAAGTTTCATTTCCAGCAAACCTTCCGGACTTATGAGTAAGGTGTTTCCGGCAAAGGCGGAAAAACTGGCGTACGGGCTGCTTCCGCTTATCAGAGAAATTGGATTCAGTGGCAGGACCTGCCAATAGGTCTGTTGAGTTTCGACCAGAAAATCAACAAATTTATAAGCTTCCCCTCCTACATCCCCAATTCCATAGCGGGACGGCAGGGAGGTAATATGCATTAAAATTCCGCTGCTCCGTTTATCCATTGAAGTCGCTCTTTCAACAAAAGGTTAAAATATACTATAAAATTGTTTGAAATCGGATATAATTTTTGAAAATCATCTTTAAGAGTATTGCTCTGGCTCCGAAATTTTGGATTTAATTCAATATGATATCATGGTAGAATATAAAATGTATTTAAGAAAGTCTGCAGGTGGTAATTTGCTATTGGCAGAAAAAACCGAAAGTTATTTCGAACTGTGGTGATCTCCGGCCATTTTCGGGGTGAAAATCATACTTGATTTTCAAAAACTGAAAGCAGTAACCGGAAATCAATGTACGTAAATCAATCTAAATTCTATGCAAAGAACTAAGATTAAAAATCAACAGAATTGAGAATATACCAGAAGAAGAGCTATCGCAATAAATTAAACCAAATTTGGAATGAAAGTTTCAGACTGAATTAAATGAAAGCCCTTACAACCCATCTGGTCACATGTGATTAGTCTATCTTCTGAAGAAGAGACATTTTTATCAATAAAATGTCCTCGCAGCAATGTAAACAATCACGATCAATTTTATTAAAGTGGAATTCCTGAATGAATTTCAAAAAACCATGGGAATTTTTTTAGGATAGCATTAATTTCGGCAGGAATGAAAAAGAACAACTTCAATCAGGATATCGAAAGGAATGTAACTTGAATTTTTATTCTAAAAGAATTGTATTATCAATCTTTATTCTGGGTTCATTGCTGAATTCCTGCCAGCATGCGAAAAATGAGAGGATTCAGGATATTATTCAACCACTCTTACTGAAAGCCGGCATTTCCGACTCAATACCGGAAGGTGATCTTTTTTTTGCAGAAAATTATGAGCTGAGTTTTAAACTTCATTCTGATATAAATATTACGTACAATCCTGAAACCCGGCAGGTTGTCTTACACCCTCGAAACGGGAGCGAGGGATTGACGCTGGTTCGTTTTACATTTAAATCCCACAATTATGTTATTCCCGTAAGAATCACCTATATGCAGCCCTATACCTTTAAATACAGACCGCAACATTCGGCCCGGCAACTCACCGTCTTCGGCTCTTTTAACAGCTGGAACAGGTCCGATTTGCCTCTGACGGATCCGGATGGTGATGGTATTTTCGAACGCACCGTCAATCTGGAAGCGGGACGATACGAATATAAATTCTTTATGGATGGGCAGGAAATCCTGGATCCGGAAAATCCGGATAAAATACCTAATCCGTTCGGCTCTTATAATTCCGTAATTACCATAAGATCTCCGCAGGAAGAAACCGCTGTTCTTTACCTTCTGAATTCCTGGCAGAATAAAGATACCTCCTTCGTTTCCTTGGACTATGTGAGCCCGGAATCCGAATCCGCTCTGAAGAAAGAAAACATCTATGCACTCTTTGACAACATGGAAATTCCCTCAGGGAATATCAGTGTACAGGGAGAAGAATTCACAATTTTTCTTACCGGGGAATCGCCTTTTAAAAATGGATTGTTGAGAGCAGCTGTTCATCAGGATGGAATATCCACCCGATTTCAGAGCATTCCTTTCCTGAACGGAAAACCGGGATCTGACTCAAAGAAGACATTTGACTGGCACGATGCTATTGTGTATGCCATCATGGTTGACAGGTTTTATGATGGCGATTCCAGTAATACCCGCCCGGTTCCCAATCCCGAGGTCGATCCCCGCGCAAATTTCTTCGGAGGAGATCTGCAGGGGATACTCGATAAACTGAATGAAGGATACTTTACGGATCTGGGTGTGAATGTGTTATGGCTTTCTCCGATCAATCAAAATACATTTCATGCATTCCGGGAATATCCCCCGCCACACCGTTATTTTACGGGTTATCATGGCTACTGGCCTATCCATCCTACGGAGGTGGATGTCCGTTTTGGAGACATGGAACTGTTTAAAAGCTTGGTAAAAAGAGCTCATGCCCTGGGAATTAAGGTAATTCTTGATTTTGTGGCCAATCATGTACATCAGGAACATATTTTCTACCAGGAGCATCCGGAATGGTTCGGCACGTTTAACCTGCCCGACGGCCGCAAAAATATCCGTTTATGGGATGAATACCGCCTCACTACCTGGTTTGATACTTTTCTGCCCTCTTTTGATTACCAGGGATCCCACGAAGCGATGGAAGTCATGACCGATAATGCGGTGTGGTGGATGAAGACCAGCGGAATAGATGGTTTTCGTCAGGATGCGGTGAAACATGTCCCCAACAGTTTCTGGAGGATGCTTACCTGGAAACTGAAGAAGAATATAGAAATGAAGGAAGGTCGTAAAATTTTTCAGATCGGAGAAACTTTTGGTGGTTATGATCTGATCAACTCTTATGTGAATAACGGCCAGCTTAATGCCCAGTTCAACTTCAATCTGTTTGATGTCGCCCTGAATGTTTTTCTAAATCCGGATGCTTCATTCAGGACACTGGATGATGAGATGAACAAGACTTTTGATGTGTACGGCGGCAATCATCTCATGGGGAATCTGATGGACAGTCATGATAAGGTTCGTTATATGGCCTTTGCAGATGGTGATTTGTCCCTGAATACACCTGATGCCGCTAAAGTCGGCTGGGAGAATCCGCCGCATGTTGATCATCCTTCCAGTTACCGGAAATCCAGATTATATCTGACATATCTGCTTTCAATACCGGGTGTTCCTGTTATTTATTACGGTGATGAAATCGGAATGACCGGGGCAGCCGATCCGGACAACCGGCGTCCAATGAGATTCGGCGATGTTCTGAATGAGCAGGAAAAGAATATGCTGAGCGCGGTGAAAGATATCATCAGGATGCGCCGGGATCATTCTGCCTTGCGACATGGTGATTTTATAACATTGCTGGCCAATGATAACATTTATGCATTCATCCGTTCAGATATTAATGAAAGACTGCTGGTGGTTCTTAATAAAGCCGGCCGGAAGGAAAATATCCGGCTGGTTATTCCCGCGGAGTATCAGATTCAGGTGGCCCGTGATTTAGATTCCGGGAGCAGTTTGCCGCTTGAGAATAATTCTATTTCAATGGAAATACCGGCTGTTGGCACCCGGACAGTCATTCTGGAAAAATAAAGATCACTTCTTCTTTTTTTTATTCCATTTGGCCGAAACAATTCATAATTTAAGGCAAAATACATGTACACACCAACAGTGAGGTGAAGGAATGGCATCGGTCGAATTGAAACAGGTCAGCAAAGTGTATGATGGTAAAGTAATGGCCATAAAGGAGGCAGACCTTTCCATTGCCGATCAGGAATTTGTTGTGCTGGTAGGACCTTCCGGATGCGGAAAGTCAACACTTCTGAGAATGATTGCCGGCCTGGAGGAAATCAGTTCCGGTGATATATTAATTGATGATCGGCTGGTAAATAATGTAGCTCCCAAAGACCGCGACATTGCCATGGTCTTTCAGAATTATGCGCTGTATCCTCATATGACGGTTTTTGATAATATGGCGTTTGGATTAAAATTGCGAAAATTTCCCAAAAATGAGATTAAAGAACGGGTACAGGAAGCCGCCCATATTCTGGATATTGAAAATTACCTGGACCGTAAGCCAAAGGCGCTTTCCGGCGGGCAGAGACAGCGCGTGGCGCTGGGAAGAGCGATTGTGAGAAAACCCAAAGTCTTTCTTTTCGACGAACCGTTGTCCAACTTGGACGCGAAACTGCGGGTGCAAATGCGTATCGAAATTAACCGTCTGCATCATAAACTACAAACCACCATGATTTATGTAACTCACGACCAGGTGGAAGCCATGACCATGGGAGACAAAATCGTCGTTTTAAAAGATGGCATTATACAGCAGGTTGATTCCCCGCTTCAATTATACAATAATCCCGTGAATCGATTTGTTGCCGGTTTTATCGGCAGCCCTGCCATGAATTTCATCCGGGGTGAATTATTTAAAAACGGTACGCTGAAATTTAAATCCAGTATTTTTAATATCGATCTTCCCGAGAAGCTGGAATCCAAACTGAATAAAAGTACAGGAAAGCAGGTTGTTCTTGGCATCCGGCCGGAGCATCTTTATGATCTTACTCTGAACCAGACCAAACATTCCAGTTCTCCCCAGAAGATTCTGGTAGATGTGGTTGAACCCATCGGGAATGAGATTTTTGTCTATTTCAGTGAAGGAGATAATAGTTATTGCATGAGAATGACCCCTGAGAAACTGCATCAGGCGGGTGAAAAAATTGATATTGGTCTTGATCTGGATAAAATCTATTTCTTTGATACGGAAACGGAACAACGCCTGTTGTGAAAGGGAGTTTCCTGCTTAATGGAATTCAGTGAGTATGTGTTTATGCCATCTTGTCGGGCGGAATCCCGGTTATTCTTTTCTTTCCTTATTCCTAAAATTTCATTTCTATTATCAGTTTTTTAGAATATTATAAAGGTTCCAGCGTGAGATTTTTACGAGTCTGTATATTTATTTTGCTTCTGCTATATGCCGGAACGGCGGCCTGCCAGTATACCCGGGTGCAAACCGGACTTTCCGTTCCACATTGGAGCAAGGAAGCCATATGGTACCAGATATTTCCGGAAAGATTCCGGAACGGAGATCTCGCTAATGATCCCAGCCTAAATGATATATCTCAAACCTGGCCATATTTGTCTTCGCCGGGATGGCGTATTCATCCCTGGACCTCCGACTGGTATAAACTTCAACCGTGGGAACAAGAAAACGGCCGGGGTTATTACACCAATACGGGAGCCCGCCGCTATGGCGGAGATCTGCAGGGAGTCCTGGACCGCTTAAATTATCTGGAAGACCTGGGAATTAATGCCATCTATTTTAATCCGTTATTTGAATCCCCTTCACATCATAAATATGATGCGACCATGTATCGGCATATTGACAACAATTTCGGTCCTCATCCGGCTGAAGATTCTGTTTTATGGGCTCTGGAGAATCCCACCGAATCGGGAACCTGGAGCTGGTCAGCTGCTGACAGTCTCTTTCTGCAGCTGATTCAAAACTGTCATACCCGGGGAATCAGGGTAATTGTAGACGGGGTTTTTAACCATGTCGGATACTCATTCTGGGCTTTTCAGGACGTAATTAAACACCAGCAGAATTCCCCCTTTAAGGATTGGTTCATCATTACCCGTTGGGATGATCCTTCCACGCCGGCGAATGAGTTTGAATACCAGGGATGGAACGGAGTTCGGGAATTGCCGGAAATAAGGGAAACGGAGGATGGTCTGGTGCCCGGATTCCAGATGCATCTGCACCGGATTGTTGAACGCTGGATGGATCCGGACGGAGACGGGGATCCATCTGATGGTATTGATGGCTGGCGCCTGGATGTCGCTGAGAAGGTCAACAAAAATTTCTGGCGAACCTTTCGCCGGTGGGTAAAGAAGATCAATCCGGAGGCTTACCTGGTGGGAGAGATCTGGTGGCAGGACTGGCAGCAGAACAAAATGTTCAACGCAGCTCCCTGGCTGCAGGGAGATATCTTTGATGCCGTGATGAATTACCGTTTTACCCGGGCAGTAAAACAGTTTGTAATTGATGATAAATATAAAATAAACGCCGTGGCATTTGCAGACAGTATCACGAGAATTTCAACGGATTACCCGCAGGAGGCAGTATACGCCTTGCAAAATCTTCTGGGAAGCCATGATGTGGAAAGAATAGCCTCTCAGATTGTTAATCCGGACCGCTGGATGGACCATGGCGGTAACCCGGCCCAGAACCCTCTTTTCGATGTCCGTAAGCCGAATGCCGGGGAGCGCCTGAAGCAAAAAGTGATCATCGGGTTGCAGATGACCTTGCCGGGCGCGCCTATGATCTACTACGGTGATGAAGCGGGTATGTGGGGAGGAGACGATCCGGATTGCCGGAAACCCATGATCTGGCCGGAACTGCAATATGATCCCGAAAAGACGCATCCGTTCGGACTGCCGCGGGAGAGCGATTTCGTTAAGTTTAACCCGGAATTATTTGACTGGACCAGCAAGCTGATTCATATCCGGCGCGAGAATAAGGTTATCATAACCGGCACTCTGTCCTTTTTCCGTACCGGCCTCCCAGATCCCGGAACTCTGGGATTTAAACGAGCCCTGGAAAATGATGCTTTGGTGGTATTGGCTAATTCTAAAGGCACCAGCAAACACGTGGATATGGACGGGATTTTTTCCCACTCACAGAAAATTACCGATCTGATAACCGGCCGGATATGGAAGATCCGTGACCTGCAGAAAAACTTCACTCTCGGCCCCTATCAAATTGTTATCCTAAAGGAACTTTAGCATTGTTTTACTCATATCAAACAGGGTATTAGTACTTTAAAAGATAATCTTCTTTATGAATATACTGGGTATTTCAGCATTTTATCATGACAGCGCAGCCGCTCTGGTGAGAGACGGAGAGATTCTGGCTGCTGCCCAGGAGGAACGGTTCACCCGGGTTAAGCATGATTACAGGTTCCCTTCCCATGCCCTGCATTACTGCCTCACCGAAGCAGGAATCACCGCTGAAAAACTGGATTATGTCGTTTTTTATGACAAACCATTTCTGAAATTTGAGCGGATCCTGGAAACTTACCTGCAGTATGCTCCCCTGGGCATAAAATCCTTCATTAAAGCTATTCCTTTATGGATCAAGAAGAAGGTATGGATGAAGAGTCTTATACAGGGGGAACTGCCCGCTTACAAAGGACCGATTCTGTTTCCGGAACATCATATGTCCCATGCAGCCTCGGCATTTTTCCCTTCCCCGTTTTCAGAAGCCGCTATTATTACTACGGATGGGGTAGGGGAATGGACTACCACCAGTCTGGGTTATGGCAAAAATAATAAGATCAGTTTGTTAAAAGAAATTACTTTTCCTCATTCCCTGGGAATGCTTTATTCAGCCTTTACCTATTACACCGGTTTCAAGGTGAATTCCGGCGAGTATAAAGTTATGGGTCTGGCACCCTATGGAGAACCTAAATATGTAAACCTTATCCTGGATGAACTTATTGATCTCAAGGAGGACGGTTCATTTCAGTTAAATATGAAATATTTTAATTACGGTGCCGGTTTAACCATGACCAGCAGACGTTTCAATAAGTTATTTGGTGGTTCGCCGCGTAAACGGGAATCGCGCCTCACACAGAAGGAAATGGACCTGGCACGGTCCATTCAGGATGTGACCGAATTGGCCATGCGTCGTATGGCGGTGCAGGTAAAAAAATTGACCGGTTCGAGGAACTTATGTCTGGCCGGCGGTGTGGCACTGAACTGTGTGGCCAATGGCAAAATTCTGCGGGACCGGGATTTTGAGGGTATCTGGATTCAGCCGGCCGCCGGTGATGCGGGTGGTGCGGTGGGAGCGGCCCTGGCGGTATGGCATGATTATCTGAACAAGGACCGGCACGTTCATGAGGGAAGCGATCGGCAGAAGGGGTCATTTCTGGGACCCGAATTTCCCCAGCAGCAAGTACTGGATTTCCTGCAGAACAGGCAGATTCCCTATGGGCAGTTCAGTGAAGATGAAATGATAGCAAAAACTGCAAAATTACTGACGGAGGAAAATGTTATTGGCTGGTTCCAGGGACGAATGGAATTCGGGCCGCGGGCGCTGGGGTCGCGAAGTATTCTGGGGGATGCACGCTCTCCGCAGATGCAGAAAAAATTGAACCTGAAAATAAAATTCCGGGAATCTTTCAGGCCCTTTGCACCATCGGTTCTGGCTGAGGAGGTATCAAAATATTTTGATCTTCAGCAGCCCAGCCCCTATATGCTCCTGGTAGCCGAGGTCAAAAAGGACTTGCAGAAGGAAATGACCGCACAGGAGAAACAGTATTTTGGGATAGACAAATTGAATGTTACACGTTCTTCTGTTCCGGCGGTAACTCATGTGGATTATACAGCCCGCATTCAGACGGTTCACCGGGAAACTCATCCCATATACTGGAAACTTTTAAACTCTTTCCGGGAGCTGACCGGGTGCCCGGTTATTGTGAATACTTCTTTTAACGTCAGGGGAGAACCTATTGTCTGTACACCCTCGGATGCCTATCAATGTTTTATGCGTACAGAGATGGATTATCTAGTAATGGGAAATTTTATTCTGGATAAAAAAGAGCAACCGGAATTCCGTGATCAGATCAACTGGAAAAAACAATTTGAATTGGATTAGGGATAACAGAATTGGATAAATCGAATTTCAATAACAAGAAGGAATGGCGCAAGTTCGGGACGGGTCTCAGCCTTATCATGGCGGCGATCGGCATCCTGCAGGTTATATATAGCCATGAGCGGGGCTGGTATATTCTGGGCGCTGCCGCCACCGTGTTTCTTGTCAGCTGGATAGTCCCGGTTATTTTGAAACCGGTTTTTATTCTTTTTTCCTATATTGGATTTATAATGGGCTGGGTGATGACCCGGGTAATACTGACGGTTTTGTTCTATCTCGTATTAACTCCGGTAGGACTCATTGCAAAGTTGTCGGGTAAGAGTTTTCTTCCCATGGAATTAAATAAATCCGGACAATCCTATTGGGTTGATATTTCCGGGGAAAGAAAAGAGCACGTCACCTATGAGAGGCAATTTTAACAAAGCATAACAGGGAGAACATATTCGTGGGGAAATTGGCAATTTTAAAAGAATTCTGGGATTTCATGAAGGTGCGCAAAAAATGGTGGCTTGCGCCCATTATCATTCTACTAATTCTGCTGGGGGCACTGATTGTGCTGACCGAAGGATCTGCACTGGCGCCATTTATTTACACTCTGTTTTAAGATGAATATTTCAGAAAAAAAGAAATTAGTCTTCAGCATTTTTACGCTGGCAATGCCGTTTATAATTCTGCTGGTGGCCGAACTGAGCTTAAGACTGTTCAGCCCTTCCATGGGAAATCCGTTGGTAAGGGAGGTGAGCTATGATAATATTGAATGGTACCAGGTAAACAGAAGTTATCTCAAAAGATTTTTCCCAACCGGTACCCCCTCTGTGCCGGAATTCAAACCATCTTTATTCAGGAAAGATAAATTATCCAGCGGCTTCTGGGTAGTCTGTCTGGGCGGATCCAGCATGTTTGGTACTCCCTACCAGATGACTGCCAATATTCCGGGAATATTGCGTAAGCAGCTGCGCCATTTATTTCCCGAATCTGAAATTGAGGTTATAAATCTGGGCGCCAGTGCCATTAACAGCCAGGTCGTTAAAAAAATTGCCGGGGAAATTGTAAAATATCAGCCGGATCTTGTGCTGGTTTATATGGGCCATAATGAGTTCTATGGTCCGGAAGGTGTTGGTGCCAGCTGGTTGGAAAAGAAGGTACCCTTTTTAATATCTCTGAAATATACGCTGAGTGACCTCCGGGTTTATCAGGTACTGGAAAAATTGATCCATTCCGTTTCTTCCCGTCATTCCCATTTACCGGAAAGAAATCTGATGCGCCAGGTATCCCGCGGTCGGCTGGTAAACCTGGAATCCAATGAAGCCGAACGGATTTTCCGGAATTTTCAGGAAAATCTGTATCAAATTATTGATATTTTCCGGAAGAAAAAAATTCCCCTGGTCATTAGTGATGTTGCTTCCAATCTGCAGTTCGAACCTTTTGTTTCCCCGGCGATTGATACCCTTAAAAATCTGGATTCAGATTTGAAAACGGCCGAACTTTTGTATCAGCAAGGAAACTATCAAAATGCTATTGACAGACTATTGCCCTATTATGAAAAATATCCGTTTCATCCCCTGCTAAATTTTAAACTAGGGAAATCTTATCTCAGAGCCGGCGATAAACAGCGGGCATTGAGTCATCTGACAATTGCCAGGGACCAGGATCTGTTGAAATTCAGAGCACCATCGGAAATTAATCGGATTATCCATGACGTTTGCCGGCAGAAGGATGTACCGGTTGTTTCTGCTGAGGATTATATAACTAATAAAAGCCGGGACGGCATCAGTGGTTATGACTTGTTCTGGGAACACCTGCATTTAAAGACGGAAGGATATTATCTTATCTCAAATCTTTTTCTGCAGAAAATACTGGAAAAGAAATATCTGCCTGAAAGCCGGAAATTATCCGGGGGTGAGGAATTACTTCCTCTGGATGATGATTCATTAAGCATCTGCTGGCTGGATAATGCTTACGCTCAAATATCCATCAGGAATCTCACAGGCAAATGGCCCTTCCGGCATAACCGGCTGTATGCACCCGATGTTGTGCAGGGAGATTCGGTTTTACAGGGAATTGTTTCCGACGTTTATCAGAACCGGCTTGTATGGGATGAAGGATGTTATCGAACCGCGGCTTACTTTGAGAAAGTGAAGGATTATCGGCGGGCGGAGACAACTTACCAGGCCATTATCGAAGAGTATCCCTATAATTTTTATGCCCATTATCAGCTGGCCAGGATGTCAAAAGATACCGGCCGTCTGGAAGAAGCAATCCGGCATTACCAGATTTCCACCTGTTCAAAATCCGATTATATTTATTCCTGGCTGGAAATGGGGATGGTGGATATTAATCTTGGCCGGTTTAAAGATGCAACGGATAACCTGAATAAGGCACTGGCATTGGCGGCTTCTGAAAAGAATCCGGCCATTAAAGCCAATATTTATTACGGCCTTTCGGCTACATTTGCCAACCGGCGGGAGTTCGATAAAGCATTGAATTTTGTTAATGAAGCGCTGCTGATAATGCCGTCTTATGCCGCTGCAATTGAGCTGCGTCAGTATATTTTACAGTTTCAGGCGAAGCAGAGAAAAGATATGGATTAGTACAAGAAAAGGATGTGTTTCAAAAATGAAAAAACCAATCATTATATTATCGCTGATATTTATAGCCCTGGCAGGATGTTCCCGTAAATCAGCTGACGAAAAAATTGTTGCCAGGGTAGGGCATGATAAAATTACCATGGATGAATTCCGGATGAGTTTTGCTCTGAATCCCAGGTATGCCATTCGTACTCCTCTCTCTACCGCAAGGGAAAGTCAGCTGAATTACCTGATCAATGAGAAATATTACTTTCTGGCGGCAAAAAAAGTTAATCTGGAAAAAGATTCAATCATTCAGGACCGGATCAAATATATAAGGGACCGGGAAACCATCAGGACTTATCTGCAGAAAAATTTTCTCTGTCGGGTAGAGCTCTCACCGGAAGAGATTCAGCAGGCCCTGCGAGAACTGGAGAAAACGGTTAAAATTCAGCATCTTTTTGTAGAAACGGAGCAGCAGGCCATGTCACTGGAAGACCGTGTGAAGAGGGGGGAAAAGTTTGAAGATCTGGCGCGGGAAGTTTATGATGATCCTTCTTTGAAGAATAACGGAGGCGACCTGGGATATGTCGGTTTCGGAGATATGGATCAGAATCTTGAACAGTGGGCCTTCACCGCGAAGGTCGGCGATATTTCTTCCCCGCTGCGATCCGCCTATGGTTATCATATATTAAAAATATCGAATATCCGTCCGAATGAGCAGGTGACCGAACTGGGAACAACCATGAAACTGCAGATGGTTACTGATATACTGAGAAACCGGAAAGCGGATGAAATGATCAAAAAACATCTGAGTGAGCTCTCAGGAAATCAGAAAATTCAGATAAATAATCATCTCCTGGATCGTCTGGTGGCATCCACCCGGGAAGTGATGGGAGATCGTTATGATAAGCCTGACATTTTCAAGCCCGCCATCCATACTGGGGATCTGACTCTTATAGAAACAAACCTTGAAAGCTTGAAAAATCAAACACTGGTTGAATTTGGGAATAGGACAATGACAGTCCGGGAATTTCTGGAGCGTCTCAAACAAATGCCTCCCCTGCACCGTCCCTATCTTAAGACCAGAAACCGAATGGCCCAGACTATCATCGACATGTTCAGAAATGATTTATTACTGCAAAAAGCAAGGCAGCAGGGAATTCCCAAAGACCTGGTAAAAAGCCCGGAGTACCAGCATATTATTGAAGCGTTTCTGGCAGATGAGTTTCAGAACCGGTACCATTTGGAATATTTTAATCAGGAGCATCCAGGGGAGTGGCAGCATTATTACCAGACATTGGAAAAAGTAAAGCGAAAGACCGGGGTAACCCTGCACCGGGAAATCCTGTTCAGCGACGTTGAAAATCCGGATAGTGTGATGGCGCCGGATCCAATACCGCTGTTTGTAAAAAACCGTTATATGTGGTAGTGGGATGTTATTTTCACTAGTTCAGGCTGAAATTAAAACCAAAACGAACCGGATAGTAAATTGTATTATCTACATTGGTAAGAGCGAGGTTGTAACCGACCTGAATGAACGGTTGAAAAGTCTTTTTGACATAAAACAGAACACCAACTCCGCCGTTTAAAATCAGAGCATCCTGTTTTGTTCCGGGGATCTGATCGTAAAATGAAATGCTCCCCTGCGAATCTGTGTAAGGCTCATCATAATAATTTATATTAATTGATTCCTGACCGATGTGCAGGTAACCGGCTCCGCCGATGATATAAGGCCGCAGCAGTTCCATGGGCATTTGTAATCTGAAATTTGCCATAACCTGGTACATGTTAATCGATCCCTGGTTAATTTCCAGACCGGCGGAATTAAAAGGGAGGCTGAAGGGAATATCTATACCTGAAGGATCGGCAAAGAAATTTCCGACCTGCTGTTCCAGTTTACCCTTATTAAAAGTAAAATTTGAATAGTTGAAATCAGTCATAATGGCCAGATATCTATTGGCTTTAAAAGCCAACCCGGCTCCTATGTTAATTCCGGTTTTCCAGAATTCTTTAAAATTGGTAACATCAGGTTGGAGATTAAGGGCATTCTGGGCAAAGTCAGGTGCAATTAAATTATTCAATTGTGGAAATTCAAAACTTTTTCCTATGACCGATTCAACCGGGTAGCTTGTTCCACCGGAAAAGTATATATCAATTTTTTCTGAAATTTGTCCGAATCCAACCTGAATCATTGTGATACTAAGAAAAAGAATGAATAATATTCGGTACATTATTTTCTCCTTACAAAAAGTAATGCCCTTTGGAAGATCCAAAATGGTTCAATCAATTTACACGCATCTGATTAGATTTGCAAAAAAATAATTTTCTTTTTTTACTCCTTGTGAATTATATCTGAAATTCAATAAAACTCAGGGACCTGACTCTTTCCGGTCTTATAAGACGATTTTGAATTTCTGAACGCCGGTAAGACAGATGACTTTGTTAAATAGTTCTTGATTGTTTGTAAAAAATGTTTAAATTAGTAACTATCAATATAGTGGCGTACGATGTATTGCCAATCGGAGTTGGATTCCTGGGAAATTATGTTGTATTTAGGACCAGCCTCTGGAGGAATCTATGGTTTCATTCCGATCGTTTGTGGTTTTTCTCCTTATCCTGACATTATCTCAATTTTTACTGGCAGGTTCCACCGGGAAGATCGCCGGTATCGTTAAAGATAAAAATACCGGAGAACCCCTTATTGGTGTTAATGTAACGGTAATCGGAACCATGTTTGGAGCGAGTACCGATGTTGACGGGAGTTTTATTATTTTGAATATCTCTCCCGGAAATTATACTGTTCTGGCCCAATATATCGGATATACTGACGTTAAAACCGAAAATGTGGATATTGATATTGATCTGACCACCCAGCTGGAGATTGAAATGCAGGAAACCAGCCTGGAGCTGGGTGAAACCGTAACGGTAGTGGCGGAACGCGAGCTGGTAACCAAGGACCTGACCGCTTCGACGGCCAAAGTGGATGCTCAGCAAATTCAGGCACTGCCCATTACAGAGATCTCCGAAGCGCTGCAACTACAGGCAGGATATCTGGACGGGCATGTAAGAGGGGGTCGGAAAGGCGAAATAGCTTACTGGATTGATGGAATTCCGGTGACGGATTCATACGACGGTGAGCAGGTGGTACAGGTTAACAAGGATATGGTGGAGGAACTGCAGTTCGTAAGCGGGGCATTCAATGCGGAATACGGTCAGGCCATGTCGGGTATCGTCAATATCACCACCAAAGAACCGCGGGAAAAATTCGGGGGCAACTTCACAGTTTATTTTGGTGATTATTATAGCACCCATCAATTTGATCGCAAATCGTATTATGCAAATTTGGAAGCCGGTAATCTGGAAACCTACCGGCTGGATCCCAATGCAGTTTTTATGAATATTAAGAATTACAATCCCACCAATATTCGCAATTTCGAGGGCGGTATTTATGGAACCATCGTAGCGAATAAACTCTCTTATTTTTTAAACGGAAGATATATATATTTTGGTGGCTGGCAGTATGGTCAGAGGGTTTATAATCCGGGGAATTACGCAGGATTAGACACTACCAGCAATTACAGTAGTCTGGGTGATGGCGAATATGTTCCCATGAATTGGAACCGTAAATTATATTTTCAGGGGAAAGTGACCTTTTATATCTCGCCACTGGCAAAAATCAATTACAATTTTATTCGCGATGACATGCAACTGGAAGAATATAACCGGGATTATAAACTGAATCCTGACGGGAATCAGACGCGTTATCAGACCGGGTATACCCATATTTTAAAATTAACACAAACCCTGAGTAACAGGACCTATTATGACCTGGGATTATCCTTTTTCGATAAGAAGTATGAACAGTATGTTTATGAGAACATGTTCAATAATCGTTATGTATTTCCGCAGGTGGCTGAAAATGTGCAGCCTTTCAGCTTTAAAACCGGCGGAACCAACAATCAGTATTTTGCCCGCAATACCAAGACATTCCTGGCAAAGCTGGATCTGGCCAGTCAGGTCAACAAACGTCACCTTATCAAGACCGGTGTTGAATTTCGATATTATTCCTTGTTTTTTGATGATATCGATTTACGTCCCTCGCCGGGAGATGATCCTACTCAATCCCCTTATATGAATCCCCAGGTTTTGTCGCTTGAGTCTCCCTTTCATGACCAGTACCGCCATAACCCGCTTGAATTTTCGGTTTATGCACAGGATAAAATGGAGTTTGCGGATATCATCGTCAATGTGGGTGTGCGTCTGGATCATTTCAGACCTGATGGCGTGATATTATCCGATCCCACAGATCCCAATATATATGCGCCTCTTAACCCGCAAAACCGCTATCATGATCTGAACGGCAATGGCCGCCAGGATCCGGGGGAACCCTATGTTACCTTTGCCGAGAGGCAGCAGTACTGGTATCAGGATGCATCCAACAATACAAAGATAAGCCCCCGGCTGGGTGCCTCTTTCCCCATCACAGCCACCGGAATCATT